>Ga0206879_1003_pt1 | contig 95320 bp, 87 predicted proteins | sample Alteio_BWOrgCont_5_FD_152897 | JGI IMG/M metagenome (GOLD analysis project Ga0206879, IMG submission 152897) | Enriched cells from forest soil in Barre Woods Harvard Forest LTER site, Petersham, Massachusetts, United States -... | ecosystem: Environmental > Terrestrial > Soil > Temperate forest > O... | reverse complement strand
TCAGACTGGTAAACCAAAATCCGCCTTCCGCGTCAATAGTCATGGAGCTCAGCGATTTCCCTTTCAACTTCTCCAGGACGGGTTCGTGCTCAATCTGACCTTTGAAGTAACAGACAGGCGCTTCTTTGATTGGCAGCATCCAGATTTTTTTTTCTTTATCAGGATGGATATAGTACAGGCCCGTATTTAAATTGTAATTGTTTGTTATCCCACCGGCATTTAACATCAGAAAATCTGAATTTATGCTTAGCGCTAAAGAGCCATTCTCCAGATTCAAAACCTTGCTATTGGCTACCAAATAATAGGGGACTTTGGCTGACAACCACTTCAGGGAACGTTTTTTTTGAAAAGATGCTTTTTTTTGATCCAGAACAAATGAAAAGAGTTCGGTACTGTCTTTTTTTAGTATGGAAGTTGACATTGACGAACTACCAATCAGGGTCTGATTGGTAGTTAGTTTTGCTATGTATATACCGACAGCGGGCAACCGTAAAAAATAAATCTTTTGTTCATGGGTCAGATCTATCCGAATAATACCTTCCGTGTTGTAAGCAGATGCGAAAAGCTGATCACTGCTATCAATGCAAAAGGACATCAGGATGTTTCCTTTCAGGAGTTGTACAATGGAATCATTTACTTTTTTGTTTAAGCAATAAACGGAGTCGTTATAGTAATAACTCAGACGTCCGGAAAATGACCTGAACCAAATTCTTCCTCTGTAGTCTTCTTTGGATTCGAATATGGTGTTATCGGCCAGCCCTTCAGAGGTCGTAAATGTTTTGAATTCGTACCCATCGTAACGGCTTACCCCGCGATCAGTAGTAAACCACAGGTACCCTTTTGAATCCTGCATCACATGATAAACCTCTGAACTGGGAAGACCATCCTGCGTGCTGAAATTTTTAAAGTTATCTGATTGTGCAAAGAAAAGGCAAGGTTGAAGAATCCCTGCAATTAATAAAACAAATAGATTCTGTACGTTCACCGTCACGGTCGATTTGTTCAGAACCGGATTGCAAAAATACACATTTGGTCCTGTAATGGAAATCTACGCACTCACCCGACTCGTCAATTCACTCATTTAGAACCACAGTTCAATCGTTGCCTGATTTATGTCGTTTAAATTATTCTTACTTTTGGGCGAACTTTAAAAATAAAACAAATGAAAATAATTTCTTATTTCTGCGGAATCCTTGTTACGGTAAGTTTTTTTGGTTGTACTAAAACAGGTGCTGCCGGCCCTGCGGGTGCCAATGGGGCAAACGGTCAATCGATTGTTGCCTTGGTTGACAGTTTTACGGTATCCACCGGATCCTGGATCAATAATGGAGGTAATCAATGGATGTACACTTATTTCAATTCCAACATTACTCAACAAATTGTTAATGCCGGAACAATAGAAGTGTTTTCGAAAGCAACTCCCACCGGAAACTGGTATGCCTGGCCCGACGTAGTTGCAGGGGGCAGTGGTTACCGCTATAGCTATACTGAGGGGTCGATTACTCTTTATGGTGATAATTTTAGTTCTGCTCCATCTTCAGCGCCCTATATAAAAGCTGTAATTCTTAACTGAGTTTCAGGCTGATGGTTTTTGTGAGGTCGTTATATATAATTCGCATAACAGCCTCAACGGAGAAAATAAAATAGTTCTATTAGAACTACAAATAATCACTATATTGCCGCGTAAATAAGTATTAACTAACTTAAAAACTACTTTATGAAAAGAAGTCTACTTGCATTTTCGGTTATGGCAATTGCCTTTGGTGGCGCCTATGCCGGTACTGATCCTGTAACAGTATTGGAAACAAACAATGGTCATGTAACATTGGTACAAGAAAAGGCTGATCTTGTTACTATTCCGGTAACAGCAACAGGTCTTGTTACTATTCCGGTAACAGCAACAGGTCTTGTTACAATTCAGCAAGTAAAACAGGCTTTTGTAAACGCTCCCGAATCCCCCAAAGAGATTCAACAACCGCTGAAAGAAAAGTTTATGCTGAAGGGCCATTCAAGAGGCGGAGGAGCTTACGGTGTGGGGCAATCAATAGTTTCCATTGGGTATGGCTACAATGTTATTAACGGCTTTCTCGGTGCTTATGCAAGCGAGTCGGGAGCTTCGTTTTCCTCCTTCGGCCCTCTCTGTCTTAAGTACGAATACGGTGTTACCGAAAAAATCGGAATAGGAGGAACCTTTACCTATTCTTCAGGATCGGTAAGCTGGCCGATACAGGATATCAACCCAAATACAGGTAATCCTGAAACGTATCAGGGAACCGAAAAATTGACCTGGTTGTCTGTTATGGTAAGGGCTAACTATCATTTCGTAAACACCGACAAACTTGACGTATATGCAGGTATCGGAGTCGGTTACAACAGTCTTAAGTTTTCCTATTCCGACAACGATCCCAATGACGCCGGCAGTGCTTTTGTAACACCCAATTTTCTGCCGGTTAGTTACGAGGGCTCTATCGGATTGCGTTACTACTTTACACCGAACATCGGAGTTTATGGCGAAGTTGGCTACGGAGTTGCTTATATCCAGGCAGGACTCGCTATAAAATTCTAAAAGCGTTTTTATTTTTTCTCAAGTCCTGGTTTTACGACCGGGACTTTTTTTATGCTTAAATTGCTGAGCTCAGGTTCGCCTAGTGGTATTTTAATACCGGGATAGTAAAGATGCAGATCCTGGCATCATTGTTGCAAATTGTCTTTTGTAATCCTTTCAGAAAAACTCATATGAGTTTAATAAACAGGACGTTGGCGATAGTCCTATTCCTCATTTTTCTGCCTATAAACACGCTTTTCTAAATTGTACTGAACATTGAAAAAAGACATTATCGTCGCGGATATTTTACTGATTTGGGGCACAGTAAATCGTGTAAGAACCAAAAAAGCGAATATGAAATCACAACTGTAAGCGATGAAACCATTTCGGAGGAAAGCATTTCGGGTAAACCGGATGGTTCGGTGAGTCGTGCCGGTTTCACGCACACTAATTATTACAAGGGTCCTGTGTTGAAGCATTCAGGTCATGTAAAGAAATTCGAAAGGGACAGGACAGCAAAATACAGAGACGTGTGGATCCGATCGGGCTTCTGGTGAATATTCTGGAGGATATTGTCGAAGCACTCGCCGAGGGCCTGGGTCAGGGCCTGGCAGATGGGCCAAACGCAGGTTAAAGGTTCAATTAATACGTTCAATCCAAATGACAGGCGATCGGGGTTTCGGTTTCAACGCTCTCTATGGTTATCCTCTTTGATCCATTCGGTATAAAGGCGGAAGGCCACCCAAAGTGAGATCAGTAAACCGCCCAGGCCCCAGACTGAGAAGTTCTCCCATTTTGGAGGGAGACCTGCCAGCAACAGCAACGCAGAGGAAAGTAAAAGTGCCGAAAGTAAAATAGCCAGAATAATCAGTCGCGCTATCTTCTGAAGACTCCGGACGATACCGTCGAATCCTTTGTGTTCAACTTCTACTTTAAGTTCACCGGTACTTAATTTATGCAGGGCTGTTTTGAAATCCCCTGTCAATTCTTCAAAAAATGCGAGTAGTGCCATAGCAATTAAATTTTTACTTTCTTTTAGTTTGTCTTTGCTCTTTTCAATTACTGCAGAGATTAGTTCTGTAAGTTTCATTCAGGCTTGGTTTTAGTCTTCCCAGGGGTTAACTATACGTTTTCCCTGATTCAAATATAGCGCTAATTAATCTGGTAATTCCTGACTGATAGCAGCAAGGTCAGTGATGAATGTCATATAACAGGTCTCCAACATTGCCAAAGCATCAGGGTTTTGTAATTACCAAATGGTCTTTGTCTAAGGTTGCAGTTGGCCGGCTGTGATTTTCCGAAAAGGGGGGAGGACTTAACGACCAGACCTATGCAGCATCTGTGGCATAGAATTTGTGCCGGTTGGTTGTTTTTTGGATGCCCCCCGTTTCTGATTAAACTCCTTTCCTACTGACGGTCAGGCAAAGATTTTAAAAGGGCTTCGCCGAATCCCCCTTCGCAGTTGTTCCCGTTCCGGCCACCGGCAGCATTTCCCTGTTACACTCCGGACACTTGGCAGGAACGGTGCTTGTATGATCGGGGTGCTGGGGACAGGCATAGTGTGTGCATTGGTTAGGGTTGGAACCTTCCTTAGAGGTTGGAACCGGATCCTTGCAGGAGGAAAATACTGTTGTCAAAAGAATTGCTGAAAACAGAAGTGCTGTCAGGACAGGTGTTGAGCAGAGCAGTCGCTTGATCATGATTTTTGATTTTTAATTTTTTGCAATTCAGTGAATAATTCAATTTCTTTCGGGTTAAGGTCTTTAGGAAGCACCACTTTTATTTTTCCGTAGAGGTCCCCGAACTCCTTTTCTTTTCCGAACCTGGGCATACCCATTCCCTTGAGTCGTATGGATTTTCCGTTCTCGCTGCCCTTGGGAATATCAATACGTATGGTGCCCTTAAGCGTTCTGACCAGCGCTTTTCCGCCGAGCAGACAGGTGTATAATTCAACCGGAACGCTGCAGTGCAGATCATCCTCGGTGCGGTCGAACAGCGGATGAACAGGGATGTGTACAGTTATGAAAACATCTCCACGCTTGCCGGTTCCGCGTGGTTTTCCGCCTTTTTCTTTAAGACGCAAAACCTGACCTTCCCGGACTCCGGGTTTAATTTTTATTTCGAGTTTTTCAGAACCCGTGTCCAGCTGACGGGTGGTACCGCCATAGGCTTCTTCCAGTGACAGCTCTAAATCGGCCTGAAAATCCTGTCCTTTAGAGGAACCGGCTTTGGCACGTGAACCTCTGAAACCTCCGCCGAAATTACCTCCGAATAGGGATTCGAAAAAGTCTGAAAACTGTCCTTCATCTCCGAATTGCCCTTCATTTCCGAACTGTTCTGATGCCGAACCCTGGCGGTATCGCTGCCCGCTTTGATTTTGGTACTGCGACCAGTCGAAACCCTGATTGCTTCCACCCTGTTGCTGATATCGCTGCCAGTCTGAACCGAGTTCATCGTATTTCTTTTTTTTCTCCGGATCGCTTAGTACATCGTTGGCCTCGTTTATTTCCTTGAATTTTTCTTCTGCTGCCTTATTACCGGGATTTTTGTCAGGATGGTATTTTATTGCCAGCTTGCGGTAAGCCTTTTTAATTTCTTCTGCGGTGGCGCCTTTTTCGAGTCCTAGTAATTTATAATAGTCTTTAAAATCCATAGCGATCAAATCGGCCCAAAAATAGACAAAAACTGCTATTTTTACGAATGATATGCCTCAAGAGGCTTCATGAGTAAGGTCATATTGAAGAATAACCAGGCCGGCTAACTTTAGAAAATAACTTTTTAAATTAAAAACAGATATATACATGAAAACCATTTTAGTTCCGACGGATTTTTCTAAAAGTGCCGATTGTGCCCTGAGTTATGCCGTTGCTTTTGCAAAAAAAGAAAAGATGTCCTTGCTGCTGCTTCACGCTTGTCACGTAGCAGTGGTGACCAGTGATGTGCCGGTGGATTTCGCCTATGCTAAAATTGTCAGCGACGAAAAAGAAGCAATTGGCAACCTAAAAACCCTTCAGGCCAGGGTTAAAAAGTCCGGATTGGCCAAATGTACCATCCTTTGCAAGCAAAATTTTGCACTGGATGCCATTTTGGATACAATTAAAGAAAAAAAGATTGCAATGGTGATCATGGGTACAAAAGGAGCAAGCGGCATCAAAGCTGTGGTTGTCGGCAGCAATGCAGCTGCCGTGATTGAGAAGGCGGAATGTCCTGTTATCGCTGTGCCCGAAAAGGCCCGTTTTTCAAAAATCAGGCGAGTGGTGTATGCCAGTGACTATCGCATGAACGACCTTCCTTCATTGAAAATTCTGATCAAACTGATTCAACCCTTTGATGCAAAACTGCACATCGTGCATGTGTCAGGAGGGGATTATATTCCCCAGAGCGAAAAAGAGATGATGAATGTGTTCGTTTCCAAAATTGGCTCCAGGCTGAAGTATAAGAAAATAACCTACAGTATTGTTTACGGCAAAGACACCCGAAAGAAACTCGAAGAGTATTCGAAAAACCTGCCGGCCGATTTGCTCGTGATGTCTACTCACCACCGCAATCTGTTCACTCATTTATTCGGAACCAGCCTTACCCGTAAGATGGCGTATCATACGGACATTCCGTTGATGGCTTTCCATTATAAAAACGATCCGATTATTTTCACCTGATTTTTAGTTCTTCACCCGATTTTTATCGGGTCAGCTTAAATATGTCTGCTTTGAGGGATTTGAATTTAGTTTCAAAATCATGTATCTTGTTCAGCAGTAATTTGTGTTTTTCCCGGTACCGCTCCTCATCGGTCTGTTTAGACTCCAGCAACTGGTTCAGGTAATATTCGTGCATTTCAATTTCTTGCTGAAGCTGATCCAATTCGCCTCCTGTGATGCGAATAAGTTCACCTTCAATTTTCGCAGCAGCATCTTTGCTGGTCACCGGGAGTTTGTGGATGGTCTTACGAACAACAAGTCCATAATAAAACTCAACTTCGTCCTTCCAGAATGCGACCTCGCTTAGCCATTCCTGACTTTCTTGATGCAATACGTCCAGGCCTTCCTCCAGAAGGCCTGCTGATTTTATGGTTTCTATCTTTTCCATTTCTCAATTTTATTTTTCATTTCACGAAGATGGCCAAACTGATCAGCTTTTTCTATGATTTAACGCAATACTGCAAGTGATAGTCGTCATTGTTGCCGGCGAGCATACGGATTACTTTTGGCAGATAGAAAACAAGTCGTTTCTAAAGCTTAAATTAGAACGATTAAAAGGAAAATTGAAATGAGAATTAATACAAGAATTGCGCAACTTTTACTGGCAGGGGTTTTCTCCTTTGCCCTTACCGGAACTGCATTTTCACAAAATACTATCACCGTAAAGGCTCCGCATGGAGGTCAGGTGAAGGAAGCCGGCGGAAATTATTTTATTGAAACGCTGTTCACGAAGGATAAATCTTTTGTGTTTTTGCTTGATGCAAGCGTAAATCCGGTGGGCAACACCGGCATCAGTGGCAATGTTGTTTTTCAATTGCCCGACAGCAGTTTTGTAGTTTCTGATTTCATACCGTACCTCTCTGACGGCTTCCAGCTAAAGGGAATGGTTCCTGCTTATACCTTTTACACAGTTAATTTTGATTTTGGCGGAAGGAGAATTTCAGCGGGTTTTGCAGGAAATGCATCCGGGAATGCGCTGTCAGATCAGCAGTAGAGTCAGATTTAATCCACAGTTATTTCTGAAGGAATATTTTACTGACCGCCGAACCGTTTACGAAGTCTATCCGCAGGAAATAAATTCCTGAGGGCTGAGGTGATAAATCAACTTCGTTCGTTGAAGATGCGACAGCCATTTCTGAAAAAATTCGTTCTCCCATGGTATTGTAAATTTCAAGGATTGGATTTTGACTTACTTCACTGTAATTTTTTAATTGTCCGTCTTCCATTTGAATTGTGAATTTTCCGCTGCCTGGGTTGGGATACACTTTTATCTGCCACGCAGTATTTATCACCTGTTCAATTCCTGTGGGGCAGGAACTGCTGACTCCTGAAAAAGTAACCGTTGCAGGCGTTAAATTCTGAGGATAACCAGCTGGAATAAAAGGGTTGCAATTGGGTATGCCTGTTGAACTATTCACCATGTTGCTTTCTGTACAACCCGAGGGATTGCTGAAAAAGCAACCTCCGTTTACTACAATACGTGAAGCAGTATCCGAGGTATAGAAATGGCTTCCGGTGACACTGCAATTGTTAAGTGTGAGGCGGCTTTTATTAGCCGCCGTAATAAACTGGTTCCAGATTTGGGAATTGTTAACCGTAAGCGAGCTTCCGTCCTGACCGACCGCGGCCAGGAGTGCAAGCTGCAGGACCGAACTGTCAACCGTAACCGTACTTGGTCCGCCAATTCCTATTTCATTTACTGTACAGTTTTTAATAGTTAAATTTTCATCAATCAATGCATAGACCTGCCAGGCAATCGGTCCAAGGTTCACGTTGTTGAGTGTCACCCCTCCGCCAGGACCGTTGTTTAGGATTGTATTTTGAAGTCCCACGCTCAGATTTCTTACTGTGTCGGTATTGTTCGAATAATTAAGAGCCACTTTCAGTTCTCCGGTGGCCGGAAGGCCTGTTCCGTTCACGGTTAGTTTTGCGGTCGGAAAAATCTGCACCCCGATTCCGGGATTGGCTGTGTCAATTTCCAAGTACCAGGGGGTTGTAATCCCGCCCTGGCCCCGGCCGATTTTCCAGGAGTAGGGGACGGCTTGATTTGAAGGTAGATTCAGGGTTTGGCCGTTGGTCTGAAAATCGAGCCAGAGCCCTGCACTTGTAGCTGCACCATGATAAGCCGCTTCAGCTGAATCCTGCAGGTAGGTTTCGCAGGGCACATTTTTCGATACGTATTCAATTAACGTTGAACTATTCTTCAAATTGCAAAGCAGCCATGCTGTCTGATTGTTCAGAAAGCAATTGTCTACATACAGTATTGATTTATTCCGGGCATTGTAATTCATGTAAAAACAGGATGCACCGGTCAGGTTGCCTTCCTGGGTTCTGAATTCAATATTTTCAAGCTGAACCCTGCTGCTGTCCAGTGTTGTAATGCTTCGCTGGTTTGTAACGGGGTTGGAAACAATAAACTGCGCATCGGCTGAAACCGATGCGGCATGCACCCATAAAACAGCATTTCCCATGAGCACAATGTTTCCCCTTACGACAAAGGTATCCGAAGCTGCATTGCTCAGGTCAACATTCAGGGTACTCCCATTGATCAAAACCAGGTTTCCGTTAATAATGCAACTGCTGCTGATCAGGGTATTTGTTCTGATGGTATCAGGCCCGGGAATGATTTGCGAAATACCGTAAGTTTCAGTTTCGAAGAATACTGCAATCAGACAGGTGAACACCAGGGTTTGAAGAATCTTCATTGTATTAAATTACTGATTTTTTCAAAATCCCCACTTGAGTCTCAGGTAAACGCCTGATCCCAGTGCACCATACGTATGACCGGTCTCTGAATAGAAGGACTGTGCGATAAAATCGAGGGCCCAGTTGTTGGCCACCGACCAGGTAAGTGTGGGAAGGATGATCACCGCATTTCCGGCGGGAGAATACATCCCGGCCAGAGATCCCTTCCATATCGGGCTGAAGGAGTAGGTAATTTCGGCAAAGAGGGTGTACCTGAAAGGGAAGATGTTTTCTGCAGACAATGTTTCCGTTGTAAGTTTGGCGATATTGGGGATGCTGTCCGTACCCCGGCCGTTGTAGAGGCCCGATACCAATAGATAAATCCCGTTTTTGAAACCGTAGTCAAAGGAAACAGAAGCCGTCCAGGTTCCGCTGTCTGTAGCCTCCTGGTAAGGCGTAAAGTACGATAGTTCTGCCTTAAAACCTGCATTGAAAATATTTCCGGCCCAACCCGCTCCTGCCACATAGTCCTGGTGGTAAATACCTGAGAACATCTGAAAATCATAATTCCATCGGTTGAAGTGGTACATCAATGCTCCCACATCCATCGTTTTTGTAAGGCCGGGACTGATGGCCAGATCCAAGGAGGAAGAGCTGTTAAAGGCATATTGAACTCTCGCTGCGTCAGAGCCCGGACGTTCCTCGTAATCAAAGTCAAAATAGTTGAAAGTATTAAAAATATCGTTTGGTGTCCACACCGTATTAATCCCCCAGTTGATGCGCTGCCTGCCCAGCGTGATGTCCCATTTGTCATCCGTATATTCGGCGCTTGCCCGGTCAATTGTGCTGTTGGCCAGTATTCCATTCTGGTTGATCCAGTTTTTGCTCAGGTCAAATGTACCCTGAGGTGCTGCTACCAGAGCTGAATAGCCCGGATATTCCTGCACCAGCTGACCATAGTAAATGCGGTTACGTATTTCCAGCCTGTATTTGAAATGATCCGAGGGACGGTAGAGAAAGTTGAGACGGTTGTGCAGGAGCTCATTCGTAAGCGCTTCTGCCGGGTTGGGGGAGTAGCTCACCTGTTCGAGGAATTTAACATACCCCTTGAGGGTGAATGTGGGATCGTGCCTGATTGAAGCGGCAGCGGCTTGTGCCGAATCAGTCTGTGCGGCTGATTTCTCACTTACGATTAAACAACAGGAAAGTACCTGCAGCAGTATCATCCTGCAATTGAAACGTCCTGAATTTATAGTGTTGTGAGTTCCCAAATTCCTGTGCATTCAAAAGAACTAATGGGGCTGATTTTTGGTATCTGAAATTACCTTGCCGTCCACCAGGGTAACGATACGCCGGGCTTTATCAATTACCCGTTGGTCATGCGTGGAAAATAAAAATGTCATGTGATCTTCTTTGTTGAGCTTGGCCATGATTTCAAGAAGGTTTGTTGCAGATTTCGAATCCAGGTTGGCGGTTGGTTCATCCGCGAGGATGAACCGCGGCTTCGACGCGAGCGCCCGCGCAACCGCCACTCTCTGTTGCTGTCCTCCCGAGAGTTCAGAGGGCCTGCTGTCCCGTTTGTCGCTGAGTCCGACTTCCGTGAGTAAATCTGCAACGAGCTTATCTCTTTCGATTTTTGGTTTTTTTTGCATCAGCATAACAAATTCGACATTCTCTCTGGCCGTAAGTACAGGAATCAGGTTGTACGCCTGAAACACAAATCCGATGTTCTTAAGCCTGAAATCGATGAGTTTGTTTTCGTTCATTTTGGTGATATCCACCCCTTCGATTTTTACTTCTCCTCCGCTGGGGTAATCCAATCCCCCGATCAGATTGAGCAGGGTGGTTTTCCCTGAACCTGAAGGTCCTACAAGGGCTGTAAATTCGCCTTCTTCTATCTGCAGGTCCACACCGTTAACGGCATAAACCGGAATGGTTTTGGGATTGTAGACTTTCGACAGGTTGTGCAATTCTATTATCGTGTTCATGGCAGTTGATTTGTTCAGATTTTATGAATGGCTACAGCGGGTTTGAATTGAAGGGCCTTCAAAGCCGGATAAATGGCAGATAAAATAGCGCTGAGCGCCGTCATCAGCGTAATGGGCAGAAACATCGACTGTTGGAGCTCAGGGTAAACGATAGAACTGAATCCAAGCTGGGACAAGGCCTCTGAGAAAGCCGAAAGATCAATTCCCCTGCTGGCGAAATACCGCACAAACACGATGGTCAGAAGAATGCCAGCCGGAAGTCCGATGCAAGTCAGCATAAAGGATTCCAATAATACCATGAAAAAGACACGCACTTTGTTCATCCCGATGGCCATCAGCATTCCGAATTCCCGCTGTCTTTCGAGTACTGCCATGAGCATCGTGTTGATGATGCCAAACATCAGCGCCAGTAAAATAATGCCAATGATAATGTACATCATCTGGTCCATGAGTCCGGTAAGCATGGCCATTTCAGGTTCAATCTCTGACCAGGTCTGGACAAGCAAAGAGGGGTATTGTTTTTTATAGGAGGCTGCAATCGGATCAGCCTGTTTGCCGTCTTTCAGGAGCAAGGCGATCTCGTGTATTTCCTTTCCGGTTCCCAGCAGTTGAGCCAGATCGTCCTGTTTTGTAAATACTGTCGTTTCGTCGAAAGATGAATTTCTGGAGCGAAATAATCCTGCGACACGGAATGAACCTGCAGTGAGGTCCCCGCTTTTGGTTTGAATGGTCAGTACAATTTTACTGTGCAGTTGAACGGCGAGTTTACCGGCCAGTTTTTTGCCGATCACGATTTCGTTTTTCCCGCCCCGGCTGAAATAGGATCCTTCGGTCAGATCCACTGTGACACTGCTGATGTTTTTTTCATCCGAAACAACTATGCCGTGAATTTCAACGCCGGCTGCTGTTGATGCGCAGGAAATCATTCCTGTTGTAATTACCCGTCCTGATGCAGCTTTAACAGCCGGATCCTGTTTGAATTTTTCCAGCAGACCGCTGCCGTTTTCAATCAGGGCGCCGACTTCTTTGTCTTCAGGGAAGACCGGGTTGTGTACTTGAATATGCGACAGCTGGGTTTCGATGGCATTGTCAACTTCCTGTTTCATCAAACCCTGAAAAAAAGCGATCATAAACATTCCTGCAAACAGTCCGATCGCTACTGATGAAAGTACAACAATGCTTCGCATCTTGTTTCTCCAGATATTTCTCCAGGCGATTTTTAAAAGCATCATGTACTGTTTATGTTTTGATATTAACTGTTTATAGCTTCGATTGCTTTCAGACGATTTATTTTTACAAGTGCATAAAGTGAAAGAACAACTGCTATGGATAAAACGGCATAGCCCTGAATAATAAAATGTTTTAAATCTGCCGAGGGCTGAATGACCGGAGAGAAGTTGAATTTCTCAGCAGTTTTGGCCCAATCTCCACCCAGTCTGACCGGGTGAAACCGGAAATACAAAACGAGTGGAAAGGCTCCTGCAATCCCCAGCAAGGTTCCGGTCAATGACATCAGGATCAGCTCCAGAACCACGATGCCGGCAAGAATTCTTTTTTTCATGCCGATGGCGATAAGGATGCCGAATTCGTGCATACGCTCATTGAGCATCATCAGGATCGTGCCGAATATTCCGAACGCGATGACCAGGTAGAGTATCCCCGACATGATTACATTCTGGGCCATTTTTGCCTGAAATAGCTGATCGAGCTCGGGCAGCATTTGTTGCCAGGTCATGATGGTGTAACTCGATCCCGGAGTATAATTTACTCCTGCAGTAGCACGCATCCCTGCAATTTTATCCAGCAAATCCTGCTTTACCTCCCCCACCTGCATTCTGTCACGGACCATTAAGGAAAAGGAGGTATACCTTGCGCCTGTACTTAAGAAATCCCGGCTGCCTTGCATGGGCAGCCAGGCCATAGATTTGTTCATTTGGGGTATGGGAAGTTTAACAATACCTTTAACCAGGTATTTTCCTGCAGCCGTATTGCCCTGGTAGCCCTGACCCAGCAGTACGACCGTGTCATTGACTTTCAGGTTCAGATACGCTGCGAGTCCTTCGGCCAGCAGAATGCCTTTGTCATTCTGATCAAGATACCTGCCCGAGCTTATCTTTTCTGAAAGTTTCGAAACCCTGTTCTCCTTTTCCTGATCGATCCCTGTCACGAGTATCCCTTTCGTGCGTTCTCCTGTTGAAGCCAGAGCAAAAGATTCCAGATGCGGATTCCAGGTGGTAATGCGTTTATCCGTATTCAGGATTTCGATAAGCAAGGGGTTTTCTTCAAAGGTGCTGTCAATCGATTTATTGTCCCAATATCCCGAATGCTGAATCTGAAGATATCCACAGGACATGCTGACGGTATCAGAAATCATTTTGTCAAAGATCCCCACCATCATTACTCTCATAACAATGGCGAACAATACTGCAAAGAAAATCGATGAGATGGTGATAAGCGTTCGCCGCCGGCTTCTCCACATATTCCTCCAGGCCAGAAGCAGGTACATCATTTTGCTTTTTTCATATTTTGCGTAGTAAAGAAATCATCGCTGAAAGTCGTATTAAACAGAGCACTGTTGTAGGTGATAACAGTTTTCTGACCTTTTTTTCCGGCCGGTATCATTTCCATTTTGCAGGGAAGGATACGCCCCCCGATGGTTTTGATGTCAGAGCACTGCAGACTATTCACCAGTTTGTTGTCTTCATCGAAAAATTCTATTCGAAGTTCAAGATAATCCTTCTGGTCTATCCACATGTTTACTTTGCTCCACACTACAGCCGCTTCAGGCAGGGGTATCATTTCTATTTTCCAGCATTTTCGTTCCTCAAGTATCGTGTCTCCCGTTATTTTGTGGGCGTAGTCGTCGATACGCGAAGAGGCTTTTACCAGATCGTCATTTGTAAAATCTGTACCCATAAAACTCTGGGCCATCATGGAGGGCGGCAGTTTGACGACCCGTTCGATGCTTGGCACCCAGTTCCAGATTTCCCTTACCCTTTTCAGAAACAGCGTGCCCGCATCTTTTGCCGGAGCAGTCACCAGCATAAGCGAGTACTGCTCACCTTTGCTCCAGGTTTTGACACTCATGCTTCGTGTCCAGGTAGGGCGAATGATCTGGATGGTCATTTCCATTATAGAAGAGAGACCCCGCATATTGGTTTCGGCCTTTGTTACTATTTCCCTGGCTTTCTGATCGTCACTCGTAAAAGCGCTGAAAAAAAGCATTGAACAGAAGAGTGTAGTTTTTAACATGTTCTGATTCGGATATAAATTAATCGTTCTTTTGTAAAATTGTAAAAAAGCGTTGTATTGTTTCGTCGTATGTTTTCATGAAATTTTCCATCTGTTCATTGTTTTGGACAAAAAACAGAATCATTTCAGCTCCTTGCAGCATTAAGAACAAAGCCTTTGCCAAAAGAGCCGGATCACTCCCTCTGGGTATCTGATTGTGTTTTTTTAAACCCCGAAAGCAGTTTTCAAGGAACAGGGTTTCTTTCGCTAACAGTTCTGTGATGATTTTTTTTAGTTTTTCGTTTTCGTTTATAGCCTCAAGGAAAAAAAGCAGTTTGTTGAATTTTAATGTACCTCCAGCCTGCATTTTTTTGAAGCTCTCGAATTGTTTTTGTTTTGTTTCAAGAAATAATTTTCTGAAGGAAGCCATGTCTTTGACTTTCAGTTCGGGTTGTACCACTTCAGGTTGCTGCATGGATTGCATAAGAAATTCAAATACTGAAACCAGCAGTTCTTCTTTGGATTTGAAATGATGATAAATAGCACCCTTTGAAAGACCGGTCCGTCCAATCAAATCCTGATAGGAAACTTCCTTGTATCCCTTTTTCAAAAAAAGCTGAAGGGCGGCAGCTAAAATAACCCTTCGGGTGGCCCCTGATTTTTCACGCATAATTGATCCTGAATAAAAAACCGACTGTTCGGTTTGTAAACATAGTAAAAAAATCAAACCTGTACAATTTCAATTCAGACACTGAGAATTTGAATTGAAATTCTCAGTGTCTGAATTGAGAAGAGTATTCATTGATTTAAAGGAGTTGCTGGTTCAGCGTTCCTCGTGGTGATGGTGCCATCCCCAATGACGGTGTTCGCCACCATAACAAATGCAGGAAGATAAAAAGACACCGGCTAGTAAAGCAAGAAGAATGATTGATTTTTTCATGGTATAAAGGTATTAAAAATTTGAGTCCTTGTCAAGTTTTCGCCTGGTTTCTTTCCTTCGCACATGCCGTATCAGCTGAAGGTCTTTTGCAGTGTAAATCATTCTGGCGCTGAGTTCAGAATTCTCTTCGATGAACTCAATTATTTTTATGTGGTTCATGTTTTCGCAATAATTGGTCAGGTCTTCACAAAATAGGATATCAATCCCAACGAAAGTATTACGGCAAATACAACTATCAGTGCAATGTCCGGCAGCCTTTGGCTTACATTTTTCTTTATGGTTTCCATTTTTTTGGTTTTAAAGTGTTGCAATCAAAATTCGATACTACACTAATCAGATAACTACGTCAATGATGCAGGAGATCGGCAGAATGACGCCGGCATAAATGCAGACGAACTTCTCCGATACAAACCATACAGGCGTCTCCACACTCTTAATCTCATTTCCTGATGTGAACAGAATCTTACTTTTTTCGTGTATAGAATTCCACAACTTCATAGCGACCTGAAGCTTGCCGGCCAGTTTAGATTGAGAATCCTTTTCGGGTTGTTCTTCAGTTTTAAGCCGGTGTGGCTTGTTCTGATTACTTGCTGTTGATTTCATTGGTATTGGTTTTGGTGAAGTACCCGTCCTCTCATGCCTAATGAACTGCAATAATGATGCTGAAATTGCTCTTGCAGAATTAATTTTACTTAAAAGGAGTTAAAAAATGTTAACGCAAATCGCCTGGAATGGGCCTCGTAGCTTAATTTGCCTTTGTGGTCTATAAATAGCCGGGTTTGCCCTTATTTTCTGATCTTTTCTTTAAGCTGGTCCAGGATTTCGTACTTGCGCTTAAAGAACTGGTAGCGGTATTTCTCAGATGCGCCGCTGATCAACGTCGCTTTTTTTACTCCTGTTTAATTTTTCCTCATACAATTTATACTAATTATCAGGATTTGCCTGTAAAAAACGCAAAAACTATTTATGCAGCTGATCTTCAAACATCCCTGCAAGGTGATTAAGAACATATACGACGCTGATGTTTCTCATATCCGGTCAGGACAAATTCAAATAATCTTGCAGTGTTCAATTGTTCGCGTACTGATTCAGTTGAACTAGAATTTAAAATCGAATGAAAAAAGTAATTGTTTCGGGGTTGATTGCTGGTCTGGTTCTGCTGGTTCTGAGTGTTCTGGGTCTGTAGAGAAAAAGAATTTCTGGGTCGGCTTCCGTTACAATACGGTAACAGCTGCCATTTTTAAAAAGGAATAATCAGCTTTAGAATAAAGTTCCTTCCCATATTGTAGATACCGTAATGTCCGTTGGGGGAATACGAATAGTATTCGAAGTATTTGAGACGGCTCAGGTTGGATTGATAAGCAACGTTGAACAGGTTGTTCACCTGAAATTGAAGATGGCAGAAGGCTTTTCGGCTGTAGTGAATGGTGAAAACTGCGGCTGCATTGACCAGGGTATAACCGGGAGTGGCCGTTTCGGTTCCGTTTAAACCCAGGTAGCGGTTCTGGGCCCCATCGATTTCGACTTCGGCTTTGAGCAGAAGCAAAGGGAATCTGCGGTTTTTGATTCTGATTTGCTGATTAACCGAACTCATCAGTTTCATCGGGGGAATAAGCGGCAGGTATTCCCCTTCAACTCCTTTGTCTTTGTATTCTTCGCTGCGGTTGTATCCGTATACCAGGGAAAAATAGTTGCCAAAGCTGAAGCCTTTCAGGCTGTGCGGATGCAGGTTCAGGAAACTTTCAATTCCGTAAAGTTGTGCAGGGGACTGAGCATATTCGTAGGTCTTGTTTCCGGGAATGATTTCTTCAGGAGTGCCGTTCGGATTTAGCACTTCAATAAGATAACTATAATCCTGAAGGTTATTGTTGAAAACACTTACGTTGGCGTCTATGTCGCGGGAAATGAAATTTGCCCCGATATCCTCCTGCAGGCTTTGTTCGGGATCGATGTTGCGTTGACCGATATAGTAGGCGTGGGCACTTGCGTCGAGTCCGTTGGAAGCAAATTCATTTACTCCGGGCGCTCCGGATCCCCTGCTTAGGTTTGCTTTGAGATTGATGTATTGATTCAGCTGATAGGTAGCGCCCAGGTCAGCTGAAAGTCCGGTAAATATTTTGTTGAAGGCTGGAAATAATAAATGCGCGCCTGCCGTGTCCGGAGGTGTAACCTGTTTCACCATGGCGGCTGCCGTATCTTCCTTTACGTAAAAGTTAGTTCCGCTGACAAAGCGTGCGTCTGCCCGCAGGCCCCCACAGATATTCCATTTGCCGTGCTGAATATGGGTAAAGACAAAACCACCTGCGTCGAATAAATTGTAATCGGGGATCGGAATGTCAGTAGCATCCATCACCGAATTGTTCTGAAACATGCCATTGGTGCCGGCTATGGTCTCAATGATGGAGTCCCTGGGGAAGGTATACCGCAGATCGTAATTCAGGGAACGCAGGCGGTTCGATACGCCTGCAACCAAGGGCAGCTCTGGGTAATCGTATTCCCTGCGATTGTTTTGCTGCAGGGAAATCAGTACGTCCACTGCACTTTTGTTCTTTAAATCATAGTGATTGGTTGTATACAGGCGGTAATGCTGAATATGCTGATGTATGGGACTGAACGGATACGCATTCAGTACCGATTCGGGCACTATGGGCCTGTCTTTGATATTGTCGTTGGGGTCGTCAAAAATGGGATAGGTAAATTGCCTGGTCAGCGAATCCCGGCTCCCATCTGGAATCCCCTGCTGGTCATCGTAAATGGTAAAATGCAACCCCGAAAATCCATTTTTTGTTTTGTGTACGATACTTGCCGAACCGTTTGATTCATCAAAGCCTGTATTGTAAACCAGTCCGTCCACTTCGTTACTGTAATTTTTTGCGATACGGCTCGATCCTCTGACCTCGATTGCCCAGTCCTTGTTCCCGTAACTCAGGTTCAGACCGTTGCCGATCAAACCGTTATTGGTCTGGTACTCGTTCAGGTACCTTCCGTGTACAATGTGGTCGGTGTCCCTTGTCATAAAAGGATACAGACTGACGAGTCCGGCAAGTGCATCGGGCCCGTACATAAGGGTAGTGGGGCCCAGCAGAACCTGAGCCCGTTCAACATTGTATTGGTCAACCGGACAGACTTCTTCGTCTTCAAAGGTTTGATTTTCGATTGGAATGCCGTCGTACGAGGTTTCAATACGGTTGTATCCCAGCCCGTGAATAAAGGGTTTCGAAACATTAGGTCCTGTTTTTACCGATTCGAAACCCGGCACGTTTTTAACAAGGGCATCCAGCAGGTTGTCTTCAGTAGTCTGCTCAATAGCCTCCTGAGAAACGTTTCGTACCAGCGCCGGATTGTCTTTCCACTGAAGATCAGGGCTTGTTCCTGTTATTACAATTTCTTTGATTGAGCCCTTTAGGGCTGCTTTCAGCGTATCATTCTGCGCGAAAAGCCTGCTGCCAAACAGCAGGCCGGCTAAAAAAAAATTCCCATACCAAAACGGCAGTAATTTAATTCCCATGCTGTGTGGTTTTAGCCCCAGGTCAATGATAACAAAAATCCTGTAACGGAAGAATAACCATTAAAACATATTGATTGGGGCTGATAAACCAATGTGGCATTGTTTTGGAGAAATGGACAAGAAATAAAAAAGAAATGAAAGCTGACACACAAATTGAAACACAAGTCCTGGTGAGGCAAATCATCAATGAGACCCTGCAACTTTCAGATTGCAGCTATTCTTTAAATGCAGACCTTGCACATGATTTGGGAGCAGATTCCATTGATTATTCCTACCTCATCATTAAAATGGAAAAAGCGTTTGACATTGTTATTTTTGATGATAAATTTCACGAACTGAAAACCGTGGGGGACGTTATCCGCTTTATTGAAGAGAAGGTGGCCATTGAAGAGCAAATGGCACTTATTGAAGAGGAGTCTGTGCACTAAGATACCACTTTATGTCAGCCCCAACCCTTTCTTTAAAAAGGTCAGAACTATTTTGTGGGCCTCATCGGCGAATTCTTTTTTGTATTTGGGGTTGCTGGGGTTCGCAAAGGCATGGTCTGCATCGTACTGTTTTATGGTAATGGTCTTGCCCAGTTTTTTCAGATCATCAGAAAACTGGCTGACCAGAGCCGGAGTGATGAAGGCGTCCTGGGTGGCCTGCAGAGACGCAGTGGCCCGTTCTGGTTTCATCCCATTCATCAATTCTCCGGCCTTATCCCTTTCGGTGGCAACCTGTCCGTCATACAGATCAACAGCATACACATCCACGTTGCCCAGTTCTTTCTGCAAGGTTTCGGCCTCTTTCTTTATGTAATCATTCAACCCCCAAAATTCATGAAACACAAAAACAACCTTGTCCGTTTTCGTTCCTGAACGCACCGCATAGGCATTCCCGTCTTTTTCACCGGCCATAAAACTAATCATCTTACCGGTTTCAGACACAAAAGTAAAGGGCAATGGATTTTCGTGTGCCGCAATAAATTTCTCGTTCGAAGCAAATTGCCTCCTGTCTTCCGGTTTCGAACAACAGTTCTGGGCCTGTGCAGCAGTAATTAAAGAAAGGAATGACAGGGTGAGGAAATCAATCTTTTGCATGAGGTCCTTTTTTTACGAAGACAAAAATAAGAATAGTTTAGTATTCCCCAATCACCTTTTCGGCTTCCGAAATTTTATGTCCGCCTATGGGGAATACCACTTTGAATCCGATATTCCTTCCCATATTGAAAATGCCTTGCCCGTATTGTGTAACAACAGCAGGTGTCCCGTCGTTGTAGGCTCTGAAGTATTGTACATGGCTCAGGTGATCGATGTAAGCGATGTTCGTGAGGTTGGTTACATTCACATAAAAAGAACAGATCACCCGGTTGGTTTTCGGGTTTACAAAATTTGTTCCTATTCCTGCATCGTACAACGTATAAGCCAGGGATGGGAGCTCAGTGTATAGTTCGCTGTAAATGTTGTTCTGCGCCCAATACTTTGCCAGACCGACTTCGATATACGTATTCCTGAGAACTGAATTCTGTTTGTGGCCGAGTTTAAACTTCACTTCAGAAGTAAGACGGGGCGCAGGGGTCAGGGGAACGTGATTGGTCGAATCAGTCGAGTGAGGAATGTAAGAATAGATGTAGGTGAACCCATTGTCAATTTCTATCCATTTGGTGTCTGATGGATGAATGTTAAAAGAGGCGGCTACCCCTGAAATGACTGCATTGCTGGATAAATAAGTAAGCACGGGATAGTTTTTGTTTTCCCAGGGCATGACAGAATCTCCTCCGTTTTTTCCTGAAATCCGCTCCTGAAAAATAAAATTGCTGATGTAGTTGCAGAATGCGCCCACTTCCAGACTGACGTCTTTGCCATTGTTTCCGTATGTGACGTCTACCTGATAGCCCTGCTCAGCTTTCAGGTTGGTGTTCCCAAGGATAAAAGCATTTTCTCCACCATTCATGGCATTCGAGTTTAATTCCTGAATAGAAGGAGCCCGGTAACTTTTCGCGATATTAATTTTCACATAATTATTTTGTGGCAACTGCCAGGCTGCCCCAAGGCTTGCCGACAAACCGGTATATACGTTGTTGAATCCGTTAAACAGGGTGTAGGATCCCGTTGTTGCTGCACTTACCTGCTGTTGTTCAGGGGTATTGTAATTCTGCAGATACATAGCCTGTCCTGTGATGTCCCGGAGGTCGTACCGCAATCCTCCGCTGAGGGTAAATTTTTTGTAATCTTTTTGAATGATTCCGTATCCGCCAATGTCTATAAGAGAATAATCGGGAATTTCCCAGTTCCCGATATACGGTGCTGCAGGCTCCGTAGAACTGTTCTCAAATTCATACATGCCGTTAAGGCCTGTTGTAAATTTGAGACCCGAACTGTCGCCGTTGATCTGGTACTTAAGCGAATAAGGGATATCGTGTACCCTTATCGTTTCTGCCGGAATCCTGCCCGTATCAATTTCAGAGCGAACACTCATCGTGAATCCGATATCGGCCTGAACTTGCCCTTTCCCTGAATTGATACTGTTTTGCCACCAGGCGGCATAATGGTCGAGAATCTGATCCTGTGAAATGTCGGAATAGTAGGATAAAAAATTTGACCGGTTCGGATACACCTGTCCGCTGATCAGCGTTCCGTTCGTTGCATACGTTGCATTCTGCGGAGCATCGAATTCGAATTTGCCAGTTGCACTGTCGCGGTTTCCGTCCGGAACTTCGATCTGGCGGTGAAGCGCGCTGAAAGACAAACGCGAGTACCCCCATTTTTTGATTGTTCCAAGTGACAGCCTTGCATTCTGCTGATTGTAGGCTGTTCCCCAGACATACCCATCTTTGGGATCCCAATAGCAATGCGCTTCTTCCTGGCTCATCCTGAAATTCCAGACATAGCCATCCTGATTTCCCCCGATGTCCACCGAATTGCCGATCATCCCGTTGTTGGTCTGATACTCGGTAAGCACACTGCCTGCAATACCCCCGCTTTCGGGGAAAGATTCTGATTTGAAACTCACAACGCCTGCTACTGCATTGGCGCCGTATTGTAAAGAAGCGGGACCTCTAATAACTTCGGCATCATAGACGGCGTACGGATCAATCAGAATGCCGTGTTCATCCCCCCATTGAAAATCCTCCTGACGTTCGCCGTCAAACAGTGTAAGTACACGGTTATACCCAAGTCCGTTGATTTCGGGTTTGGATATGCCAGGCCCTTCGGTAATTTCTGAAAGCCCGGGTTGATTGGCGATCGCGTCAATTACATTGGTCGAACTCTGCTGCTCCATTCTATCGTGGGTAATGACGGTAACAGGTACGGGAGAACGCCGGGTACTCGTTACATTTCCCAGAGCCGTAATCACCACCTCCTTTATAGAGGAGGTGGTTGCTGAAAGTGAAAAATTAAGGATGGCTTCTCCTTTTATAGCAATCTGCCTGTTCTGACTTGCATAACCCAGCAGTACAACTTCAACCTCATAGCTTCCTTCGGGTAAAGGGCTGATTTTATAAGTGCCCCTGTTGTCGCTCGTACCTGAAAGTTTAAGCTGAGGAAAGTAAACAATTGCCCCTGACAAAGCTTGATGGCTGGATGAATCGATCACCGTTCCGTTCAGGGATTGGCAAAAGCCGGATATACTTAATGAGTTGAACAGGATAAAAGAACTAACCCTAATAAATGGTCTAAACCTGTTATGTACCCTTTCAATACATCGTATAATTTCCTTTTTCATAAATTCATGTACGTTAAAGTCTAAAACGAGAACTGTAAATTTCAGAAGCAAAGGAAAAGAGAATCCATGCCAGGTAAAATACCCACAAAAGGGTATTTAGAATCATTCTAAATAACTTGCTCAGCAAGCTAATAGTTCGTATCCTTGCGTTAAATTAATGTTACTAAAGTGCGATTTGCCTTTAATCACTGATGAGACCTATTTCTATACTGATAGCCGACAACAGTTACCTCATCCGCCAGGGTATACGCACACTGGTAAATGAAGTAAAGGATTTTACTTTAGTCGGAGAGGCCGATACAGCCTTTGCTCTTTCAGAAAAACTTTTGCTCTGCCAGCCCGAAGTGCTCATTATAGATTACGCTTCCTCCGGTTTTTGCATCGATGACATTGCGATAATCAGGCAGCAAAACCCAGGGGTCAATATTCTGGCCATTACCGGGCAGAATACCAATACGGGCTTTTCAAGAGCAATTCAATCCGGCGTGACAAGCCATCTTCTGAAAGACTGCGGAAAAGAAGAAATCATTGAAGCTATACGCGAAACTGCGCAGGGGAAACAGTTTATGTGCGGAAAAATAGTCGACCGTGATCAGGCAAGCTGTGAAGGCATAAAGGTTACGATCCGTGAAACAGAAATCATCCGTCTGATTGCAGAAAGTTTCAGCAACAAGCAAATTGCAGAAAAACTTTTCCTAAGCGTTCATACCGTCACCACTCACCGCAAGAACATCATGAATAAACTGGGTGTAAACAACACCGCAGGCCTGATGATGTTTGCCCTTCGCGAAAATATCATTGCTTCCCAATAATTATCATTGTAATTGTAGAAAGAAAAGGCGAAATTCAGCGTTGAACATGAAAAAACGCGTTTCCCCTTTCTTCGTTCCGTTTTTGGTTGTGATTTCCCTTTTGATTTTCATTACGGGCTTTACACTTATTCATCCGACCGGTCCTGTTGATTCGGTTTACGGAAAAAAATACCTGCAATCCATAGGTGAGTTGGAAAAGGGATTGAAATCAATCCGCTCTGCCATTTTCGATCCCGGGTCAGACAAAAAATCCCTTAAGGAAGCTCTGCACAGCTGCCGCACAAAATTAAAAGCGGCAGACATCTGGCTCCGGTACCTCGACCAGAATACCTATAAATTGCTGAACGGCCCGCTTCCCGTAGAATGGGAAACAGAAGTTTTTGAAAAAACCGAAAAGCCCTACAGGCGTCCGGGAGCAGGGCTTTCCCTGGCGGAACAATTCCTCGATGATAAAAATTATTCCAAAGATTCCCTTGACAAACTTATCTCCTCAGCGATTCATGCCCTGCCGGTATACCTGGCCGACACAACCCTGAAACCTCTGGAGACTGCCGATCATTTTTTTTTCGCCAACCGTCTCTTTCTGCTGAATCTTTCTACCATTTACAATACGGGCTTCGAATGTCCCGACACTTCGGCGATCATCCCTGAGCTAAAAGAAATGATGCGGGACGTTAAATTAATTTATGCTGACTTTAATGAAAGCTTTCCCGATAAAAAAATAGATAATGAATACCTTATCGCTTACGATGCAAGCCTGACCTTTGTAAGTGCACAGTCCGATCATTTTTCAGCGTTCAACCATTTCCTGTTTATCCGGGATTACCTGAATCCGCTGTACGCACTGAATCAGAAAATGATCAACCGTTACAATGCACAATGGACCAGTGTTAACGACTTTACCCTGAGCAGCGAATGCTATTCAATTTTTGACAAAGGCCTGTACAGGGGCCAAAATTACAAAGGTGTCTACATTTCGGTAACAGATGAAAAAGCCCTTGCTGAACTTGCTGAAATCGGCAAGCAACTGTTTTACGATCCCATCCTTTCAGGCAACAACAAAAGAAGCTGTGTGTCCTGCCACAAACCCGAACAGCTTTTTACCGATACGGCTTTGGCAACAAGCAAGCAATTTGAGGAGGGTAAATTTCTGCCAAGAAACACCCCGACACTTGTAAATGTTGTGTTTCAGCACCTGCTCATGCTCGACGGACGACTTACCACTTTGCAAAAGCAAGCCAAAGCGGTGACCACCAACCCCATCGAAATGGGAGGGGATGAAAAGGACATACTCGAAAAAGTATTAAGTTGTCCGGCTTACAAAAAAGTATTTACAAAGTACCTGAAGCTTACACCTCTTTATTCGGAAGTCAGCATAGATCATATCCTCTCGGCCATAACCTTGTTTTACGGACAATTCAGTTTTTATTATTCCCCCTTTGACGATGCAATGAATAAGAAAGCCGCCTTCGGGCCCGAGCTTGTACATGGGTTTAATCTGTTCATGAGCAAGGCCCAATGTGCAACCTGTCATTACCTGCCCCAGTTCAATGGAGTTAAGCCTCCTTATATAGGGTCTGAATTTGAAGTTATAGGGGTTCCTGGCGATTCAAGTTTTAAATCACTAAGCTCCGATATGGGCCGGTTTGCAATCTATCCTTCGGAGGAGATGAAGCATGCCTTCCGCACAAACACTGTCCGCAACTCCCAGTACACCAAACCCTATATGTATAACGGAGTGTTCAAAACACTCGACCAGGTCATTGATTTTTATAATACGGGCGGAGGCAGGGGCAAAGGCATGCAGGTTGAAAACCAAACCCTTTCATCCGACTCCCTTAAGCTGACCTCCGATGAAAAAAAATCCCTGATTGCATTTATTCAATCCCTGAACGAAAAAATCCCCCCGGTAACCCCTCCATCAGAATTGCCACGTTCAAGTCACAAAACTCTGAACGAGCGTAAGGTAGGCGGGGCGTATTAATTATTTTTTGCTGAGCAGCTGGTAAACTGCATTGGAATAGTCCCTTAAGCCCTTCGCTTTGATGCTGTCATCTGTCTGGCTACAGTATTTTTTACCTGGGTTAATTTTATAAAGTCCCGCATCAACCTCTCTGGAAATATAGTAATAAGCGCTGTCTATAACGATACGGTCGGCATCCATAGTGAATGCAATCTTTTTCCGATAGGTATAATTCAGGTCAGTTCCGTAACAGGTATTCGTGTACGGCAGGCTGAGGTAACCCATTATGGTTGGTTCTATATCAATTTGTCCGGCCAGCGCTTTGTCCTTCACAATCCGGTCCAACAGGCTGCTGTCGGGAGAATAAAAAATCAAGGGAATATGATGCAGAGCCATAACATTGTCTTCATCCCCGTCAACAATGGCCCCGTGATCGGCCACCAGAACAAACAGCGTATTTGTATACCAGCTTTGTTTTTTGCAAAGCTGGAAGAACTGCCTGAGCGACCAGTCTGCATACTGTACGATACGGTAGTGAGCATTGTTCTCCGTTGAGGTAAACGATGTATTTGATGGAAAGGCGAAAGGCTGGTGATCACTTCCTGTCAGGTAAGTTGCAAAAAACGGCTGTGTGCTTTTGTTCAGATAGGGCATGGATAAGTTGAACATCACATGATCAGGAACTCCGGTGACGCCGAGCACCTCCGCAGAAGGATAACAATTCTGACCAATGACCTGCTCAAATCCGTTTTTTTTCAAGAATCCGTTCATGAAATCAAATTGCTCATCATGTGTTGTAAAAAAACTTGTGGCATAGCCATTTTGTTTTAGTAACCAGGGCAGGCAAAAGGAATCGGCGGCCTCTGTTTGCACTCGCAGAGGATGCTGCAACGGACTTGCCGGGTTGCCAGTCAGGCAGCTGTAAAGTCCGTTGAAGGTATGGATCCCATCCGAATAACAATGGGTAAAAAAATGGGATTTAAGTGCAAGGCTATCCAGAAAAGGTGTCAGCTGTTTGCCGTTTGGGAAACACCCCATTTTGTTGGCCGACATGCTTTCCATAATAATAAGGATTACATTGGCTTTCCTTGCAGGCTTTTGAAAGGAGATCCTGTGTGCCAGCGTACTGTCGTTAAGGTATCCGGCGGGCGTAAGATTGTCTTTCAGTTGTTTGATTGCCTCAGGGCCGGGCATGAAATGAAATCCGTTGTGAACCTGGGCGTTTTTATCCTCTATGCTGGCCATGAAAGCAAACACAGGATTCAGGGCCGACAGATTTGCGAACTGATTGCTTGAAAAAAAAGCTACACCCCAGTTGATGGTTGCTTTTTGCTGAAGACGGCCCCTGGCCCCTATGACCAGTAATCCGAAAATCAGCAGATAGGGCAGGGGTTGAAGGTAATGCTTGCTGCCTGTTGCTATGGTTTCGGTGGATTTTTTTTTGATGAACAGGTTTTTTTTCAGAAGGATCAGGTAAAAAACCAGCGCACTGGCGAAGAGCGAAAGAAAAATATAATTGTAGCCGTAACTGAATATGAGTTTAACCATATAGCCCGGGCTGTCCATCCAGGAAAGCGCGGCAATATTGATACGCGAATGAAACTGGTGGTAGAAAGGAATATCTGCGGCGCATAAAAGCAGAGCCACACCGCCTGTCAGGGCCATGTATGCGAAGGTCGCCAGCTGCAACGAGTAGGGTTCTTTTTTAAAGAAGCTCATCGCAAAAAACAGTACGGACGGGATCATCAGCAAATAGCATCCCACACAGGAATCAAACTGCAGCCCGGTACCGATAAGTCCGAAGATATGTTGTTGTATACCTGAGGAGGATGACAGATTAGACAACAGGAAGAAAATCCTGAATACCGTAAAAATGCAGAGCCAAAGCAGATAAATGCGAAAGATCTTGAAAATGCCCGAATGAAATTTCACTAAGCGAATTTACCGAAATGATTTGAATCATATCCAGGCGGTGTTAAAATCATTGCTGAAAGGCTGATCTGTTTTTTACTTTGCAGTTCATTGAACTAAATAAAACGATATGATTAAGAAAATAATCTGCCCGAGCGACTTTTCGGCGGCTGCCAATAATGCACTGGAATATGCGGCCCGGATAGCCAAAAAAACAGGAGCAAAGCTTCTGCTGATTCATGTTGAAAGCATTCCGGTTGTCGCATCAGCCGTAAGTATGGGCGAAGGAATCGGAGCCACAGAACGGGTGAGCACCCGGGATGCATTGAGACAACTGAAAGAGCAGAGTCTTGTAGTGAAGCAGACCTTCAAAATTGATGTGGCCTATGAGGTTGAGGTCGGTACCCAATCCCTTGAACGAGTTCTTGCAGAATTCGGTTCAGCGCATACTCTAATCGTAATGGGTACCAATGGGGCTGACTCCATATATGATTATTTTTTCGGTACAACGGCCTGGCATTTTGCAAGCAGGGTCAATTGTCCGGTACTGGTAGTACCTGTTGCAGTTTCCTGCAAACCCACATTCAGGATTTTATATGCATGTGACTGGGAAACTGAAACGGTATTGTCCAAAAAAGCAGTTTATGATTTGCTCGAAACGTTTGACCCGTCTGTTGTGATTCTTCTGGAAAGCGAAAAGGGGATCAAATCGCTGATTAAAACCCGGTCGACTCAGTACAAAAATCTCAAATTTGAACATGTGATTTCTGAAGATATTCCTGAATCTATTCCCGCTCAAATGAAAAAAACCAGGTCTGACATGCTTGTTTTAACAAACAAGCATAAAGGATTTCTGGCTTCATTGTTCCAGACCGAAAGCGCAGAAGAATTTTCAGAGACAGCCTCCTTCCCGGTTCTTCTGCTTCCGGCTTAACCTGTTCGTGTTAGTATCTGTTCTGAGTCGAAATTCCGGCAAATTCCTGAGGAATCGGTTTGTCATTGGAGACAACTATTATAATGTAGTTACTTGTACTCCAGAATTTCTTAGGATCCTTTATGCTGATGGTTTTAACTGTTTTCTTTTGGTCGTCTATGCTGTAGGAATCACCCGGATGAGGACCGATCACTTTAACGTGTTTGGCTGCAATGGCGATATCCTTCTTTTCACTCTTATCAATTACACTGAACATGTCCTGGGTCAGATCAGGATTCAGCTCTGTAACTTTGCCAACTCCAATAACGCCGCCTTTTTCAATGAGTACACCTTCTTTTTTGAGTTCTTCCATCGTCCCGATAGCAAAATATCCCCTGTTAAGCAGTCCGGTTTTCTGATCCGATGCCAGTTGGGTATTCAGATTATGCACCTGCAAGGTGTCCAATTCTATTTTCAGGGAGGCTATTTGCTTTTTCATGGAATTAACCTCAAGTTCCCCGTTCGTTACCTGTGAGAGAAGATTCCCAATGAATTTTTGAAGCTGGTTAATTTTAACAGTCGAATCTTTCAGCTTTTCGTTCATACTGGTCAACAACTTCCTGTTTTTATTCAGTAAATCATAAATAAGTGCAATGTCAGTTTTGATCTGGTCTTTCTGTGATTTTTGCAATTCAGGACTTTGAACGTTAACTGTAAGTATATTTTCTTTCAGCTTGATTTCATTCAGGTTGTCCTGAATTTCATTGAAAGACTGCAGCAGGTTATTAATAACAGAGTCTTTTACCTTTATCTGACTGTCCGAAGCCGGATTTGCATTCTCTTTTACACCCGTATTGCAGGCCAGCAAGGCCAGGGTCAGCAGTGGTACGATTGGTTTTTTCATATTCTGAGTTTAACGATGTTCCTATTTCCTTACCGCCGTTGTCCTGCGCCTCTGTTTCCGGCAGCGCCCCTTCCTCCGGCAGGCCCCCTTCCATAATACCCCCCTCTGTAACCGCCATAATACCCGGCTTTGTACCCTCTGTTATAATAAGGGCCCCTTGGGTATGGATATCCATAATAGTAAGGGTATCGGTACGGATACGCATAAGGGTACGGATAGGGACTGCGGTAAGGATAAGGAGGGTAGTAGTACGGATACGGATGTGTATAGGCTTCGTAAACCAGCCCTGCTCCGACACCCAGACCGACTGCCGGCCAAAGTGCCCTCCAAAATTGAGCTTTCATTGTACCCGCCTGGCAGGTCAGTGCCAACGCAGTAACGAGAACCATTTTTTTCATGGACGTATGTTTTAATTTCTTTTGTAATTCGTTTTTAGTACTACAACGAAGCTAATTCACGGCGAAAAAAAAAGAAATGACCGAAATTAATTTCGATCGTGATTTTAGTCATTTCATTTCCGGGCTCTGTGAACTAATTTCGACACAGTTAAATTTGACTTTTAAAAATAAACGCTAAACCATTAAACTTTAAGACCATGTTACTAATCGCTTGTTCACTCGCTTTGCTGGTTATGTATGCCGGCGTTAAATTATTGGCTCAGATTCAAAAGGAGTCCCTGGGCAAATTGTATTGTTATTTTTCCTGGTTCATGATTGTTTCGGGATTTTTAATGCTTCTGTGCATTGGCTGCTTTGCAGTTATCCGTTGCTGTCATTATCCTGAACGAATGATGGAGGAGAAATACAAAATGATGAATCATTCCTATATGATGATGGACAGACGGGGATATGAAGAGGAGGCCGGTCCTTTCTGGGGGGAGGAGTTTGACGGCCAGCGCGATGGCTATTACGATGGCCAGTGTGACGGATATAGTGATAATCAACGGGATGGGTACGATGGCCAACGGGATGAGTATGATGGTCAGCGGTACGGATACCCTATGAAAAGAGCTGAAGGCTGGAAAAAGGATTCGCTGCTTAAGAAGAAATAATCCTTTTGCCGGAAGTGTGAATACGTAAAATGGACTAATCCTTTATTTTTGTATTCTGCAGAGCCTGCTTATTTTGAACATGTTGGGAGTATATTCTTTCTCTTTCCTTCGACCTCTCCTGCACATGAGTCATTTCAAGTACCTGCATATTGAATCCATCGGTCATCTGCACATAGGCAACCTTGGGTATATTTTCTGCTCCCAGCCTCTGCTTTTCTATCGAAGCGGTAAATCCTAAGAAGATGGTCTTCTTATCAAGAATACTTGCTCTTTTTATGGCCTGGAACAATATCTGCCTGTAATTTTTGTAGGCAAATAAATAAAAATAGTCTAATCCGACAATGACAGGGCTGTAGGTATCTTTTCCCATAAAGGAAAACATTACCGCTATCGGCCGCCTTTTCGGCCGGTCGTTTAACTGTTCTTTCAATGTAATCTGAAGAACTTCCCAGTTGGGGTCCAGGATCATCTTCTTAAATGCTTTTACCGGTAAAGAAAACGTGTTTAGTTCGAATCCTTTGTCTTTTACATTCAGGTAAAGAGAATACAGATGCTGTACTTCTTCCTCTGAGATTTCGGTACTTACAAGCTCAACATCATAATACTCTTCGTACGGAGAAATGTATTTTTTTACATGTTTGCGTGATTTAATAGAAATGCGACTCATGTATTCGTCAATTGTGGCCCAGCCCAGATTGCTGAAAACATGGGCGTCCGGCAAATCGACTTTAACAAAACCTTCTCCCAGCAAAATGTCTCTGATTTCAATGTCATCAGCCTCAAAATCCCGAAGATTGACCTGCGTGAGATTAGCCTGAATCTGTATAGAGGCTATTTTTTCCAAAAGAAGACGCAGTGCTTCCCTCCAGTTGCAATGGCTCCGATCTATGTACAAATGGTTGCCTTCGGTAAGCAAAGACCCCATCATTAAAACTCTGGAGCATAAGTGGTAGGGATTTTTTTGTCTTTCCTTTTCCATTTCTTCAGACACAGATGCCGGTGAAAATATATCGTCCTTGCACCACGCGGTGGTTAAGAAGGTGGCCAATATGGGTTTCTTTTCAGAGTCACGTACAATGACGTAATGAAAATCCCAGTTGTTCTCCTTTTCAGGGTTGTTCCTGAACGTATTTTCAAGAAAGCACAATCCGTTCCAGTCGAATGATCCGTTGGACCCCAACATGCTGTTCCACTGCTGAGCTTCAATTGTCCGTACACTCTGAACGTATTCAATTGTAAGAGCGTCTTTCAGTTGAACATCCAGTTGAACATTTTTTTGTGTACGCTCTTCTTCAAACAATGGAAGTTTAAACGCCAGTTGAACATCATTCCTGGTTCGGCCTTCCTCTGAAAGCGCAAGCGGATAGTGATATGCAATCACTGCGATCATGTTTTCGATGTCTTCAAGCGACTGGTGCAGGTTGAGACAGAATCGTAATCCGGTGCTTTTCATAGCGACAGCCGGAAACAGACCGATACTCATGTAATATCCCTCCTTCATTGTCCTGTTGACCATGTTGTAACCAACGCGTGGAAGACCTGTTCCAATATAAAAAATCGGCGAACCGTTATTGGAAACCACCGGCAGCTTGTATTTTTCAAGAAGAGCCTGGGTAAATTGTATCCTCTTTTGCAATTTTTCCTGCATCAGCGGAAGTTCTGAAGAAAGGTGTATCAAGGCTGAAGCGCAATCAACCCCCAGCATAGGGGGTTGTATGGGTGTGGAAAAAATAAGTGTTCCACCGCATGTTCTTACTTTCCTGAATTGTTCTTTGTCCGGAAAGATGATGGCGCCTCCGCTTCCCGCAAAGGCTTTATTTAAAGAGGTTAACAGTATCATCTGGGGATGGAGCGGTATCTGGCTCATAACATAGCCCGAACCGTTTGAACCGGTCCAGCTCATTCCATGCGCATCATCGACATAGCAATTAAACTGCTGGTATTTGTTCATTAACTGGTAAAGATCTTTTAACGGAGCAAAATCTCCATACATGGAATAAACGCCGTCCAGCATATACCATACTTTTCGGTATTTCTGACGAAGTTCTTTGATCCGGTCTTCTAATTTTTCAAGAGAATTATGACGAAGTAATTCAACCGGTATTCCTCTGGAGCGAAGCATCTTAACGGTGGTCTGAATGCTGGCATGTACGTGCTGGTCTAAAATGACAACATCTTCATCGCGCACCAGAACCGGTATTGCAGCCATGTGGGCTAATGTGGTAGAGGGTGCGATCAGCACCGGAGCTCCGAAAATCCTTGCAAATAAATTTTCAAGCTCTTCATAAAGACGCACAGAAACATAGGCCCTGGAGGATCCGAACTGTGAACCGTATTTCTGAAATGCGTCAATGCCGGCTGCCTTCAGTCTGGCGTCTGTCTCCAGTCCAAGGTAACTGTAGGAAGCAAAATTTACCAGACGATTTCCGTTTATACGAATTGTTCTTCCGTCCGAATAGTCATCCTGCGCTGAAAGGTGAAGGATATTGTTTTTAACACCATTTGTTATACACTCATCAATAGTATCTACAATCTGGTTGTGTTTAGCCATAAATGGGGTTTTAGTGGAGTGTTAGCGTTGAGAACTAAAATATGTTTGTCTTACGTGGAACGGTCTTTTAAGTTTTACTTTTTGGTGACTATTTTCAAAAAGAAATTAACATACACTGATATACCTGGAATTTCAATTACCTATATTTGAGCGGTGAATGAGAGACTCCGGAAATTATATAGAAACAAAACTTGGCAGGATGTGGCTTGAAGATGGAATTATTTTCAGTGAATTTTGGGAGAACACGCACATTACCCTTGAAAATGCCAGGATGGGTGTACAGGAGCGTCTTGAATTTATGCACGATATTTCACGTCCGGTTCTGTCAGACATCCGTAATGTTTCGGGCATTGACAGTGATGCACGAGATTATTATGCCACAGCTGAAGCACTCAGAAATATGACTGCGGTAGGAATTGTGACCGGAAATAAATTCACTAAATTGTATGCAAATTTTTTTTTGAAGTTCAGCAAACCTGTGATTCCGACCTTTGTATTCAGCAACGTGGCGGCAGGACTGAGGTGGCTCGAACAGTATAAATAATTCAATTCAATGGACAGTATGGAAGCAAAAAGGGAAAATTATTTTGAAAATGAACACATCCAGGTCTGGCTGGAAGAGGGGATTCTTTTTTTTATTTATCAGCCCGAACTTAAGATAAGTCTGACTATAGCCAGACAAACTGTTCAGGACCGTTTAAAAGTTTCTAATGGGGTTACAAGGCCTGTAATTGCGGATATCAGGAATCTAAAACATGTCGATGATGATGCGAGGGACTACCTGGCCTCTAAGGAAGCCGGTGTAAATATAAATTCCCTTGCGGTGGTGACCAATACGCCCATACAAAATCTTTTTGCCAATTTTTACCTTAAATTAAGCAGGCCTCCGATGCCGACGCAGCTGTTTACTGACAGGGAAAAAGCGCTTCGCTGGCTGAAATTATATACGCATGTGCAGGTTAATTAAAATCAGTGCGGCTCAGGTAAAATCCGAACAGCTTAAGTTGAAAGCGGAAGGATTACTTTAAAAGCGGATCCTTTTCCGCGGAAACTTGCTACTTCTGTTTCTCCTCCAAGTTTTTCAACGGCCTCTTTTACAATGTATAAACCAAGTCCTTTGCCATCGGATAGCGTTGTCGCCCGGTAATGGGGCTTGAATATTTCCGGAAGATCCGACTTTTCAATTCCTACGCCATTGTCTTTGACCTCTATTTTTAATTTCTTTTCGCTTATCCGGATTGAAATGCTGATAACAGGACTGCCATCCGGTTTCGAATACTTTACGGCATTTTCAATCAGGTTCTGTAGTATGGAAGAAATCAGCTTTTTGTCCGAAGAAATTTTTTTGTCACCGATGTAACTGGTTTTAAATTCTATTTCTTCAAACCTGGGATAATGGGACAGTTGGGAAATGAGCGTATGGACCAAAATTTTTAAATCAATAGTTTCAGATTTTGCCGGTTCCAGGCGCATGAACAAAATGTCAAAGAGGTCTTTCAAATGGTTTTCAATTGCATGGCGGCATTTATCAATCAGATCAAATAGTTTACGTGTTGCTGAATTGGTAGTCTCCGATTTGCCGATTTTTACCAGTTCTCTTATATTTTTTACCGGGTTGGTAACATCGTGGTGGATACGTAAAAGATCAATCTTGTTGCCGATAAAAGAAGTGGTTTCTTTTGTTTCAGTAGCTGGCAGACATAAATAAGTATATCCTGATTCTGTTCCGTTTTCATTCTTGAAAACGGCTTTATGGACAGCTATTGGCTGGCGATAGCCATTGCTTAAGATCAAAACCGGCTTTCCCTGTGACTCATCCAGAATTTGATAGATTTTTTTTCCTGTAATTTCTTCCTGCTTCCGGCCCAGTGTAATCACCCCCTGTTTATTAATGCTTCGTACATTACTTTGTTTATCAACAATTATAAAAGGCAATTGCAAACTTTCAAAAGCATCAGCTGAATTTAGTATGGGCGTTATTTTTTTGTTCAGCTGGTAAGACAACAGGTTAAGACCGATGGCAATGTAATCCAGGTGATTCTCCTCATCCCCGACTGGAGCCTTTTTGGTAAAATCAAGCTGGGCTATTGAAGTCATAATATCCGTTAACTCTTCGAGGCGGTCCTTCGTTGGTTCAGAGAAAAGTTTGTGATTGTAAATGTTTATTTTAAGGGATTGTACATTCTCCACAATGCGATCAAATTGTTCGTCTGAAATACAGCTTAAATCCTGGTTTAGAGTTATCCGGGTTTTAAGGGAAGAAATAAGATCAAGTATCTGATCTACTTCCTGAACAGATTTTTTGTCCTGATTCATTAATTGAGGGTGCATTACAGAACCAAAGATACTTATTTTCAGGTTATTTGTGGGTTGGGAATGCCGCTACACCCCCACAACAATGTTTTTGCAATTTCGTAGGTTTGTCGGGTGAAATCAGCCGGATCCCAGATGGTCGAGAAAGTCGCGTTGCAAATTTCTCTGTTCCTGCTTATTTCCCATTCTGTCTTTTCACAACCCTTTTTTCAAACCGTCCGGGGCCGTGTTGTAGACGCTGACTCAAAAATCCCATTACCCGGTGCAACCGTCAGTGTCGCCGGTCTTGATACTTTTCTGGGGGCTTCGACGGACGGGGATGGAAAATTCAAGTTTCTGATGGTTCCTGTGGGAAGAAGGGCGATCAAGGTAAGTTTTATCGGTTACGAAGAGGCCTGGTTAACCAATCTGATTGTTTCTTCGGGCAAAGAAGTGGTCTTGCAGATCGAATTGCATGAAAAAGTAATGAGTGCTTCACAGATAGAAATCAAAAGCGACAAAGACAAGACCCGTGCGAATAGCGAAATGACCACTAACAGTGCAAGGGATTTTGATCCCGATGAAGCGAACCGGTATGCCGGCGGAAGAGGCGATGTCAGCAGGATGGTTGAAAATTACGCCGGGGTAGCTTCCGGGAACGACGCGAACAACGCTATTGTTGTTCGCGGCAATTCCCCTATCGGGGTGCTGTGGATGCTCGAAGGAGTCGAAATTCCCAACCCCAATCATTTTGCAACCGAAGGAACTACGGGAGGCCCCATCAGTATGATCAATACCAATGTGCTTGCGCATTCTGATTTTATGACCGGAGCTTTCCCTGCCGAATACGGGAACGCGAATGCTGCTGTATTCGATCTGAAATTAAGGGATGGGAACAACGAGAAGTATGAATATGCTGCCCAGGTGGGACTCAACGGACTCGAGTTCGAGGCCGAAGGGCCCATTTCCAGGTCCACAGGTAGCTCCTTCCTGATTGATTACCGGTATTCCAATCTGAAGCCCTTGCAGATTTTAGGAATTAACTTCGGCGTATCGGGTGTGCCCGAATACCAGGATCTTACCTTTAAATTCAATTTCCCGACTGCACATGCGGGAACCTTTTCCATCTGGGGACTTGGCGGAGTAAGCAACATTTCAATTATAGACAGTCAGCAAAGTTCAAGTGACTGGTCTTTTACTTCCACCGGCCAGGATCTGTATTACGGATCTTCAACCGGGGCCGTGGGTTTGACTCACTTTTGTTCCTTCACTGATAAGATTTACGGAAAATTGTCACTGACGGCTTCTGCCTATCAGACACGCACACTGGTGGATACGCTGTCCATAGCTCATCCGAATCCCTTTACTACCTACAACAGCAAGCCTGTTGAGGGGCAGTACGCGCTCTACTATACCCTCACCGATAAAATAAATACTAAGAATCTGATTAAAACAGGTGTTTCCTATGCTGAATTATTTTCCAATTACAGCACACAGTATTATTCGGATACCATTAAAGCTACAGTTAACCAGTTGCAGTTAAAAAACAATTACACCGGTCTTGCACAGGCCTACTGCGAGTGGCAAAACCGCATTACCGATAAACTGACATTCAACGGCGGCCTGCATGCCCAATGGTTTACCCTGAATAATTCGGCTGACCTCGAACCGCGGCTTGGCTTGCGATGGCAGTTTCTTCCCAGGCAAGCATTGAGTTTGTCTACCGGAATGCACAGCCAGACCCAGCCGCTGTTGTATTATTATTTAAGGTCCTACGACAATAACGTAGGAACGGGGCCCTATACCGAAACCAACAAAGACCTGGGCTTTACCAAAAGCAATCATGTTGTTTTGGGCTATGATCGCTCTGTTTCAAAGAGTTTCCGTATTAAAGTTGAAAGTTATTTTCAGTGGCTGTACGATGTACCTGTTCAGCAGCGGCCAACGCCCTTTTCAATGGTAAATGTAGGGAACAGTCTGGACGGATTGCCGACAGTGGATAGTTTAACGAACAAGGGCACCGCTAAAAATTATGGTATTGAATTGACCCTGGAAAAGTTTTTCAGCAAACATTATTATTTTCTGCTGACCGCCTCCTTTTACAAATCGATGTACAGGGGGAGCGACGATACCCTGAGGTACTCGGCATTCAGCGGTGGATATGTACTCAATGCCCTGGGCGGCTATGAAATCGCTTTGGGAAAAGGAAACAAAATGATCGTCATTGATCTGAAAGGAACCCTGGCCGGAGGAAATCGCTATACGCCCATCAATCTTGCTTTATCCCAGGCTGAAGGCCAGGCCGTCTATGTCAATTCGGAGACGAACGAATTTTCATTTACTCCGTATTCAAAAATTGATTTTAAGATTGTGTATAAAATCAATCAGAAAGGATTTTCGCAAAGCTGGTTTGCCACTGTTGAAAACATGTTCAATCACCAGAATATATTAAACCAGATTTACAATTCTGAATCCAAACAGGTCAGTACGCAATACCAGTTGGGGGTATTTCCATACGGCGGCTATCGGATTGAGTTCTGATCGTAAGGACGGTGTTCTAATCGGTAGTTACAATCAGGTATTTTGAAGCGCTCCAGAATTTGTCCGCATCCAGAATCTCCAGTTTGCTGTAAACGCCTGCTGTTTCAATCAGTTTGTAAGAATCACCGGGATGTGTAGTAACCACTTTGGCCCTTTTTCCGGAAAGCGGAATTTCTGTTGTCTGGGTAATATCAATTTTGTTAAAGTAGTTTTGGTCAACTGTTTTACTCATCTCGATTACTTTTCCAAGGCCTATAAATCCGCCTTCTTTGGTAATCAGTCCTTTTCGCGCCAGTTCTTTCGCCCGTCCGACAACATAATGACCAGTATTTAATGCCTCTGTTTTTAAATCAGCCTCTTGCTTTTCTTCTGCATACTGTGTTTTAAGGGTGGATAAATCGACATTCAGTTTCACCAGCTTATCTTTTAGATCAGAAATATCAGTTTCTTTATCCAGGAGCTGGTTGGTGAGGTTAACACAGGCTGTTTCGAGGTCCTGGTTCTGCAAATTGGCGTCTTTCAGTTTTTTGGTGACACTTGCAAGACGTTGCTTGTTTTTGTTCAGTAAATCGTAGATAAGCTGGATATCGCCAATAATCTGGTCTTTGTTTGACTTTTTAAATTCGACACTGCCCGAATTGTTTGTAATGATTTTTTCCTTCTCTTTTATTTTGTTCAGGTTGTCCTGTATATCATTAAAGGAATGAATAAATTCGGTCATGGCTTCTTCCTTGGTGTAAATAAGGGAATCCTTTTCTTTCAGTTGCGTATTCATGCCGGTATTGACTTTGGCAAGACTGTCCTCCAGAGGAGTATGGGCTTTAGGACCGGAGTTGCATGCAAACAGGAAAGCTAAACCTGCAAACAGGAAAGCTGAACTAGCCAGGGGGAGGTGCTTTTTCATAGTGTGGTGTTTTAGTTTTATAGAATTTAGACTTCAAAGTAAGCAGATGCAGTTTGACTCTGCAATGATTCGCATCATCCTGCCTCATGTCATTGATCATAGTCAGTCCAGATCTGACCCCCAAGCCCGATTTTCACTCCGAAATCCGCATTTTGCTGTCGTAACAACCTTTTGATTACTTTAGCAAAAGGCTACCCTTAAATTCTAAACAATGAAAAAAATTCCTCTACCACGTTTGTTTTAGTGTTTGCCCTCGCACTTCTTTTTTCAAAACAATCTTCTGCGGCTTTCCTGCATGTAGATTCGGTTTTCTGTGCATCCCTTTCCTTATCCATTAGTTCAACACCGGTACACGTGTTGCCAATGCCATCATTGATTCTGCTTTTGCGAACCGCACAACCAATGTCAGCGCCTCCGGATTGTGCAACGGTTCAGCAACAGTCTCCGTAAACGGAGGAGTTGCTCCGTATTCCATTCTGTTTTCAAACGGGGCTACAGCTAACAGCGCCGACACACTTTGCGCCGGATTTTACCGGGTTAAAGTTACAGACAGTCACGCCCACAAGGATTCGACTGCCTTACTCATCACCTCACCCAATGCCGTTTTCAGCGATACTACCGGTAAGGGCCGATCGCTTAGAGATTCCACAGTAGTGGCCACTCTTCCCGGAAATCCGGTTCAGAACTGCACCATCTTTCTGCTATCTCTGCCGGCTATTACCTGATGAAGATTGAGACCAAGGGAAATGGTCAGCCTGAGCTTATTAAGATTGTTAAGGGGCTGTAAAAAGCTTAATTATTTGCGGTCTCTTTTGCAGAATTTTTCCACCATTCTGAAGCCCATTCAGTGAATTTATGGTATCCGTCGCGTTGCAATTTGGCCATGGCATCGATTTGTACATTTAGGCTTTCACCCAGTTTCTTATTGAAATTGAGTGCGAGGTTGCTGTGTTTGTTGTAAAAATCAACCATTTCCTTTGTGTTCCTGACATTTAACTCACGGGTGGCCTCAAAATTTTCCTTAATCGTATTGATAAGCTGCCCGGGCCTGGCGATTTTCAGCTCTTTTACAGTATCCAGAAGCTTGCTGTTTGAATCAATAGCCAATTCCATCTGTCTGCTGTAGGAATTAATTATGCTGTCCAAGGCATCTTCCGAAAGTTCGATTGACTTCTGGTAGGCATTTTTCAGTGCACCTGTAACGGTGTCATCCAGCTTTTCCCGGTTCAGCTTTTCTTTCACCGAATCAATAATCTGTCTGTTAGCCTCTATTGCAGAATGGAGGTACTTGTTGCCGGAAGCAATAATTTCCCGTATTGTTTCCTTCGACTTTTCAGAGCTGGCCTTTATGCTGCCCTTGATTTTTTCTGCCGTTTCATTTGTTGTGTTAGCCATGTTGATCTGTTTTTTTAGTTTGTACATATGCACTACAAATGAAAGCTATACAGGAGCCGGTTCAAATGTAAACTGTCAATTCAAGAGGTGATTTTAATCATTGCAAAGCTTTGCTTTCTGGCGTTCCTTCGTTCCCATACATTTTAAATTACTGTCATGGACCTGACCAAGACCATCGAAAAGCTGAAAATAAAAACCCTGAACCTGTATTCAAATGAAAAAAGAATTGAAGCAGAGTTGAAAATCCTGGCGGTAAAAAAGCTGCCGGAGGAGTTGCAGCGGTTTCTGCAATGGGCATTTGTTGAAAATCAGATCGCTGTTGATAATATCGACAAAATAATGACCCATTTAACTGTTGTCCCGATGCAGACCGACGACGCGGTTCTGGATACAACATTTACCGAGTTAAATTCGACTTTACATACGCATGTGCAGGATGAGAAGGCTATCCGCAATACCCTCTCGATTTATTACCATACCATTGCAGGTTATCAGGTTAAAACATTTACCAAAGCTCTTTCTACAGCTGTTGAGGCGGAGGATTTTTATTCTTCCCAGTTTCTCAGCCAATGCCTCAACAATAAAGTCGAAATCAAAAATGCCATTCAGCTCCTTGAAAATAAGTTTGTCCACAGAACGACATCCGCGAAAACAAAAACGGCTGAATCGATCCCTGCGTATCTCTAATCTCTTCGGGGTTAGTTTCCCGCCGCTTGCGGCGCATCTCGGAGTTGCATTATGTGTTAGTTGCGATCTAATCTGTTTTGAGTGATTCGGCTATTTCGTTTATGCTGATGTGATTTCAGGAACAGGCCGAGATGAATGTCGTATCGCTTTGGCTGGAGTCCACAGGGGTAGGTTAAGCCGTTTTGCTCAGGGACTCACCCTGCTTGTTTTGTTCTTCAAGCGACCAGCATTCGGTAACAGATGTTTCCAGCCAGGATTTTCCCGATTTGCGAACACCTTGCGGTTGTCGTTGATCGTGATTTTCATTTGGGTAGGATTGATTGTGGGGTTGTTAAAACTCCTGGTGTTTAGCATTCAGGCAATGTAAGCAGTGGTATGTTCGAGTGGAAGGCGATTTCCTTTGTATGCCGCTTGTGAAAAAGGCCAGCGAAGAAAGAAAGTTTATGGGGTATCAGTACCACCAAATCTGCTTTTTTAGAAGCGGCAAAAGTATTGATCCCTTCCACTGCATCTTCGTTGTGAACCCGGTGAAAGCTGTGATCAATAGGTCCCAGGGAAAAATCAATCTGATCTTCTTCGGCACCCTGTCCCTTTAGATTAATCAAGACGGCCTTTTGAACTACATTCAGCACAAATACCCGGGATCCGGTTACGACGGCGAGTTCCTTCAACGGTTTCAGCCAATCACTTTTAAACTTCTCGCTGTAGTCACAGGCCAGGACGATGTGCTTGAGGCCCGTAAATTTTACCTTTTCAGGTATGCTCAAAACCGGGCAAACCGAGTCTTTGATAAATTCCGTAGTGATGCTTCCTGAAAGGTTTTCCCCGACATAGCCTGCCCCCTGCATACCCATCACTACCAGGTCGGCCTTTTTTTCTTTGACGGCAGCTGCAATTTCTTCCGCGACAAAACCACACTTGCAGAGGCATTCAATTTTCAGGCGACCTCCGGTTTCCAGGCCTGTTTTTTTTGCGGAATCTTCCAGATCCTGAAGGCAGTTTTTTTCGATTTCATCCAGCGGAGGAATACTAATCGGAGCCTCCGAAGTGATGACCGGGATAGGATAAACGTGGAACAAAATCAATCGGGCATTCAATTGCAGGGCAAGTTCGGCGGCATAAGCAACTGCATTTACAGAGGCATTTGAAAAATCGGTCGAAGCGAGGATGGTATTCATTGGGATCCGGTTTAAGGTTTAAACAATAAGGTATCAAGGGAAAAGCAATTCCATTCAGCCGGAGCTACCAGCAGAAACAGAAGAAGAATCAATCTGGGAAATACAAAACGCATATCCCACATAGGGCTGCTGATTCCAAAAGCAACAGAAGCAATCACCAGGTCAATTCCGAGCAGGTACAGAACGGGATAGGTACACAAACCGAAAATCAGCAATACCCCCCCCGATAAATTCAGCGTAAGACGTAAACCAGGATCCCGATACCGTCATGAAACGCGGTATTCCCTTGTTTGCAAAATTATTCTGATACGTATTGATTACGTTTCTGATTTTTATTTTAAAAACCGCATCGTATCCCTGAAAGAAAAACAACAGCCCCAAAAATACCCGGGTGATACTGACTGAAAACTCCTGACGGAATTGATTTAGGACTTGCATGAAGCAAATGTACAGGGGATGCCTAGTTTGCTGAATGAGTAAAATCACTACCGGTGCTGATTGAAATCAGCTGCTGATTGTACTCAAACGCTTATATTTACTGGCAAAATACTCTGGTCCTTAACCTAAAATGATCCTGTGACTCCATGAGCCCAACCGAAAATTTACATGTAGCAATCGGAGAAATTGCTTATGCCGTTGCCATGGCAGATGGCAAAGTTCAAAAGGAAGAACGCGAGAAATTTCATTCCATCGTCGAAGCCGAATTGCGCTGCAGGGACTATGATTTCGACATCTCTGATATCATTTTTCAGATCATGGATAAGGACAACGCAGATGCGCAACTGGCGTACGAATCCGCTATGAAAGAAATTCGCGTGAACAGCCACTACCTCAGTCCACAGCTTAAAAAAACGTTTCTTCAGGTAATCGAAAAAGTGGCCAACGTTTTTCCTTCGGCTTCAAAGGAAAAAGCACTTCTCATCGAGCGATTCAAAAAAGACATTGATCCCCTGAAAGGAGATCCAATCTATTACAGCTCAAGGGTTTAGAGCCAGGTTTTTGATTCCGATACATTCCGTACATTTGTCAGGAATAATCCGGAATTCCTATGGGCTCAGTTTCATTAATTCTCCTGCTGATATGTGGACTGGCCTTTGCCGGAGGAGGAATTTTTCTTTCCTGGGTAGTAGCGAAAACCAAAAAGAATGCAGTCAAAGGGGAGCCCTACGAATGTGGCATTCCCACCACGGGAACTTCCTGGATACAGTTTCATGTCGGTTATTATTTATTCGCCCTTATTTTCCTGGTATTTGACGTAGAACTCGTGTTCCTGTTTCCGTGGGCTGTAGTCGTCACAAAAGTGGGCTGGACGGCTCTGACCGAAATTGTTATTTTTATGTTTATTCTGTTTATGGGTTTACTGTATGCCTGGAAAAAGGGTGCGCTGAAATGGATGTAGACGACACGAAAAAATTTCCCGGGCTGGTCACCAACACTCCCGGAGGAGGTATTGTCACAGGAAAACTGGAGGATCTGATCAACTGGTCCCGGTCAAATTCGATCTGGCCCCTGATATTCGGTACCAGCTGCTGCGCTATTGAAATGATGTCCGCGGCTTCGGCAAAATACGACTGGTCCCGCTTCGGGTTTGAAGTCGCCCGCGCAACTCCCCGCCAGGCCGATTTAATTATCGTTGCAGGTACAATTGTTTACAAGATGGCTCCGGTGCTGAAGCGACTTTACGACCAGATGCCGGAACCCCGCTACGTTATTGCCATGGGTGCCTGTACAATTTCGGGTGGTCCTTTTTATTACAACAATTACTCCGTAGTTAAAGGAGTCGACCATATCATTCCTGTTGACGTGTATATTCCCGGTTGTCCACCCCGGCCTGAAGCGCTATTGCATGCCATGATTTCCCTTCAGGAAAAAATAGGAGCCGAGCACTACTTCGCGAAGGAGAAAAAAACAAGCCTTCCAATGGGCAACGTGCGCAGTGCTAAGGATGCTTTGGCAAAGGAATCTGAAAAAAAAAGAGGGATATGAGCAGAGAAGAGTTGAAGCAACGTCTCAGTGAAATCTGCCCTTCGGTGACCTTTGACGAAACAGGAGAATTCCTTATGGCCTTCTTTACTCCCGATGTGTTTCTTACACAGATGAAAGAACTGCGATGCGCTACAGATCTGAATTTCGATTACCTTTTTTGCATGACGGCCATAGACTGGAAGGATAATTTCACGGCCGTCTATCATCTGTCCTCAACACCTTTCAGGCATGCCCTGGTTGTCAAGGTAAAACTGACCGACAAGGAAAACCCGGTTTTAGACAGCGTTGCAGGCATCTGGAAAGGCGCCAATTTTCTGGAGCGCGAGGTGTATGACCTGATGGGAATACGTTTTAACGGACATCCCGATCTGCGTCGCCTGATTCTGGAAGACGACTGGATAGGTCATCCTTTACGCAAAGATTACGCAGACGAAAACATGATCGAACTTTGATGCAAACAGAACGCTGATGCTGATCGAAGAAGACTACATAACCGAAGAGGGCGATTTCGTTGTCAACATTGGTCCCCAGCACCCCGCAACACACGGGGTGCTGCACCTGAAAGTCTGGTTGGACGGAGAAACCATCAAACACATTGAACCCCACATCGGCTACATTCACCGCTCCATTGAAAAGATGAGCGAGAGCCTTTCCTACCGTCAGTTCATTTACGTCACCAGCCGGATGGATTACCTTTCGGCGCATATTAACAACCAGGCCTGCGCGCTTACCGTTGAGAAGGCCATGCAGATTGAAGTTCCCCAGCGTGCGAAAGTCATACGCGTACTTATGGCGGAGCTCAACCGTCTCACTTCACACATGCTCTGGTGGGGCTGTACCGGTCTCGACCTGGGTGCAGTTAGTCCTTTTTTCTTTGCCTTCCGCGAACGTGAAATCATCAATGAGTTAATGGAAGACACCTGTGGAGCCCGTCTTACCATGAATTACATGGTTCCAGGAGGAGTCATGGCCGATCTTCATCCCGACTTCCAGCGCAAGGTAAAGGAAGTTATTGCTCAGTTCAAGGTCAACATACACGAGTACGATCAATTACTTTCAGACAATGTTATTTTTCAGGAGCGGGTAAAAGGTGTGGGCTATTTATCCAAAGAAGACGCCATCTCCTTTGGATGCAGTGGACCTACCGCAAGAGGTTCGGGTATAAGCTGCGACATCCGTAAGCTGTACCCTTACGACGGTTACGAAAACCTGAAGTTTGATGAAATAATTGAGCAAGGCGGAGATTGCTGGGCCCGGTACAAAGTCAGGATTGCCGAAATGCACCAATCCATGTCCATCATCGACCAGCTTATTGACAACATACCCGAAGGAGATTTTCAGGCCAAAACAAAAGCCGTGCTGAAGCTCCCCAAAGGAGAATTTTACCAGCGTGTCGAAACCGCCCGCGGAGAACTGGGCGTATTCATCGTAAGTGAAGGTGGCACAACGCCCTACCGCATTAAATACAGGTCACCTAATTTCTCTAATTTGTCGGCTCTGCCCACCATGGCAAAAGGCTGCAAGATTGGAGACCTGGTGGCAATTATGTCAACGATTGATTTGGTAATACCGGATGTGGACAGGTAAGTCAGCGATTAGCGAATGGCAAATCCCTAAAAGTTGAAATATGACATTATTGTACAGCTTGTCAGGTTTAAGTTATCACATTCAGTCATGGCTCACGCGCCTGCTGGGCAATACCATGGCTGTGCTGGTCAGCGAGATGGTCATTGTGGGGCTTTGCCTGATTGGTTTTTTGGTGCTGCTTAGTTTTACACTGGGCTATATGGAAAGAAGGGTGGCTGCTTTTATGCAGCTCAGACTCGGCCCGAACAGGGTAGGGCCCAAAGGAACTTTGCAGATTATTGCAGATACGATCAAGCTCCTTTTTAAAGAAGGACTCACACCCACCAACGCCGACAAATTCATGTTCAACCTGGCGCCTTACATTATGATTATCACGACCATGCTGGTTACCGCGCCGCTGGCCTTTGCCCGCAATTTCCAGATCTGGGACCTCAATATCGGGGTGTTTTATGTTTCCGCTGTTTCTTCGATTTCAGTCATCGGTATTCTGATGGCAGGGTGGTCGAGCAACAACAAGTACTCCCTGCTTGGTGCCATGCGCAGCGGTGCCCAGATTGTCAGTTACGAATTGTCCATCGGTCTCTCGCTCATTTCTATTGTTATCCTCACCGGAAGCCTGCGGATTTCTGACATCGTAATGAGTCAGCAAAACGGATGGTGGATTTTCAAGGGTCACTTGCCTGCCCTGATTGCCTTTGTTATTTTTATTGTGGCCTCCACTGCCGAAATCAACCGGGCCCCCTTCGACCTGGCCGAGGCCGAACAGGAGCTCACCGCCGGCTTTCACACCGAATATGCCGGCATGAAATTCGCCATGTTCCTGCTTTCTGAATACGTCAACCTCTTCATTGTATCAGCCCTTGCAGCCACCCTTTTTCTGGGTGGCTGGATGCCTTTCCACATAGGCTCCTGGTCAGGTTTCAATCATGTTATGGATTTTATTCCTTCCTCTTTATGGTTTATGGGCAAAACATTTTTTGTTATTTTCATCATCATGTGGTTTCGCTGGACATTCCCCCGCCTTCGGGTCGATCAGCTGCTCAACCTCGAATGGAAATATTTATTGCCAATCAGCATGCTTAATGTACTTTTAATGACCCTTGTTGCCCTTTTGGGCTGGCACGGGTAAACGCACGTAAAATGTTTATTACAGAATATTTTAAAACAATTTTCAGATCCGTAAAGTCACTGCTTACCGGCATGCGCCTTACCGGATACTACTTCACCCATCCCAGCAAAACTCTCACTCAGGAATACCCCGACAACCGAAAAGAACTCAAGCTTGCCGATCGCTTTCGCGGCGAAGTTGTTATGCCCCATACCGAGGCCAACGAACACCGCTGCACCGGATGTCAGGCCTGCGAACTGGCCTGTCCCAACGGTACCATCAAAATCATCACCAAACAGGAAATCCTGCCCGACGGCAAGAAAAAGAAGCGCCTCGACACCATGATCTACAATCTGTCCATGTGCACCTTCTGCAACCTCTGCATTGTAGCCTGCCCATCAGACGCCATCACCATGAGTCAGGATTTCGAACACAGCGTACTTGATCGCAGCAAACTGAGAAAAATATTAAACAAACCCGACTCCAAACTAATGGAAGGGGTGGAGTAAGAAAAATGAATAGAACAAAAGAATAACGGTATTTAATGAGCGCTTCGACTGTAATTTTTTACCTCATCTCGGCCTTTATCCTGGTGCCCGCTTACCTGGCGGTCACCGTGCACAAAATTTTCAGGGCCGCAATCTACCTGTTGTTTTCACTGATCGGTGTGGCCTCCCTTTATTTTTACCTCGACAACAATTTTATTGCAGCCGTTCAGGTTGTGGTCTATGTCGGAGGTATCGTAGTGCTGATTTTGTTTTCTGTTTTTCTCACCCACGAAAGCGGCAAAGACATGCAGCAGCCCGTTGAGAAACGTGAATTCTTTTCGGCCATTGCCAGCGTCTGCGGATTCTTTCTTATTCTGATTCAGCTCAGCCTGCACAACTTCGGTCCCTCAGCAACAGCCATACAATCAGACAGCATACAGGCCATCGGTCTCTCTCTGCTCTCCACAACCATGGGCGGTTATTCCCTGCCCTTTGAAGTGGTTAGTATTTTGCTTCTTGCTGCCATGATCGGAAGTATAGCCATTGCCATCAAGGCAAAACCAGAAGACACGAAAACCGAACCCGCAAAAAGCCAGGCTCAATGAACGCGATTCCCCTGCAACATATTTTGCTCGTAAGCACCGGCCTTTTCTTCATCGGCATCTACGGCTTTCTCACCCGCCGTAACCTCATCACCATGCTCATGTCTATCGAACTAACGCTGAACAGCGTGAACATAAATTTTGTCGCCTTTAACCGCTACCTGTATCCGACAAAGCAAGACGGACTTTTTTTTGTCATCTTCGTCATTTCCATTGCGGCGGCCGAAGCCGCAGTGGCCATTGCCATAATCATTAACCTGTACCGTAAATACAAAACCATCGACGCCGAAGGAGCCGATACAATGAGATTTTAATACATGTTGTCTGCAACCTATATCGCCTTGATCCCCCTTCTTCCTCTGGCAAGTTTTCTGCTCATTGGTCTGTTGGGTAAACGCTACCTCAAAATGGCATCCGGCCCCATAGGAACACTTTCGCTTTTGCTTTCCTGCGCCCTGGCCTGCATCACAGCATTTCAGTATTTTTTTCAGGCCGGACGTGTAAACGGAGTGTTTGAAAAAATCACGGTATTCAAATTCGCCTGGCTTAACTTTTCCCCGAATGTTTCCATCGACATGGGCCTGGTCCTCGATCCCATTTCGGTGATGATGATTCTTGTGGTCACTCTTATTGCCCTGATGGTACACATCTACAGCCTTTCTTATATGAAAGGCGAGGAACGTGTTTCAACCTATTTCTCTTTTCTGTCCCTGTTTACGTTCTCCATGCTGGGTCTTGTTCTCGCTTCGAATATTTTTCAGATGTACATCTTCTGGGAACTGGTCGGTCTTTCGTCGTATCTGCTCATCGGTTTTTATTTCGACAAACCCTCGGCCGTTGCAGCAGCCAAAAAAGCGTTCATTGTCACGCGCTTTGCCGATCTGGGTTTCCTCATTGGTATTCTCATTCTTTCTTTTCATGCCGAAACCCTTGATTTTACAACCCTTATCAGCCGCCTGAGCACTCCCGGTTCGCCCTGGTTGCTCAGCATCAGCTCAGCCAGCTTTATGGGCTTTTCATTATTAACCTGGGGTCTTGTTCTGCTCTTTGTCGGCGGCGCCGGTAAATCAGCCATGTTTCCCCTTCACATCTGGTTGCCCGATGCCATGGAAGGCCCCACGCCCGTTTCCGCCCTGATCCATGCCGCTACTATGGTTGTGGCCGGAGTCTTTATGGTTGCCCGTATGTTCCCGGTATATGCCCTTTCCTGTCCCGCTGCCCTTCAGGTGGTGGCCTGGACCGGCGCGATTTCCTCGCTTTTTGCAGCCCTCATTGCCTGCACCCAAACCGATATCAAAAGAGTGCTGGCCTATTCAACCATGTCCCAGATCGGCTACATGATGTTTGCTCTTGGTGTATCGGGTTACGGAGGAGAAAACGGACTGGGCTATACCGCCTCCCTCTTTCACCTCTTTACCCATGCCCTGTTCAAAGCCCTGCTCTTCCTTGGCGCCGGCGCTGTGATCCATTATGTGCACAGCAACGAACTGTCTAAAATGGGCGGCCTTCGCAAACACATCCCCATCACGCATATCACTTTTCTCGTTGCCTGTCTCGCGATTGCAGGTGTTCCGCCCTTCTCCGGTTTCTTCAGCAAGGAAGAAATTCTGATGGCCTCCTATCAGCACAATTTCCCGATATACTGCATCGCTTTATTTACGGCAGGCCTGACGGCTTTTTACATGTTCAGACTATACTTTTCTATCTTCTGGAAAAAAGAGTTGTCGGCAGATTCCCATGCGCACGGTGAAGGTGGCTTCGCGATGATGTTCCCTCTGGTTCTTCTGGCCCTGTTCACACTGGGGGCCGGATTTATCCCCTTCGGGAAATTTATTTCTTCGGATGGACTCCCTCTTACATCCGAAGTTCACCTTGGCTTTTCCCTTATTCCGGTACTACTGTCCCTGTGCGGAATCTTTATGGCCATGGCCTTTTACAAAAAGGAAAGCACCCTGCCCGACAAAGCTGCTACTGTATTGGGAGAACTCTACAAAGCTTCCTTCAATAAATTCAAAATTGACGAAGTCTGGCTAAAAGTCACCAAAGGATTTCTGTTCGGCATAGTCGGCCGTTTTGCGGCCTGGTTCGACAAAAGCATTATCAACGGAGCCATCGATCTTGGCGCTTCCTTTGCCGAAGTGGTTTCAGATACAGTCAGGATGCTGCAAACCGGAAAAGTTCAGGACTACGCTGCCTGCGTTTTGGCCGGAGTGCTGAGTCTTTGCCTTTATTTTCTTTATGTGTGGATGTAAAACGAATGTTTTAGTTGTATGAATAGTCTGTTTTTAATAGTTCTCTGGCCCGCTCTCTCTGCCCTGGCTATCCTTCTTTGCAAAGGAGCTAAGCAGGTGAGGACGGCTTCTCTTGTTGCATCGGCGATTCAGTTGGGTCTGACATTGTACATTGCATTCGAATATTATACACTCCGTCGTGCCGGAGATCACAGTCCTTTTATGATGCAATCAAACCTCAACTGGTTTCCGCAATTTGGCATCTCTCTGCACATGGGTATCGACGGTATTTCGCTGGCCATGCTGCTGCTCACTTCAGTTGTCGTTCTTTGCGGAGTATTGGTCTCCTGGAACATCAGCTACCTCACAAAAGAATTTTATTTCCTGCTCATTCTATTGAGCATGGGCGCCTATGGTTTTTTCATTTCTCTTGATCTCTTTACACTCTTTTTCTTCCTTGAACTTGCGGTGATTCCTAAATTCATGCTCATCGGCATCTGGGGCAGCGGCCGCAAAGAATACGCTGCCATGAAACTGGCCCTGATGCTCATGGGCGGTTCGGCGCTGATACTCATCGGGCTGCTCGGGGTTTATTTCAACAGCCATACCAGTGGCGGCTTGCCTACTTTCGATCTTCTGAAACTTTCGGTCGTGCACATACCACGGAATGCCCAGCATATTTTATTTCCCTTTCTTTTTTTGGGATTCGGAGTATTTACTGCCATTTTTCCCTTTCATACCTGGGCACCTGACGGACACTCTTCCGCGCCCACTGCGGCCTCTATGTTTCTGGCCGGCATTTCAATGAAACTCGGCGGATACGGTTGCATACGCGTGGCCTGCCTCCTTATGCCCGAGGCCGCTCAGTACTACGGCCCCGCTATCATCGTTCTGGCCTGCATCGCGATTTTATACGGAGCCTTTGCCACCATGATGCAAAAAGATTTGAAATACATCAACGCATACTCTTCGGTGAGTCACTGCGGATTTGTCCTGCTGGGCATTGCCATGTTTACCCAAACCGCCCTTATAGGGGCGGTTATGCAAATGGTATCCCACGGACTTATGACAGCCCTTTTCTTCGCCGTGATTGGCATGCTCTACGAGCGTACCCATACCCGCATGACCGCCGACATGAGCGGACTGCTGAAGATCATGCCCTTCCTCGGAACGGTTTTTATCATTGCCGGTCTCTGCTCCCTGGGTCTACCCGGCCTGAGTGGTTTTGTTTCAGAAATGACCATCTTCATGGGATCCTGGCAGCGTCCTGATGCCTTTCACCGCATTGCCACTATTCTTGCCTGTGCCTCCATAGTCGTTACTGCTGTCTATATTCTCCGCGCTGCAGGTAAAGTCCTCATGGGTCCAATCAGCAACGAACATTTTCGCTCTCTTAAAGACGCCGCCTGGAACGAGAAACTGGCTTCCGTTATTTTGATTCTGTCAATCGTGTTAATTGGTGTTGCCCCGTTTTTGTTATCCGGACTGATCCGGCCCGGAGCTTTCGAGATCATGAAAACAATTGCAAACGCAACAGTGCTGAACTAGATGAGAACAGTTTTAAAGTTGAAGCGAAACAGATCGAATTAATATGGGAACCGATTTTTTTATATTGATGAAATCTGAGCTAAGCCTGGCGATCATTCTGTTCGTGCTCATCTTCATTAAAGTGTTCCGCGAGGACATGAGCAACGCTTCCCTTTTCAGGCTGGTGAATATTCTGCTGCTGCTCAACCTGATTGTGGGCTTTCTCTGCAACAGCAAAGGTGAACTCTTCGGCGGAATGTTCAGGACTGATCCCGTTATTGGTTTTGAAAAAAGCATACTCAACCTTGGTATCCTGCTCATTTCGCTTCAGTCACTTGAATGGAGCAAACTCCAAAAGCACTTCGCCGAATTTTACATGCTGCTCCTTTCCACTTTGCTGGGAATGTTCTTCATGATGTCCTCCGGAAACTTCCTGATGTTTTACTTAGGTCTGGAGCTCAGTACTATACCTCTGGCAGCCCTCAGTTCCTTTGATTTCAATAAAATGAAATCATCTGAAGCGGGCATGAAACTCATATTGTCCTCCGCGTTTTCTTCCGCTATTTTGCTCTTCGGTCTTTCCATATTATACGGCTGTACCGGTACGCTTGAATTCAACGCTCTTGCACCTCTGATTTCAAGTGTCGATCACCTCCAGTTGCTGGCCTTTATCCTGATCTTTTCCGGCTTTGCCTTTAAACTGTCCACCGTGCCCTTCCACTTCTGGACGGCCGATGTTTACGAGGGTTCCCCTGTTGCGGTTACAGCCTATCTCTCGGTAGTTTCCAAGGCCTCGGTAATTTTCATTTTGCTAACCGTGTTGTACACCGTATTCCGAAACCTGGGAGCGGCCTGGTACGATCTGCTGGCCATACTGGCCGTCATCAGCATGACGTTCGGTAATTTATTTGCGCTTCGCCAGGATAACATTAAACGCCTGCTGGCCTTTTCTTCCATCACCCAGGCCGCCTACCTGCTGGTCGGCATTACAGAAGGCTCGATTCTCGGCTGGTCCTCCGTCATTTATTTTATTCTGATCTACCTCTGTTCGAACTTTGCCCTGTTTGGAGTCGTGTCCTTCGTCTCTGCGCGTTACAACAAAGAAATGATCGCCGACTACAAGGGCTTTTATGCAACCAATCCCTTTTTAAGCTGGGTAATGGTCCTGGCCTTGTTTTCCCTTGCCGGAATTCCCCCCACTGCAGGATTTTTCGGCAAACTCTTTCTGCTCACCTCGGCCGCTACCAAAGGCAATACCCTGCTCATCATTTTTGCTTCCCTTAACATGGTTGCCTCTCTCTATTATTACCTGAGAGTGGTAAAAGCCATCTTCATTGACAAAAACGAAAACCCCATTGAGAAAACCCCGCTTCCGCTTTCGCTTTACCTGTCACTGGGAGTCTGCATTGCAGGGGTATTGATGCTGGGCATTTTCCCCGGAGTCTTCCAATACATATATAAACTGTTTTAACGACCGCAAATGGCACTGAATTCGAATCATACCTTTGAAGACCTTGGCGGAGTCAAATGCTCCATCATCGAAAAAAACATCGGTGCTGACCGTGCTGCCTTTTTAAAAAACCTGCTCGAGTTCAACGGCTACAGCGTAATCATTGAAAAAACACCTGCCAAACCTGCGCCCAAACCGGCCCCGGCACCCGTAGCGTCTGTTGCCGCAGCCGCCACTCCGGCGCCCGTTCCTGCAGTTCCTCCCGTTCCCGAAACCTTCAGTCTTGGCGTCACCGACTACCTCTTTAACCCCATGCATGCCCTCTACGGCAAAGAATTAAAAACCCCTGCCGGTCACACCGTCAATATGGCCTACTGGAAACAGGAAGAGGCAGAACCCAAAGAAGGTGAGCTTTACTGGAAGGCATAAGCGTTAATTAAATAATGCACAGAATCTTACATCTGCCAAATTAAAGGTCACTTCGTATAATCACATTCTTTGCCTTGCTGTATTATTGTAGGATAAGCAGTAAAAACAACTAAACAGTATAACCGTGAAAACCCCTGCAAGAATTATCAGATTCACTCAGCTAATACTAATAATGGTATCTTACGTAATGACCCTAATTTTCCTAAAAAGACGAACTCATCATTGAATTTAAATCGACCATTTATGAAAACTCCGGATAAATTTATACTTATTGATGACGATTTGGTCAATAACTCCATTTTTTGCCTATCCATTCGTATGGCTCTTGGCAGGGATGATGCCGAGGCGTTTCATTCGGTGGAGAAAGGAATAAATTACATAAAAAGCGAGCATGGAAATACCGGAAAGAAATTACATATCGCTCTGTTTTTAGATATCAACTTACCTGTAACCTCAGGATGGGATGCGCTGGAAATAATTGAAGCACTGGATGAAAACATTAAAAAACAGCTTACCGTTTTTATGCTTTCAGCCTCCTTTGACACGGAGGATAAAAAACGAGCGCTGAAACACCCGATGGTGTATGATTATATTGAAAAACCTTTGTTACGGGAAAAAATAGAAGCACTTTTTAAATAATACTAATCGATTTCCTTTTCTGAATTCAATCCTCCCTTTTTATAATATTGAACAGCAAATACAAGTAAGATTACAAACAAGTGTATCCCGGTTGCAACCAGTATAAGCCCTGACCAGGCTGACCCAGAGTCAGATTTGCTGTTAAAATACAAACTCCAGTATCCGTATATCGAATAAGCCAGGAACAGCATCAGATTAATCAGAAAAAAGCGCTTGCCCAATAAAAAATAAGAACGGATAATCAGAATCAGCAATAAAATAGACCCTCCGTTCATTACATCTTCAATGCCCATTTTATAATTTTTAACGGTTCTGGAAAAGTGGTAATAAATCCGAATTTAACCTAATTTCCTTAATCACAGCCGCGTTCATAATGAATCCCGACTCTTAAGCATTCTAAAAATTCTGCAGCACCTGGCCTGCAATCATTTGTAAGCAGTCAGTTTATGCTCTAATTTAGTCTGATTAGAACCAATAAAAGGTAACTTTGCGCTATACTATGCTGAGCCGGGTATTCAGGTTTTCCCTTTTCTTTTTTGTTTGCAGTGTCTCTCTTCCTTCCTTTTCCCAATCCAACTGGACCATTTCAGATCCCGGTCAGACCGATGTTTTCATAAAAAACAGCGGACAGTTTGATGCGCTTTCAAAATACGTTTTAAGCAATTCTGATCTGATCTTTTTCTCAGATCAGGGCTATGTTTTGAAAATGTTTAAAAGAGCGAATAGCGAAAAGAAGAAAGCGATTAGCGAACAGCCATTAGCCAATAGTGGGGAAAAGGAAGAAAACGAAAACCGAAAAGCTGAATACTACAGCATATCCATGAGATGGGAGGGAGCGAATCCCAATGCCCGTCTCATTGCCGAAGAAGAAGCTGCCGGTTATTATACTTATGCCTCAGAAGCCATCCGCAATTTAAAAGCCAAAGGATATCGCAAGCTCATTTACAAAGATTTGTATCCGGGCATAGATGTTGAATACATTGTTGCGAAAAAAAAAGGCGGAATCAAATACAGCATTATTTTAAAACCCGGAGCTGACCTGAGCAAGGTTAAAATGCATTACTCGGGTGATGTGGAAGAAATAAAATCAGACTCCGAAGGCAATTTGCTGATTCAAACCCCTGCCGGAAACATAATCGATCATGCTCCGGTAAGTTTTTACGGAGACGGCCAGCCCATCGCCTCCTCCTTCGAAATTCACAAGAAAGCTATTTTCTTCATCCTGGCTAAAGACCCCAAACAGTTATCCCAAACCATTGTCATCGACCCCTGGACTATCACACCCAATCTGGCCGGAGGCAATGGCCCCTATGACGTAGCTTACGACGGTCAGGGCAATGTCTACATCGGCTTTGTCAGCTCCTCATCACCTGTCCAAATCAGCAAATACTCTTCGGCGGGTGCTTTTTTGTGGACTCTGAACATGGCCAATCTCAGTGATGGATCGAATACAACCTATTCAAAATTCAGCGTCATTCCTTCGGGAAGTGTATTTATTGCGAACGGTTTTTCGGGAGGCAATCCCTGTGAGCTCGACAAAGTGAGCAGTGCCGGTGTTTTACTGAACACCGTTACCTGGCCCACTACCATGAATGACGAAGGCTGGATGGTCGATTACAATTCCTGTTTAAATACTCTCCTGATAGGTGGTGGCGGAATCAGTAATAACATCTGCCTTCGAATGGGTGTGGATACTTCTTTGAATGGAGTTTTTACAGGAAATGCATTCAACGGTTACACTCCGGGTTGGTTCAACAATGACATTGCCTGTATGCGACTGGATGTTAACGGAGACATGTTCGCCTATTTTACAACCACCAAACTGGCAGCCTTCAACAACACCATTGTTAAATCGGTGTCTCCCTACACTACGCATGTGTATTCTACGCAACGCACGACCTGCGGATTTTCTGAAGTCTCGGGTATCCCTTCAGGATTGGGTCCCGGCAGCGAAACCAACACCAATCGTCTGAACGTTATGGCCATCAATCCCAATTACCTGTTCTTTTTCGATGGACAAAACCTGGAAGCCCGGTCTAAAATCACCGGAGCTCTGATTACAAGTACGGTTGTTTCAGCCGGATACCCCTGCGGAAGCGCCAATTACAGTCCTGTCTACCAGAATGAAGGCATTGCTGCGGACAATTGCAACAATGTGTATGTCGGGGGGCAGGGATTTGTACATGTGTTTAATTTTAACGGAACAGCATTTACGGCACTGCCGAAAATCATAGTGCCGGCAAATGTATATGACATCATCCTTGATCCCTTGCGTCAGTTCATCTACGTAGCCGGCAACGGTTTTTTAAATTCGATCCAGGCTGTTAACTGCATAACCGGAGGTTTTGCGATTACTCCGGCAAGCACCCCGGGCAGTTGTAAAAGCAGTGGGTCGGCTTCAGTGACAGCGACCGGCGGAACAGTGCCTTATACCTATTCCTGGAGCAACGGTGCGACTTCTCAGACCATTACTGCTTCTGCGGGAACCTACACCGTTTCGGTAACCGAAGGCCCCTGCACCGATGTTCAGATGCTGACAACTACTGTTATCATAACCCCAACAAATGGGCCGGTGATCGATACGGTTATTGTTACAGAACCCCTCTGCTCCGGTAAAGCCGCAACCGCTGTAGTTGCGGCGAGCGGCGGAACAGGTTCCCTGACTTACAACTGGAGTTCGGGAGCACCCGGTTCAAGTTCGCTCAGTACGGTAGCCACAGGCATTTATACTGTTACTGTAAGCGACGCCAGCGGCTGTATCAGTACAAGTACATCAAGCATTGCAATCCCTGCAGCCATTCATGTAAATGCTTCCCAGGGCAATCCCTCCCATTGCGGATTTTCGACCGGTACTGCTCTGGCCAGTGCCGCAGGAGGGGCTGGCGGCGTTTATACCTATTTGTGGAGCAGCGGCGTAGCGGCAGCAAGCGGACAAGATACCTCCCTGAGTGCAGGCATATACACCGTTACTGTCACCGACAAAAACAATTGTTCTGCAACAGCATCCGTTACCGTTCTCAACAGCAACGGTCCCTTGGTGAGCATAGTCAAAACCGACAGCGTCTGCCTGGGCGATTCAACAGGGGCAGCTTTGGCAGTGGCCTCGGCAGGGACAGGCCCTTATACGTTTTCCTGGAGCACCGGTTCAACTTCGGTTTTCGGGGTCGACTCCAGCACTGTGGAAGCGCTCCTGGCGGGTACCTACACGGTAACGCTCACAGATGCTGTCGGGTGCACCGCTACGGCCCTGGCCCGGATATCTGATTTCGCAACTTTCAGAATCGATGCCCGGCCCGACACAAGTATTCATTTGGGTCAAAGCGTTCAACTGCTGGCCAACACCGGGGCAGTCACCTACCTCTGGTCCCCTGCGAATCTGCTCAATGACTCTGCAATTTACAACCCCCTGGCCACGCCCACGGCTTCTACTGTATTCACTGTTACTGTCACTGATGCCGGCGGCTGTCGTTTTAGCGACAGCGTGCTGGTAACCATCGACATCAATGTCAACTGCGACACACTTAGCATTTTCATGCCCACCGCTTTTTCCCCCAATGGAGACGGACACAACGACGTGCTCTATGTCCGCGGTATCCAAACCTGCATTACGAACATGCTTTTACAAATCTTCGACCGCTGGGGAGAACTGGTCTTCCAGACCGAAACCATTGCCAATGGATGGGACGGAACCTTCAGAGGCCAGAAACTCAATGAAGGCGTTTTTGCTTATTACCTGACGGGCTCCCTGGCCAACGGTAGAACAATTTCAAAAAAAGGCAACATAACTTTGCTGCGGTAAAGCCCGTACAACAAATGTTTCAATCATGAATACAAAACTGCCCGTACAAAGACCAACTGTTCAGATCTTCGAAAACTATACCCCTGAGGACTACAAGGTCTGGAAACTCCTGTTTGAAAGGCAAAGTTCGAATTTGAAAGGCAAAGTATCTCAGGAATACCTGAGCGCATTGAATACAATCGGTTTTACTTCGGATAAAATACCCGATTTCAGGGAAATCGAAATGCGACTGAAACCATTAACCGGATGGGCTTTAAAAGTAGTCCCTTGTTTGTCGCCTCAAAAAGAATTTTTCGAATGGCTGTCTCAAAAACGGTTTACCGCAACTTGCTGGTTGCGGTCTATGGATCAGTTAGACTACCTCGAAGAACCCGACATGTTTCACGATGTATTCGGACATGCTCCCTTGCTTTCCAATACCTATTACACTTCTTTTTTTGAAGGCATCAGCAAAATTGCGCTGGCTCACCTTGATAATCCTAAAGTAATTGAAATGCTGGGCCGGGTGTATTGGTTTACGATTGAATTCGGGCTGATCAGCGAAATGCAGGGCCTGAAAATCTACGGAGCAGGGATCATTTCCTCCTCAGGCGAAACAGAAAACAGCCTGAGTAACCGGTCGAAAAAGCACGATTTTGATATCCGAAAAATCATGCATACAGGTTTCCGTAACGATATCATCCAGGATAACTATTTTGTAGTTGAATCCTACCAGCAGCTTTTTCAATCCCTCCCTGAAATGGATAGCGTTGTGCAGGAAGTCGTCAGAAATTAATACAAAATAAATGTACAGGTACGTCCTCAGAATCCAAGCGATCATAGCCAAATAAATACAGCTGGTAGATTTTGATTGCCGTATTGCGATCTCCGTATTACATTTGCACGCTTAATGCTTACAACAGAGTGCAGCAAAAACTCCTTCTAGGTATAATTTTCACTCTTCTACTAGTAACCAGTTCCAGAGCCCAGGAAGAGCAACGCTTCAGGGTTGGCCTTACAGCCGGATTACTTACCTCCGGCATTCCGGGAACAGGTGCCAACAGTCATAAAGCAGGGTTTACAGGAGGTTTGCTGGTCAACACTTCCCTGAAAAAAAGCAGAATACTGCAAATGGAAATCAATTACATCCAAAAAGGGGCTTCTCAGTTTCCCGACTCTGCGAATACTAATTATTTTAAGTACGTGTTCAATTACCTGGAGGTTCCCGTTCTGATCCGCCGGCGCCTGCACTTCACGATGTTTAAAAAGCCAACCTCCTCCTTTGAACTCGAAGCCGGAGCATCCTTCGGAAGATTGATCACCTACAGTTATACCGGCTCCACCAATTACCTGCAATACCTTGATCCCTCTACGCTCAACAAAACAGACATCAGCCTCCTGGTCGGATTGAATTACATCATTACCCCCAATCTCTATCTCTGCCTTCGTTACAGTAATTCAGTCATTCCCGTTCTCAAGCACGACGGAGCTATAACATCTTCCAACCTGGTTTACACTTTCAATGCCGGTAACAATGTGGATTTTCAGATCACATTGAAATATGTGTTCAGTTTCCCGGGATTCCAAAACGAGGAGAAAGCGCAATAGAAAAAATAAGCGGTAAGATCCCAAGTTCAGATATAATGTTTCTTGCTTATTCCAGACCTATAAAAAATGAAAATTTGACAAAATGGTCTTGTTGAGAATAAAATACTAAAATCCGCGCTTCACCTGATTCTGATTCCTGTCACTTAAACGTTTAGCATGCATCCGGATGCGGATCAACCGGTTTCAGCAACCTGATCTTCGTTTTTGTTTTCAGATCCCCGTCTGGATGATAATCTTTTGTAATCGTAATCGTCACGATGCGTTTAAGGAATTTCCGCTGCTTGAAGACTTTTGACAGCCTGATTTTCCCGTCCGGATAATAACTGCAGGTAATCGTTTTCCGGGAACTTTCGATTTTTAAATCTAGCGGAATACCCCTGACCGTATAGGTTTTGTAGACCATTTTCCGGGCTACGCCGGCTTTTTTTTGCCGGCTTTCAAATTTATATTCTATACGTACAAACTTTCCTGCAGAATCCTGCTGAAAGGTTTGCTCCAGCTTTCCTTTGTGCGTTTCACTTCTCAGGTAGCGCATGGTCCTGGCCGGCTTACCCTCTTTATCGTAATACTGCCAAACCCCTGTTTTCTGATCAATGCCTTCCTTTTTTTTTATCCAGCCGCCTTTTCCATCCGGTGAAAACCCAACCCCGCAACTGTATTGGCCAATCGAGTAACTGCCGTCTTTGGCGTGATCTATCCACATACCTGTGGGGATCCCGTGTTCAAAATTCCCAAGAAGATAATCCACATTGGGGTTTAAAAAATTTTTCTGACTGAACAGGTAAAATCCGTCGTAAAATCCGTTTTTGTCCAGTTTGTTCAGCGTATCGCCGTTTGCACTAACGAAAGCCGAACCGTAATGCCATTGGGCATTACCAGAATATCCAATAGTCAAAAGGGCAACTAAAAAGGAGGAATAAAATTTAGTTGACATCAGACAAACTTACTGAATTTAAGGAAATTCCCTTTAAATTTGAGTAAATTGCGAACGAAATAAACCACTATATGAAAAAAATCACCTTAGCTTTGGCCGTAATCCTGCTGGCAGCCGCCTGTTCCAAAAAACTAAGTCCTCCGAGTCAAACCGACGTCGACCGCGGCGCTAAAAAATTCCCCGGTTATACGCTGGCCGAGCTCAACGAAGGAAAATCAATTTACGAGGCCAACTGCAATACCTGCCATGACCTTAAGAACCCGAGGTCCTTTTCCGAAACCGAGTGGAACAAATTGGTTCCTGATATGGTCACCAAGGTGAATCATAAAGCGAAGCAAGAAGTCCTCAGTCAGGATAAGCAGCAGTTGATTTTAAAATACGTGCTCACCATGGGGCCCCTGAGCAAATAAGAAACACCCAGCACGGCTACCGGTATCAACAGTTTCAGAACAACTATGGCTAACCTTGATTTTGACAATACCCAAAAGGCATTCGCGTTAAAAAACGACGGTCAGCTTAACCGTTCCTATTGGCTTTTCAGGCTAATGCAAAAACCCATCCTGGTTAATTTTTTTTCCCGACTCACTGTGCAGGCATTAAAAATAGGACTGCCCATCGGTCCCTTGGTTAAAGCGACCATTTTTAAACAGTTCTGCGCCGGCGAAACACTCCAAGAAAGCGAAAGTGTTGTCGCCTTGCTTAAGAAAGTTAATGTAGGATCCATACTCGATTACTCCATCGAAGGAAAAGAACGCGAAGAAGATTTCGACAACACCAGGGACGAACTATTACGCATAGTTGCCCTGGCCAAAACCAACCGTTCCATACCTTATACCTGCTTAAAACTCACAGGCATTGCCCGTCACGATCTGCTGGTAAAAGTAAACGATAAAAAAGCGCTTACTGCAGAAGAACAAAAGGAGCTGGACGCCCTCAAAGCGCGATACCATGAGATATGCGCGAGTTGTGAAGCGAGCGACGTACCCATTTACATTGATGCCGAAGATTATTGCCTGCAGGGGGCCATTGACAGCCTGACCGAAGAAATGATGAAAAAGTACAATACAAAAAAGGCGATTATCCAGACTACTGCTCAGCTGTACCGTTGGGACCGGCTTGACTATATAAAACAACTGATCATCTGGGCGCGTAAAGAGCATATTTTCATCGGGCTTAAACTGGTCCGGGGCGCTTATTGGGAAAAGGAAAATGAAAGGGCCCATCAGATGGGTTACAAATCACCGGTACACAGTCTGAAAGCAGATACTGACAGGGATTACGACAAGGCCTTAGACCTTTGCCTTGAAAATATTGATATCGTCAGTATATGCGCCGGCACGCACAACGAAGCCAGCACACTTCACCTGGTAGCTAAAATGAAAGAGCTGGGAATTCCCAATACTGACAAGCGTATCTGCTGCTCCCAGCTTTTTGGCATGAGTGATCACATTACCTATAACCTTGCCGAGTCGGGATACAATGTGACCAAATACCTTCCCTATGGTCCTGTAAAATCGGTACTTCCTTATCTGGTGCGTCGCGCCCAGGAAAACACCTCTATTGCAGGCCAGATGAGTCGCGAACTCCGCCTGATTTCAGAAGAGAAAAAACGCAGGCATGCCCCACAGTCTTAAATTTTCTTTCCTAAGGTTTTTACAAAATTAACCAGTTGCCAGATCTGCTGATCGGTAAGCAACGATTTATAGGCAGGCATTTGAGCATGCCCCGTACTTATTTTCCAGAAAACAGTTCCGTCTGCATTCTTCTGAGTAGTCTCCGAGGCTAAACTGTTTAAAGGCGTCTGCAGTCCGGATTCTGCGGTTCCGTCTCCCTTCCCTTTGGAGCCGTGACAAATTTCACAGTACTGTTTGTAAAGCACAGCACCGGCCTTCGCAGCCTTTGGGTCATTTGCCAACGGATTTTTTCTGCTTTCGGCCTCCCTGGGAGCCTGCCAGCCGTTTTTTCCGCTGAATGCCGAAACAATTATAAGGCAAACAATACCCGCTACGACAGCTGCTACAATTCTGTTCATTGATGTAAAGTTATCCTGAAATACGTATATTTAAAAGCTGTATATTTAAAAAAAAGTTGCTTCGGATGAAAATCAATCCTTCTTCAAAATCAGTTTCAAAGCCTTTTTTTCGGGTAATTTCTATGTTGGGCGTTGTATTAACAGGTTGTTATTTAGTGTTTCAGACATCCTGCACCCGCAACAGAGCGCCACTTCTTTCGAACCTGCCCGACAGTTGCACGATGAACATCAGCTTTTCAAAAAACATTCTGCCCATTATCAATGTCAGCTGTGCCATACCGGGATGTCATTATCACGGTAGCACTGCCCCGGATGATTTCACCATTCCTGCAAATGTCATTGCGGATGCCCGAAGTGCAACCGCAGATATGAAAAACAGAGTGAATCATACGGGTTCCAATCCACCCATGCCGGCTTCCGGCAGCATAACGGCCTGTCAGATTGCGCAGATAACCTCCTGGATCAATGCCGGAGCACCTGATAATTAGTTTCTGTCAATGAAAAGTAGTTCTCCAAATGAAAATTAAATCCTGCCGTATGAAAAAAATTCTTTGTTTCCTCGCCTTGCTGATTTCAGTCGCGACTGTCAGAGCCCAGATCTACATGTCAAAAGCCTGCGAAATCGGTTTTTTTTCGGCCAGTACCGTTGAAGACATCAAGGCCCTGAATACAAGTTGCAAACCCGTTATGAATGCATCTTCGGGAGATGTCCAGGTAAAAATACCCATGCAGGGTTTTATTTTTCATTCCTCACTTATGCAGGAACATTTCAATGAAAACTACCTGGAGAGTGATAAATATCCCGATGCCATATTTAAAGGAAAAATCAAAGAAAAGCTGACGCTCAGCAGAGATACCCTGATGAATGTCACCGTATCCGGTACGCTCAATATGCATGGGGTCGAAAAGCCCATTGCCTTTTCAGGCACAGTAAAGGTCAGCGGCAAGCAACTGGTACTGTTTACTAAGTTTAAAATTCACATTGCCGATTACAACATCAAAATACCCAGTGTGGTCAATCAGAACATCGCCGAAGACATCGAGGTTACGGTCAACTCAACCCTGGATCCCTATGCGCTTCCCGCTAAAAAATAAAATTCGCTAAAAAAAACCGAAATCCACTCCACGAATTCAGTAGAAACATGATGAAAAATTCAAAGACACCTTTTGTTTTACGTGCTGTTATTTTGCTTTCCCTGCTCGGCAGCCTGTCTGCTGCCGCCCAGCAGGATTTACTCAGTCTGGTCAATACAGCAGACTCAGTTAAAAAGCACGAGCGGGTATTCGCCACCTTCAAGACCACGAAGGTCATCAGCGCCCAATCCACCGAAACGGTAAAAAAGCACTGTCTTGATTTTAGAATCACTCACCGCTTCGGAAACGCCGGCTCCCAGAGTGGGGGAGGGCCGCATGATTTATACGGATGGGATAATATCTCTGACGTTCGTATTTCATTTGACTACGGCCTTACCGACAACATGGCCGTTGGCATCGGACGAAGCAAGATCGATGAAATGCTCGACTTCAATTACAAATGGAGATTTCTCGAACAAACCACCGACAATCATGTGCCCCTTTCGGCTGCCTTTTACGAAGTTGTCGCCTTAACCCCAATGCTTACGGCCAATCTGTATACCGGTACCAGCGACAGCGTTTATAAATTTACGGACCGTCTTTCCTATGTCAGTCAGTTGATTTTGGCCCGTAAATTCTCCCGTAACTTTTCCTTTGAGCTGCTGCCCACTTATGAGCACCGAAATTTCGTAAAGGAGTACGTCAATCCGTCCAACAACTCACAGGATGAAAATGATTTATTTGCACTCGGGGCGGCGTTTCGTATGAAAGTTGCAAAGCGGGTGGCCATCATGGCTGACTACTTCCATATTTTTTCTGAATACCGAATGAACAACACCGTCCTACCCTATTACGATCCGATAGCCGTCGGCATTGAGATTGAAACAGGCGGGCACGTTTTTCACATCAATTTTACCAACGCTTCAGCCATTCTCGAAAACTCTTTTTTAACCAATACCACGGATACCTGGACCAAGGGAGGATTTAAGTTCGGATTTAATATATCCCGGGTCTTTGTTTTAGACAACTAATCACCGAAGCAGTTCCACAAAACCATTCGCTTCTTTTTTAGTGCCGTCCATACAGGTTGCATTGAAGATATAGTAATACGTACCGACGGGTGCGTTGCTTTCGGCATAGGTACGGCCGTCCCATCCTGTATCCATGGCATTGTACTCGTAAATCAGCATGCCCCAGCGATTATACAGTGTGCAATTCAGCTCCGATAGACCAAGAACCTTTACTTTGAACTGATCATTTATTCCGTCTCCGTTAGGTGTAAACACATTGGGTATGCTGTCGGGAAAATTGCATTTCTGTCCGACTTCCATACAATGTTGTGTAGTATCTGCGCAACTGGCTGAACCGGCAACCAGCATTATGCAGTATTTACCGGTATCCTGAAAGGTATGGGATGGATCGGCAGCTATTGAAGAGCTGTCCGTTTCTGAATGAGGATCATTGAATTTCCAAAGGTAGGAAGTGCTGCCCGTGCTTTGGTTGCTGAAATTCACTGGATTTCCCTGCACTACAACAGTTGGAGTATAGTCAAAGGCCGCCTTTGGTTTTGCAAAAACGCTGATCATGCCCGTGCTGACGCTTGTTGAACTGCAGCCATTCGCGTCGGTACAGCTGAAACTTACCGAAAAGACACCTGTGCTGCTGTAACAATGCAAAGGATTATTGATTGCTGAAGTATCCGAATCTCCGAAATTCCATTTGGCGCCTGAACAACCCGAGGAAGAAATTCCTGTGAACTGAACGCAAAGCGGAGCTCCGCAGCCGGCTGCAATGTCCGAACTAACGCTCAGCTTAGGCAAGGGATTAACTTTTACCACAATGGCCTGGGCTACTGAAGCGCAACCGGCCGAATCCTTTACAGAAACCAGGTAAGTGGTCGTGCTGTCGGGGCTGACGGTCTGACTGGTTCCGCCCGGAAGTCCTGCGCTCCACGAATAGGTGTAAGGGGCAGAACCCCCGCTTGCACCCGCTGAAAGAACAGCTGACCCTCCGGTGCAAACTGTCTGAGTCGACGATACACTCAGAGAAGCAGCGCCCAGATTCGAAACAGTAGTAACCGCGGTTACGGTGCAGGAATTTCCATCTGTCACGGTCACCGTATAGTTTCCGGCCAGTAAACCCGAGACGCTGACCAGCGAACCCGAACCGGTTGCTCCTGAAAATCCATTGCTCCATACAAAAAGATAAGACCCCGTTCCCCCTGTGGCACTTGCCTCTGCGCTGCCGTTTGATGCACCGCAGCTTGCATCAGTGGCGTTCATGTCCGGCACTATAGCCGAAGGCTGGGTTAGGGTAATCGCCGAAGAGGAAGTGCAGGAATTCGCGTCCGTTATCGTAATGCTGTAATCCCCTGTTCCCAAACCGGAAACGGGAATAACCAAACCTATCGAACAGGTTCCTGTCAGCCCGTTGCTCCAGGAATAGGTATACCCAGGTGTTCCGCCTGTTACATTGCATACGATCATTCCATTGCTTCCCCCGAAACAGGAAACATTTGCCGATACCGGCAAAGAAGAAATCAGGGCCGACGGAGCCGTAATCGAAACTGTGCTTTGAGCCTGACAACCTATGGCATCGGTTATCGTAACACTGTAGGTTCCGGCGCTTAAATCTGAGAGGGTAAGTCCCGAACCCGAAATAGCTCCGTTAAACGAAGTCGATCCATTGCTCCAGCTGTAACTATATCCCGGCGTACCGCCCGAAATGCCAACCTGAGCACTTCCGTTTGAACTTCCGTTGCAGGAAGGTTCACTGAGTATACCTGAACTTAGTGCAGGCCCTCCTGTATTGTTAACCACCTGCACCAGAGATTGGGTACAACCTTTTGCATCCGTAACAGTCAGGGAATAACTTCCGGAAATCAATCCGCTCACAACGGAGTCGGTTGAGCCGGTATTCCAGGAATAACTGTAGGCAGGCGTTCCGCCTGTTGAAGAAGCAAATGCAGTGCCATTGGGGCTTCCGCAGCTTGCTGAAAGCGAACCCGAAACAGGATCAATTACCGAAGGAGCCGTCACCAAAACAGTACTTGTTCCGGTGCATCCATCCGCATCCGTAACCGTTACGGTATAGGTATTTGCCCCGATTCCTGAAGCTGTTGCTCCTGCCCCTCCTGATGGAGACCAGGTATAGGTATAATTCGCTGTGCCGCCGAATACCGTGACAGCGGCGCTGCCGTTATTCAGTCCAAAACAAGTTGGGTTGCTGGCTGCCTGAATCAGAGCCGTAGGAGATGATGAGGCGTTGAGGATCGCCTCCGTTGTTACAGAGCATCCCCAGGAATCGGTAACTGTTACCGTAAATCCGGAAGCTGGCAAACTGCTTATTGTCGCTGCATTTGAGCCGTTTGACCACTTATAGGAGTATCCCGGAGAACCGTTGGTTGCCGTAACAACCACGCTTCCATTTGAATTTCCGCAGGACGTCTGGGATACGCTGACAGAAGCAGTCAGCGGCACCGGCTCAAAGACAGAAGCGGACTGTGTTGCCGAACATCCCGTAGCATCGGTAACCGTGACGGTATACGTTCCGTGGACAAGATTCGATGAGGTCACTGCTGAAATTCCGCTCGACCAGGAATACGTATAAGAAGGATTGCCGTTTGAAACTGCTGTAATCCAAACCGCTCCGTTGCTTTGACTGCAGGATTCGGGAGAAGAACTGGTTGTTATCGCAATAGCTGTGGGATCGGTAATGGTAACTGTCGATATGTTCGTGCTTGGTCCGCTCGAGCAACCGCTGCCCGCAACTCCTGAAACCGTTACCGTATAGGTTCCTGCAGCCAGGCTACTTACTGTTGCGCCGGAGAGCCCATTGCTCCAGGAATAGGTAAATGTTCCGTTGCCTCCTGTAGCGGAAGCCACAGCAGAACCATCGCTGCGACCGGCGCAGGAAGGCGAACTCGAACTGGCAATGCTTGCTGTAATGGCTGGGAAAGGATTGAAAATGCTGGTAACAAAATTGGGTAAACCGATCAGGGAAAGTTTTCCACCAAGGGAAACTCCCGCATCCACGTAATTGCAGGCTGTCCCTACTGTATTAGGGCTGTTGATTACCCCCAGGTCGGGACTGTCGTAAGTCGCCACATAAATTTTTCCGTTGGGTCCCAGTTGGAGAGCCCCTACCTGCTGGGCTCCCAGTTTGGTAACACCTACGCAGGTTGCGCTTGCAAGGATGGCAGTGTAACTTCCGGCCGCCAGATTAAACTGAAATATCGAATCGGCCGTTTCATAACCCACGTAGAGCAGATTTCCGTTGGGTGAAAATTCGAGTCCGTAGGCACCGTAATATTCATTGGGCCCCGAACCGGGGGTATACCAGGTCTGACCGGGGAAGGTCATGGCATTTGAAATAATTCCGGTAGTTGCGTCAAAATCATAGGTTTCCACTATTCCTGCATTTGATTCGAAGGCCTGGGCGAGTTTTTTTCCGTCCGCGGAAAACCTCAGATAGCCGTCCAGATCATCTGTTCCGACACCAATCCCCACTCCTTTGGTAACAACAGGCGTGGCGCTGACTCCAGCTGAAGTAATTAAATAAGCATAAAATCCCCCTGATTGTTTCTTGTAACAGGTCGTTATCACCCAGTAATTGACTCCATCAGAATTTATTACCGAGGTTGCCTTTTCAGAAACCGAATCCAGCAGAAAGGTATTTTTGGTTGCGGCTACAACATCTCCCAATCCCCCGTTAAGGGTCATGTCAACAGTGGAATAATTGAACCCTGTATTCATGGACATATCGCTTGGATTAAAAATCAGATACTTTGTAGTTGAGCCCGGCAGTGGAACACAAATAGACGATTCGGTAGTCGTCCAGTTTCCCAGAAGCCCCGTTCCGTTGGGCATAGCAGTATTGTTTTTGGTCCAGACGGTGACCCCATCGGTATAAAACAGCAGGTTTCCGCTGCAGTCTGAAACCACCGAACAACCCTCATTGGTGTTAATCTTGCCATTGGTAAGGGCTACCGGGCTCCCCGAGGCAAACGTTAGTCCTGCATTTTGTCCGAAATACCAGATATTTCCAGGCCCCTGGGCGAATCCCAACCCGGGGATTAAAAGAAACAGGAACCGGACAGTCTTGTAGAGTTTATTCATTATTTTTACCAGGATGCTAAGATATACCAAGCCCCACAAGACCGCCTGTTGATCTATTTAACGCATAGGATTTTCAAGTTAACGCTCCCGGCGGCCGTTATTTATTTAACGGCCGTTGCCCCTCTCCCGGCCCAGCTGAAAGGCATAGAAAAAACCGCTTCCTTTTATTCCTTCATGCAACATTACAGTACCGAAGAAGGCCTTGCCCTAAGTAGTATTTCCTGCAGCTGCTGCGACAAATCAGGGAATTTATGGTTTGGAACAAGCGGAGGAGGGCTTTCCTGCTACAACGGAAAGTCCTTTGCCAATTACAGCAACGCTCAGGGCTTGTTCAATAACAGTATCGAATGCATACTTGTCGACCGCTCGGGCATTATCTGGATAGGAACCAACGGAGGCGGACTTTGCCGCTATGACGGCAAAGCTCAGGCTGCCGGCCGTCCGGCTTTTGTAAATTTTACCACGGCCCAGGGCCTGCTGAACAACAATGTAGAATGCCTTGTTCAGGACCAAAACGGCATGATCTGGCTGGGCACCAACGGAGGAGGTCTGAGCCGTTACGACGGACATTCGCTGCCCGGCAGCAGTGTCAGCTGTTTTATAAATTATACAAGCAGGCAAGGTCTGGCCGGAGATGTGGTCTGGAGCGCTGCAATGGATGCCACAGGTAAACTTTGGTTCGGAACCGAAGGCGGAGGGCTCAGCTGTTTTAACAACACGGGGTTCCATAACTACACTACAGCCCAGGGTCTGCCCGGAAACAGTATTCTGACCCTGCATACTGCGAAAAACGGAGACTTGTGGATAGGCACCAATGGTAACGGGGCCTGCCGGTACGATGGAAAAACTTTTATGTTATTTAAGAATCAACCCGGACTTCAAGGTAAGCGTATTTTAAGCATAGGAGAAGATAATCAAGGGAACATCTGGCTGGGTACAGATGGCTCAGGCCTTGTGCGATGGAGCCCCGACAACAAAGTTCTGCCCGGAGGCAAAGAAGGATTCAGCAGCCTTCAGCTTTCGCAGGGGCTTGAAAGTAATAAAGTGCAATGCATCACAACAGATCATTCGGGCAATCTTTGGTTCGGTACTGACGGAGCAGGTGTCGCCTGTTACAACGGTGAAGCTTTTCTCAATTTCAGAAAAGAGCAGGGCCTCGCCAATTCAATCGTATGGAGCGTTGCCGAAGATCATTCGGGCCACCTTTGGTTCGCAACCGATGGAGGCGGTCTGTCTGAGCTGAATCCCGAGGAATCAACTTTTCAGAATTTCGCAATGACCCAGGGACTTGTCAGCAACAGCATTCTGAGTGTACTCAACGATTCCAAAGGAAATCTCTGGATAGGTTCTGCCGGCAGGGGCGTAAACCTTTTGAGCGCCGACCGGAAAACGATGCAAGTCATTCCCGGCGAAAACCTGGCCCATGCCAGCGTGCTCTGTATGCTCGAAGACCGTTCAGGCGATCTCTGGTTCGGCAAAGGTCTGGGTGGCGTCTGTTCATACGATGGAAAAAAAATCACCAGTTACAACTCAATCCAGGGCCTCGCGGACAATTCGGTTCAGTGCCTGATGCAGGATAAAAAAGGAAACATCTGGCTGGGTACAAATGGCGGAGGTTTCTTCAGGTATGATGGAATAAGCCCGGCAGACGGGCAACCCCTCTTTGTCAACTATTCAAAAATCCAGGGACTTGTCAACAACAGTGTTATGTGCATGCTCGAAGACCGGGACGGTCAACTCTGGGTCGGAACCAATGGGGGAGGTCTGAGCCGGTTCAACCTGTCCCGGTTGCTATCGGTCTCCAGCCGGTCTGCTAATCCTGGGACTACCCTTTGTGTAAACTATACCACCGCCGATGGTTTGCCCGACGATGCTGTTACCCAGCTTCTGCAGGACAAAGCGGGTAAAATCTGGGTGGGCACCAGCAAAGGTATTGCGGGTTTGATTTTCAAAAACAACAAACCAGAATTTGAAGTGTACAATACCCGCAATGGCTATCCCGTGAAAGACGTGAATGCCGGGCAAAATAGTATGTTCATGGACAGCAAAGGCATGATTTGGATTGGTACCGGCGACGACAAAACAGCCCTGGTACGGTTCGATCCTTCTGCCTTGGTTGCCAATACCGATTCCCCCGTCCTCCTCATTCAATCTGTAAAAGTCAACGATCAGTCTGTAAATTTTAACCCTGCAACTACAGAAGTTCCTTCTGAAAAATTAGTTCTTCCCTATGAAAACAACAATATCAGTTTCGAATTCTGCGCCATCGAACCCGCACGACCCAAACGGGTCAACTACCAGTACATCCTTGAAGGATACAGTAAAAACTGGAGCGCTGTAACCAAGTCAGACAAAGCCGGATTCGGAAACATCTACGAAGGCATGTACACCTTCAGGCTCAAAGCCCAGAGCCCCTTTGGCGTCTGGTCAGATCCGATCAGCTTTACCTTTAAAGTATTGCCTCCCTGGTACCGAACCTGGTGGATGTATCTGGTTTACGGGTTACTTTCTTTATCCCTGATCTGGGGTATCAACCGCTGGCTCACCTCCCAGCTCAGACTTCAGAATCAGGTCCTGGAATTCGAGCAAAAAGCCATGCGATCGCAGATGAACCCCCACTTTATTTTCAACTCTCTGAATTCAATCCAGAACTATATTTCGGGAAACGATACCAACACGGCAGAGATTTTCTTGTCCCGTTTTGCCCGCCTGATCAGAAACATACTTTCAAGCTCGGGTAAAAATTTTGTCCTGCTGGCCGATGAGCTGAAAGTAATGAAAGACTACCTCGAACTTGAAAAACTTCAGTACGACAACCGCTTTGATTTTTCGTTTACCCTTGATCCTGAAATCGATCCCGATAACATTGAAATTCCCTCCATGCTGATTCAGCCCTATCTTGAAAACGCCGTCCTTCATGGCTTATCGGCCAAGGCAGAAAAAGGGCATGTCAGTGTAAACATAAGGCCGAATAGCAAAGCCGGGGACCGGCCTGAAAAATACCCCCTCCTCATTTGTGAAATCCAGGACGATGGGATCGGAAGAGAAAAGGCAAAAGAACTGAAAATCAGGAAAGGCAGCGCTCACCAAAGCTTTGCCATGTCGCTCACAAAAGAGCGACTCGAACTGCTCAACAAAAAAAACAAACAAGTCGTCAGCGTTCATATTGAAGATCTGTATACAGACAAACCTGCCGGCACGAAAATAATATTAAGTATTCCGTTCAGGGAGATTTCTTAAATGCAATTCCTATGTACAGCTAAAATTCATACTATCTTTAACCATGATCAAAGCGGTTGTCATTGACGATGTAAAAAATGCCCGGGAATTGCTTTGCCGCTACCTGACCAACTATTGTCCTGAAATACAGGTCGTGGCGGAAGCCGGAAGCGTAGCTTCCGGGATTGAAACCATCAACCGGTATTCACCTGATGTGGTATTTCTTGACATCTTAATGGCTGACGGAACAGGCTTCAATTTGCTTGAGAAACTCGGAAAAATTTCCTTCCAAACCATTTTCGTGACGGCCTACAGCGACTTTGCCATAAAAGCCTTCAAATTCAGTGCGGTAGACTATCTGTTAAAGCCCATCAACATTGACGAACTTAAAGAAGCCGTAAAAAAAGTAGTCGCCAGTCCTGCGCTTCATTCCTCCAAAGAAATGATTGATGTATTGCTCGACAACATCAGTAATCATAAAAACACCTCCGGCAATATCGTACTCAGTTCCCAGGAAAATTCCCAGATCGTTCAAATTGATTCCATAGTCCGCTGTGAAGCCCGGGACAACTACACCCTTTTCCACATTCTGGGAGGTGAAGTCATACTGGTTACAAAAACCCTCAAAGAATACGACGAACTTCTGACTGAATATGGATTCCTGCGCGTTCACAAGTCCCACCTGGTCAATTCGAACTACATTTTAAAATACGTTAAAAACGATAAAGCTTATATCGTCACAGTCGACAATTCCCAGGTCCCCGTTTCCCTGCGCAAGAAAAAAGAAGTTCAGGACATGCTGCAAAAAATCAAACCCTCCGCTCGAAAATAAAACAACGGCTCAAAAAGTACCTTCGGACCGGCTGCAGAAACAGAAGTTTTATTTACTTTGCAGACAGGTTTCCCGCTTTTGTTATTTTTTTCGGGGTATAGCGTAGCCCGGTTAGCGCGCCACGTTCGGGACGTGGAGGTCGCTGGTTCGAATCCAGTTACCCCGACACGTAACTACTAAAAATGAAATTGATACGATTTTTTTACCTGGCGATTCTTTTCAGTCTGATTTCCTGTAAATCAGAAATTAACAATCCGGAGGAAGATCATTCCTTCTCTCGGACAGGGCTATTGATTGCATTGAAGTGAATAAGGAAGCTATTTATAAAACGAGTCTTCTGTTTAAGGTAATTGGTTTCCTGTTTCGGGAAAATCAATACGAAGTAAAGCTTAAACTTAAATCATCCGGCCTTGCAATCATTACGAATATTTTTAATACTGAAACTCCACTCCTGTTTAGTTGTAAGTTTAACGACAGGGCATACGGATGGTCTCTGACAACGGGGCGTTTGCGCGATGGAATTACAATAAAATCCGCATACCCAGGTCTGGTAAAAACCGAATAGGAATGGAATTCAGAATAAGAAAGTTGAAATTTTCCCGGGACTATTTTTAGAATTGAAAATAAATAAAGGGATGCACCGGTTCGGTACGAAACGGATAGAGCACAACTACAATTGGCCTCCTTCAATCGCTAAGGCTTCCCTTTCAATCACTAAGGCTTAGCGTCGTCCGCCACCACCGCCTCCGCGTGATCCACCACCGCCTCCACCTACAGAACCAGCCCTTCCGCCATAGGAACCCCAGGATTGAGCATGATAACTGTTGGCGTTCGAATGACTTGTACTTCCAGCCGACCGCGTATTCGTTCCGGCAGACCTCGTATTTGTTCCGGTTGTATGAGCCGCATTCCCATTGGCTGGGCTTGCCGAACGTTTATAAGCAGCAGGCGAAGTAAGCCGGTTCATCTGGGCAGCACCTTTGGGATTGTAATGACCGGCCGCAACACTCATGAATCCATGATTGGCGCCTCCCATAACCCGGTTGCCTGCCCTATTGTTCCGGTAATAATTACCGAATTGAGTATACAAGTGGGGGTAATGATTGTAATGACCTCCTGCAAAAAACCAGTTTGCAAAACCGTAGGAAGGAAAGCCGTAAAATCCGAAACCGCCCAGACCCATATAAAATCCGGATTCGTACCAAAAACTTCCGGGGTACCAAAGCGGAGATCCGTACCAGTAGGGGTAGCCAAACCAATAGGAGTAGGGATCGGCATAATACGAATCCCCGTTATCCATTCCGTCATTTTGCTGAGTGGGCGGATCGTACCCGTTTTCACTTGCGTAATCTTTCGCGGCCTGACTAAGTTCCGTTGCTGCCTGAGGATCCTCATCCATTTGTTTTTTCAATGCTTCTGTTTCGTATTGATTCTGAACGTTCAGGCTGTCGTGCAAGGCTGAAAGCCTGTTGCTTACTTCTTCGGGATTGCTTTTGTAATGTTCGCCCAACCGCGTAGTGAGACTAATGTTATTGGTCATCAGTGTCAATACGTCAGGCAAAACGTATAGCTTTTTAAATGCGGCATTTACAGCTGGACTTAGGGGCTGTATTGTTTTTTCAAAATCCTGTTGAGCCGCAATTTGGGCATTGTCAATTTCAATAAGAACTTTTTTCTCATTTCTGTATGTTTCCCAGGCAGCTTCCAGCAAATCAGCTTGTTTATTCGGTAGTAATTTTTGAATATCTTCCTTGCTTTGTTTTTCAGGCAATGTGGCAAGTTTATGAATCAGATCGGGGTACCTGGTGAGGGTGTAAAACCAAACCTGTTTTGACTGACGGTAATCTTTAATGATCTTTTGAAAGTTGGCCACCGATTTGGTCTGGCTTTGGTTGAGCGCTGTCAAAACCTGAGGATATTGGCTGGCCAGCAAAATGGCCTGACGCACGTCGGCTTCATAAGGGGCAATGGAAGCAGCAATACCTTTGTCGGTTTCGAGTTGATTTGTTTGTCCCACTGCGAGTGTTATGGAAGCGAAAAGAAAAGCCAGGAGGACTGATCGTTGTATAGTTTGCATAGGAAGCATCGGATTTTTTTTGGTTAAAGCTTATCAGTGTTATTCACAGGTAAATAGATGCTGAACTTTGTTTCCCTTATTTTAATGGAGGACGAACAGTCTTGCAATACGAAATATAAATCCAAAAACAAACCGCAGCCTGTTCGTCCGTACCATCTTTGTGGAAACATAAATAAAGAACGAGAGAATGTAAAACTACCTTTTGGTTTCAGGGATACTGTTGCAATTTTCGGGCCAAATTTTGCAAAAAAGCATCTTTTTCAGGACGTACCTTCAAGAAAGGATTTTTTGAGATCGAAAACGATCAGGAATACGATGGCGCTTATTAATGCGGCAGAAAAGCACCAGACTGATACCAGATATTCTCCATAAAAAAGCCTTGTGAACAGAAAGGAAGAAATAACCGCCAAGCCAATGGCCCACATTTTCTTCACGCCTGACACAAAAGGGGGCAAAACCGTAGAAATAAAATAGATCGCCGGAACCAAAGGCGAAAATGCAGCTTCTGAATCGAACAGGTAGTTGATGTGATGCCCTGCTAATGTAGCGTGTACATTAAAGAAACAAAGCCAAATTAAACGATAAGCTGATATGGAGAATCCAAGGCCGGTTAATAGCCGCAAAAGTTTTCTTCTCTTTTTGTTTTTTTCAATCAGCAGCATGGATAGGGGTCCCAGCAGGGGCCAGATCGCCTGCGCAAAAACAATAAACAGAATTGATGCTGCTTTTTGCCAGGCCAGGTAGGCCGGATTCATAAATGACAACCAGACAAAGCCTTCTGTGATTTGCTGTATGCCAAACAAGAGAGGAATGCTTGCGAATAAATAAGCCCTTGGCTGGTGCGCCTTTTTTAAGGTTACGATGCCAATGGCAGTAATGGCAATACCGGCACTAAAACTTGCTGTTGCTGAAAAACACATAGGCTACTTCTTTACTACGTCCTTATCCGGATGAAATGTTACCAAAATTCCTGATCCGTTTACTTCAAAATGAACATCACAGCTTTTATAAGATGTGAAGGAAGTGAAAACTGCAAAAGAAGTGTCATTTACTCCTGCCAGATCTAAGGATGTTGTCGTATTGTTATATTGTTGAAACACTATCCTTCCCAAGATAGCTATATTACTGACAGGTTTCGCGTTCTCATCAAACAGGTAGACATGAGAAGTATCATGTGGAGCGAAAACAAATTCAATGTAATACTTGTCAGTCTTTGATACAATTCCTCCTGGCAAAGCAATGGGCCCGTTTAACGTATTTTCATTCTGTTTCTTAATAGCGTCATCATTCGGTATCCTACTAGTGTCTTTATTCTGGCCAAAAGACTGGAATATCAATAGTGTTGCGAATGCCAGGAGTAAATTGAATCTTTTCATTACAGCATTCCGATTAAGCGGAACAGCAAAAGAATGAGTGCAATCAGCAGAATTAGATAAACCAAGCCTCCCAGATTAAACGACAGGAGAAAATTCAGTATGAAAAGAATCAGCAATAAAACGATGATAAACCAAAGAAATCCGCCTAAGCTGAAACGGGGATCGTCCTGCGTCCTTGTTCTGAGAAAGGTGTATTTTCTTTTTTCTGAGGCGAACCTGTAAAAAGGAATTTCGGCCAACGTGTTTTTCACAAAAAGGCTTGATTTGTTGCTTTTTTCTACCAAATTCGGATTCGAAATGGGCACTTTATTTTTGGCCAAGACGTCATTTTTGGCCAAGACCTCGCTGGTACTTAGTGTTACGTTCTGATTGTTTTCAAGTGCGGTTGCTTGTTTGTCGGTAAGTTGTGCTGATTCAGCAGAATTTGTATTGTCGGCAGTAATTTTGTCCGACGCTTGTTGAAAGGGCTTTGCCTTTTTCACCGCATTGGAAGCATAGGATTCGACAAAATAGCCGCTGCGGTAATGTCTTTTTGTAATCCCTATGTTAGAATGGGTGCTGCAGGAAAAGAGTAGGCCCGCAAGGGCTGAAAGCAGGAGGATGTGTACGTGGTTCGTTTTCATTTTAGTTGGTTTAATCACCCCCACCTTATAGGGTGGGGGTGAGGGTTTAAGATTAATTTTTAGTGAACAGATATCGACAATTAGTCGAGTACAAAGATTGGGCCCTTCTGAGATTGAACTGTTGTACCAGATCTTAATTATCTTGTAGTTTTCCCACTTTATTTTTTATCTTTTGGTGGATCCTTTTTTTTGAGCAAATGTTTGAAAAAGAAATTGTGACTGGCCGCATCCATGTTTTGCTTGAATCCCCCCGCGCCCTGCTTAATATTAATTAAAGCCTCACTCACATTTTCTGCAAAAGCACTATCCATAAAAAGTTTACCCACTGTTCCTTTTCCATTACGGATATTGGCCATGAGGGCTGAAAGGTTATCGGTTATGCTTGCGGCATTGTCACTGGTAATTTTTATTTTGAGTAAAATGTCGTCCATTGATGCAGCTTGAAAAGTTTCAACGGTGTCGTTATCCGATATGGCCGGCTTCCCCGAAGTACCCGATGTCAGAATTATTATTTTGTTTCCCATCAACCCATCTGAACCAATAATGGCTTTAGCATTGGTTTTAATAAATTTTCTCGAATTTTCGTTTATGATCATTTCGACAGCCACAGTTGTATCGGTGATCTGCCTGATCCCCTCAATAATGCCGACATCAATACCCGAAAAGCGGATGTTATTCCCCACTTGAAGACCGTTTATGTCCCTGAAAATCCCGATTATTGTAAACGTGCTCCCGAACAGTTGCTGTTTTTTTCCGATATAATAAATCGTCAGTATGAATAAAAAAATGCTTATTGAAACAAAGAGACCCAGTCTGATTTTGTTTGAACTTGTTTTCTGCATGATTTAATTGTTCATTGGTTAAAAAATGGTTGAATTTCTTTATCGGTTGACTCGTTCAGTTCTTTGAAACTTCCCTCAGCTATAAAAGCTCCGTTTTTCAGAATGAGTATGCGGTTTGCAGTGCTTTTTGCACATTCTACATCGTGTGTAATAATTATAGAAGCGGTATTGTATTTTTTCTGTACCTCTAAAATCAGCTTGCTGATCTCTCTGGAAGTAAACGGATCCAGGCCCGTAGTAGGTTCGTCATAAAGCACAATTTCAGGGCTTGTGATGAGGGTACGGGCCAGGCCTACCCGTTTTTGCATTCCTCCTGAAAGTTCAGAGGGCATTTTGTCCATACTTTCCTCCAGGCCCACGCTTGCCAGCATTGACCTGACTAATTCTCCTTTTTCAAATTCAGACAAGGATTTTGAATACCTGAGCTGAAACTCAAGGTTCTCGCGAACAGTCATTGAATCGTAGAGCGCCGCACTTTGAAAGAGAAAGCCGACTTTTTTTCTTAAAAGATTCAAATCGTCTTCGCCTAAATCGAAAATGTTTTTTTCAAACAGCATTACGCTGCCTTCTGTTGGTGCTATAAGTCCTACCAGGCATTTTATTAAAACCGATTTGCCGCTCCCCGATTTACCTAATATAACCAGGTTTTCGCCTTTTTTCAGAGATAGACTAATGTCTTTAAGTATCGTTTTGTCTGCGAATGAGATTTTCAGATGTTCTATTTTGACCAAAAGCTGATCCATTTTTAGAGAAATAAACTGGTTATCTGAACGGCCATCATATCAATAATAAATACCGACAAAGAAGCGAATACAACCGAGTAATTGGCTGACTCGCCGACTCCCTGCGTTCCTTTTCCCGAATGGTATCCTTTAAAGCATCCGATTAATCCGATCGCAAAACCGAAGAAAACTGTTTTAATCAAGGCGGGAAAAATATCCATAAAGCATAGTTTGTCGAATACGGAGGAAAAAAAGAGATGAATATTTACATTTGCTTTCAGGTTTACGCCCATGTATCCCCCATAGAGTGCAATTGCATCTGCGGCAATTACCAAAATGGGAAGCATCAGGGTTGTTGCGATGATCCGTGTAACAACCAGGTACTTAAAAGGGTTCATTCCGGAGACTTCCATGGCTTCAATTTGTTCGGTGACCTTCATGGAGGCCAACTCAGCGCCAATCCCTGAACCAACCTTGCCTGCGAAAATCAAGGCCGTTATTACCGGCCCGATTTCCCGGATAATAGAAACAGAGACCATCGCCGGGAGCCAGGACTCCGCTCCGAATTCAGCCAGTGTGGGTCGGGACTGTATGGTTAAAACAAGTCCCATAATGAATCCTGTTATGGCTACCAGTGGAAATGATTTGTAGCCGATTGAATAACATTGCCTGAACAGCTCGTTTACATCCAGGGGCAGTTTAAATACCGATCTGAAAAAGCGTAAACTGAAACGAGTTATTTTCGTAATCTCTTCAAAAAAAAGCCGCCAGCCCCTTATCATTTATAGAACTTGTTTACCCTGTATTATTCGTAGAATAACAGCGATTAATGCGATGACCAGAAGGATGTGAATGATGCCTCCTGCGTTGTAACCGATGTAACCTATGCCCCATGCCAATACAAGAATAACCGCAAATACATAAAGTAAGTTTCCCATGTTATTTCTTTTTTAGTGGAGTTGAATTGTTTTCTTTTTTTGTTTTGTCAGAGTTGCTGTCCTGACCTGTACAATCAGGATTGGGTTCTCTTTTTGGTTTTTCAAACCTGCTTAATTGTTTGTTTTTTTTTTCATTGCCACTTGTGGTGGAATCGGCATTTGAATCAGTTCCCGATTTGTCGGCATTTTCATCCGGCTTTGTGCTGTCTGCCGATTGCCTTCCTGTGCTACTAATCTTTTTCATAGTACTAATTTTTTTCATGGATCAGACGATTTTGATATGTTATTAAGCTGTTAATAGTACTTTCAATGCTTTTTCCTTCGCTGCATTCCCGAATGTGGCATAGGCTTCCACAATCTGGTCAAGTTTGAACCTGTGCGTAATCAGTTTTTTTGCATCTATTTTTTTGGCCTGGACCGTTTTGAAAAGCATTGGAGTCGTTGAAGCATCCACCAGACGGGTTGTAATGGTTACATTTTTTGACCACAAGGTCTCCAAATGCAGCGTTACACTTTTGCCATGAACGCCGATGTTAGCGATATGACCGCCTGCACAAACCAAAGATTCGCACAATTCAAAAGTTGGTGCTACTCCTACAGCTTCTATGGCTGTATCAACACCTTTATTTTCGGTAAGTTCCATGACTTTTTCTACGGCATTTTCATTCATACTGTTTATCGTGTGCGTTGCGCCAAAGCTTTTAGCTACAGCAAGACGGTTGTCGTCCTGGTCAATCATGATTATTGCTGCGGGAGAGTAAAACTGAGAAGTCAGCAGAACAGCCATTCCGATAGGGCCGGCTCCGACTATGGCAATAGTATCCCCTGGTTTTACCTTACCGTTAAGAACGCCGCATTCGAATCCTGTTGGCAATATATCACTCAGCATGACCATAGCTTCCTCGTCAGCCCCTGTAGGTATAGGATACATGCTGTTGTCAGCGTGTGGTATACGTACATATTCGGCCTGGGTACCATCAATTAAATTTCCCAATATCCAACCTCCGTCTAAACAATGGGAATACATCGCTTTTTTACAATATTCACATTTTCCGCAGGAAGTAATGCAGGAGATGATCACCCGGTCCCCTTTTTTAAAACTGGTCACAGCGTCGCCGACTTCTTCAATAACCCCAATGCCTTCGTGACCGATTATTCTCCCGTCCGTAACGGCCGGTACATCGCCTTTCATAATGTGCAGATCGGTACCGCAAATCGTTGTTTTCAGAATTTTCACAACCGCATCAGTCGGTTCTTTAATTATTGGTTTTGGTTTTTCTTCCCAAGCCATTTTCCCCGGACCGTGATAAACTAGCGCTTTCATACTTTTTTTAATTGATTGGTTGTTGATTTTTTAAATAAAAGCATCGTGAATAAACACGATGCTTTTATCCGATTAAATGTAACGTGCGTGGTGTTTCAGATCTTCTTTGTGCGCATCATTCGCCAGACATTGTTCTCCGTTCGCCTTCACCGAACACAATGCAGCCTTTTCATGATTGCCATTTTCATGGTGTTTTGCAGCGTCGCGATGAAGTTTTGCGGCTTCCTCTAAATGTTTTGCAACTTTTAAATGATTTTCAATTCCTTTTTTGTTGTCGTTCGTTGTGCCTTCGGCCGATTCTGTTTTGAGTACTGAATTGCTGGTTGTCATTTTTGGAATATTTTAGGTCATGAATTTATTTTCATGACACTGCAAAGGTGAAAAGTATTGTTTTTTTTTAATTACATACACGGCAGTTAAAGTTGCATTATTCACACGTTTTCCTTTATCTGTGAATAATACAAGTGATTACGGATTAAGTATAATACAGGCAGCTTTAACTGGTTTTAAATTTGTAGCCTGTTTGTAGCCTGATAGTTTTAAAATCTATTCTATTTAAAATCTTACAACTATGTATTACAATTATCTTTTCTTCGGTATGAACCTTATCTGGTGGGCAATCTGGTTTATTATTCTAATTTCATTTTTTACATTTTTTGTCCCGGTTTCAAAACGAAATGCAAAATTTACTCCGCTTGATATTTTACAAAGGAGATTTTCAAATGGCGAAATATCGGTTTTTGAATACGAACAACGGAAACGTTTTTTGGGGAAGGATCAGGATTTGAAATTGAAACTATTTTTTCTTTCGGGTTTAACCAAACATTGAATGTACGCCTTCAGCTATTCTAACCTGGGACATGAAGAGAGCGAAGCTTTTTCTTCATTTGACAAAGCGCAAACCGGTAAATTTCTTTTTGGTAAAAACCCGGGCCTTTGGAAGCAATCAGATGAGATAAGTGCACGATTGGGTTGGCTGACATTGCCTGATCAATACGAACAAAATGCAGAAATGCTTGTTTCCTTCTCCTTACAGATTAAAGAAGAGGGATTTAAACACGCTGTATTGCTGGGTATGGGGGGAAGCAGTTTGTGTTCGGAAGTTGCCCTTAATACGTTTGGCAGCAAGGAGGGGTATCTTAATTTGCTTGTGTTGGACAATACCGATCCCGTTGCAATTTTAAATCTGGAGTCTAAAATAGAGCTTGACAAAACACTTTTCATAGTTGCCAGTAAGTCAGGGAATACGGAAGAGACCATCTGTTTTTTTCGTTATTTCTATGATAGACTTGAAAAGGGAAATTCGCTCAATCCCGGAAATCATTTTATAGCCATAACGGATGCAGATACGCCGCTGGTAAAAGTTGCTACCCACTATAAATTCAAAAAGGTATTTATTAATCCTTCAGACCTGGGAGGACGCTTCTCCGTATTATCAGATTTTGGATTGGTTCCAATGGCTCTTATGGGAATCGATATCAACTCTTTTTTAGCAAGTTCCAGGCGAATGAAACGACGGTGCATTGACGCAACGGCGGCTTCTAATCCTGGAATCGGGTTGGGTATAGTTTTGGGAATTTGTCAAAAGGACAAAAGAGATAAAGTGACCTTTGTATTGTCTTCTTCTATCCGTTCTTTTGGTTTATGGCTGGAGCAATTGCTTGCTGAGAGTACCGGTAAAGATGGCAAAGGATTGATACCGGTAAATGGAGAATCGCTTGGAAATTCGCAGGAATACGGGAATGACAGAATTTTTGTTCACATGTATTTAGCTTCGGATGATTGTGCTGCAGATGAAAAAAATCTCCTGAAACTTGAAGAAACAGGTCAGCCGGTAATCCGGATTTGCATTAGCGATAAAATAGAATTGGGCGCTGAATATTACAGATGGGAAATTGCGGTTGCTGTTGCCGGGATGGCAATGAAAATCAACCCATTTGATCAACCCAATGTGGAAGAAAGCAAAAAGAATACCGCCGAACTGCTGAAAGCATGGACCCCTGAGGATCATTTTGGAAAATTTGATTCTCCATCAATGAACATAGCGAACATTTCAATTTATACCGGTAAGGAAAGTAAATTCCTTGAAATTAATCACTGCAAATCGTTGGGGGAGCTGGTAGGCAATTTCGTGTCGCAGGCCGGTTGTACTGACTACATTGCCTTATTACCCTATTTTTTATTGACAGACTCCCGGAAAAAAATTTTACAGAGCTGGCGGCAGGAAATGAACGCTGAGTTCAAAGTTGCTACCACCTTATTAAACGGCCCTCGGTATTTGCATTCTACAGGACAATTGCACAAAGGCGGACCGAATTCAGGAATTTATATCATCCTGTGCGGAGAAGAAGGAACTGAGTTGCCCATCCCCGGGAAAAAATTTGGCTTTTCGGTTTTGAAGCAAGCACAGGCACTTGGAGACTTTCGTGCTCTTGATGATAAAAAGAGAAGGGTAATCCGTATTCATTTCGGGGCAAGCATTGATGATGGTCTCGAGAAACTACATCAGTATTTAATCCATTTGGTTATATGAATGACAAATTAATAAACACTTTGTTTCTGGACATTGGCGGAGTTTTGCTGACGAACGGCTGGGATACCGATGAACGTAATGCCGCTATTGAGCATTTCAAGTTGAATGGAAAGGAAATGGAAGAACGGCACAATCTTTCGTTTAGAAATTATGAGATTGGAAAGTGGACCCTCGGTGAATATTTGAATGAAATTGTCTTTTATGAACCCCGGTCATTTACACCAAAGCAGTTCGAAATGTTTATGTTTAAACAATCTGTCGCGTTTCAGGATACGATTGACTATTTCATAGAAGTTAAAAAACAGTACAATTTAAAAGTAATTGCACTAAGTAATGAAGGCAGAGAACTGAATGCCTACAGGATTAAAAAATTTAAGCTTGGGGAATTGTTTGATACATTTATTGTTTCCTCATTCGTTCATTTGCGTAAACCTGACCCCGGTATTTTCCGGATGGCTATCGATATTGCTCAGGCAGAGCCTCAACATTCACTTTATATTGACGACAGGTTGGTGTTTGTAAAAGTTGCCAAGAGTTTAGGAATGCATGCCATACACCACTCAACTATTGAAGAGACCATGACTCAGGTTAAACTTGTGGAGTTTTTCGAACATTCAATTGTTCAACCGGATTATTAAATGCAAACACAGCGTTGCGATATTGGTTTGATTGGATTGGGTACAATGGGAAGAAGCCTTGTCCTGAACCTGACTGATCACAACTATAGTGTGGCGGGATTTGACCGAGACGCTGCACAGGGGATCCTACTCCGGAAGGAGGCCACTGACAGGAATGTGATGGTCTCAGCAAGTCTTGGCGAGTTTGTAAATAGTTTGAAACCCCCGAGAGTAATTATTCTGCTTGTGCCTGCCGGAAAAACAGTAGATGAAGTCATAAATGAATTGATACCGGTTTTAACTGAAAATGATCTTTTAATGGATTGGGGTAATTCTCATTTCACCGACACCAATATCAGAACGAATCAATTGGCTAAATCTGCTATTCATTTTATGGGTGTTGGTATTTCGGGAGGTGAGTACGGTGCCCGCTATGGGCCCAGTATAATGCCTGGTGGGCCAAAAATTGTTTATGAGCGGGTGGCTTCTGTTTTGGAAGCCATTTCAGCCAAAGTTAAAGGTGAACCGTGTGTAAAATGGCTTGGTTCGGGTTCGGCCGGTCATTATGTAAAAATGGTACACAATGGAATTGAATATGGTTTAATGCAACTCATTTCGGAGAGCTATCATTTGTTAAAAGTGATTGCTGGTTTTAGTAATGAAGAATTGCAACGCGTTTTTTCAAAATGGAATACGGGGCTTTTGGAATCATTCCTTATAAAAATAACGGCTGACCTGTTTTCACAAAAGGATGAATTAACAGATCGCAGCCTTATCGATTTAATCCTTGATCGCGCACAGCAAAAGGGAACAGGAGGTTGGACTTCTGAAGACGCAATCAATTTACAGGTTCCGATTCCTGTGGTCGATGCTGCAGTTTCTATGCGCAATTTATCTGTCTTAAAGGAGGAGAGGGAGCTGGCCCAGATGAAACTAAAAGGTCCGGCCGTTAAAATTAGACCGGAGGACAAGGAATTGTTAATAATTCTGGAGCAAGGTCTTTACTTTTCCATGATATGTACCTATGCACAGGGATTTGCTCTATTGCGAAGTGCCTCAAAAAAATACAAGTACGATTTAAATCTCTCATCTATTGCCAGTATCTGGAGAGGGGGCTGTATTATCCGCTCCTCCTTACTTGAAGAGGTCCGTTCTGCTTTTTCCCTGCAACGCGATTTGCCCAATCTTTTAATGGATCAGGTAGTATCTGAAAGAATAATGCGGTCTCAAAAGGGAGTGCGATCAGTAATAGGATTGGCTGTGGAAAATGGAATTCCGGTTCCTGCACTAATGAGTTCATTGGCCTACTATGACAGCTATCGTAGCGGGTGGTTACCTGCAAATCTGATTCAGGCACAACGGGATAATTTTGGCGCTCATACCTATGAGCGTACAGACCGGAAAGGCGTTTTTCATACCCAATGGAACCAGAGCTAACGTGGCATCAGCGATAAAAACAAGTCCAACGATTCTGATTATCCTGGGTGCGACCGGAGATTTGACCTGGAGAAAATTAATTCCTGCCGTGTACAATCTCTATCTTGATAACTGGTTATCAGATGATTTTGAAATAATAGCGGTGTCCCGTAACAGCATGTCTGAAAGGGAATTTAAAAAACACCTGCGGGAAGGCGTGGATAAGCATTCCAGAAGGGGTAAAGCCAAAACCAGGGAATGGAACAGTTTCGTCAAGTATATTGTATATCAAAGGGGTGAATTTGATTCCGCTCCACTCTACAGTAAAATCGAATCGCTGATAAATAAAGCAGAGAAAAAATGGAATTGCATAGCGACCCGTATATTTTACATGGCCGTTCCCCCCAATTCCTTTGAAAAAATTGCTTTGAAAATGGGAGCCTCAAAACTTGTAAAAAATAAGCTGAAAACCCGTCTTGTAGTGGAGAAACCATTTGGACACAACCTGGAAAGTGCCAGGCGTCTCAATGGGATTCTGCATTCTATTTTTGATGAATCTCAGATTTACCGTATCGATCATTACCTGGGAAAGGAAACCGTACAGAATATACTTGCTCTTCGTTTTGCCAATGGATTGTTTGAGCCTACCTGGAATCGCAATTATATTGACAATGTTCAGATTACGGTGTCCGAGCAGCTGGGCGTGGAAAACCGTGGAAATTATTATGAAACAGCAGGAGCACTTCGGGACATGATTCAAAATCATCTGCTTCAGTTGCTTTGCCTTATAACTATGGAGCCTCCTGTTTCATTTGAGGCGGATGAAATACGTAACCGAAAGGTTGATGTTCTCAATGCAATACGAAAGATCAGGCCCGATGAAGTTCATCAATTCGCCGTTCGCGGACAATATGGAAAGGGCTGGATAAAGGGAAAGAAGGTTGTGGGATACCGCCAGGAACCAGATGTGGCAAAGACTTCTGTTAAAGAAACATTCGCAGCGGTTAAATTATTCATCGATAACTGGAGATGGCAGGGAGTGCCTTTTTATTTGCGTACGGGCAAGCGCTTAAATGATACGCTCTCCGTTATCACTATTCAATTCAGGCCCGTGCCTCATCAATCTTTTCCTGCAGAAGCTACGGTCAACTGGCAGCCGAATAAACTCATATTGAATATACAACCACATATGGGTATACGTATCCGGTTTCAGGCAAAGCGCCCTGGGCTTAAAATGGTTCTTCACCCTGTCGACATGCAATTCAATTACGATGAATCCTATACTTCGGGAACTCCTGAAGCCTACGAAACCCTTCTGTTGGATGTTATGGAAGGCGACTCCACTCTTTTTATGCGTTCAGATCAGGTCGAGGCAGCCTGGAAAGTTCTTATGCCAATTATTCAAGCCTGGGAGGAAAATCCTTCAGTGAATTTTCCGAATTACGAATCAGGGCTTCAAGGCCCTGAAGATGCTGAAGCACTTATTGCAAAGGACGGACACAATTGGATTGTATGAAGAACAGTATACTTACAATTAATGTAGGTTCTTCGGGTATTAAAATCGCTTTGTTTGAAATGACAGAATTGTTGCCTCAATTGTTTGCTGTTGAAGTCAAAAAAAAAGAGGGGCTGAAAGCGGGCGATTTGATTACTGCCGTTTTTAAAAAGCACAAATACTTTCATTCAGTAAAGGTTGTTGTGCACAGAATAGTTAATGGATTAAAGCGCACCAAACCTGAGCGAATTACCCCTGAATTACTTGCTGAGTTAAACAGCTTCAGCAGTTATGAGCCCGAACATTTGCCTGAGGAAATTGCATTAATTGAAATACTGGGAAAGCGGTACCCGAATAGTTTACAGGTGGCCTGTTTCGATACTTCCTTTCATACAACCATGCCTGAGGTTGCAAAGCGCTTAGCTATTCCTCGTAGATTCTCTGAGAAAGGGCTTCAACGCTATGGTTTTCACGGTCTCTCCTACAACTACCTGATGGAAGAACTTCAACGCAAAAAACAAACGGAATCAGCATCCGGCAGAACCATTCTGGCACACCTTGGCAGTGGTGCAAGTCTGGCAGCTGTTAAAGACGGAAAAAGCATGGACACCAGTATGGGTTTTACTTCAAGTTCGGGACTGCCAATGAGTTCGAGAGCCGGAGATCTGGATCCCGGAGTTGTGTTTTATCTGCAGCACTCTGAAAAACTTACCCTGAAAGAAGTTATCCATTTGGTAAATTATGAATCGGGTCTGTTTGGTGTTTCAGAAACAAGTTCGGATATGCGTGAATTGCTAAATCGTAAAGATGCTGACCAGCGTGCAGAAGAAGCGATAGAATTGTTTTGTTATCAGGTCAAAAAAGGAATAGGATCTTATGCCGCCGTTCTGGGCGGCCTTGATACGGTGGTTTTTTCAGGAGGGATAGGTCAGAACGCTCCTGAAATACGAGGTCGAATCTGTTTTGGCCTTCAGTTTTTTGGAATTGAATTGGATCCGGCAAAGAATAGTGGAAATGAGGCAATCATTTCAGCTGAGCATTCACGCGTGACTGTGCACGTTATTAATACCAATGAAGAATTAATGATGGCAAGATTGGCGTACACATTCGTTAAGGGTTATGAGTGAAGTATTGACCCCCGAAATTCTTCAAAAGATGAATGCCTACTGGCGGGCTGCCAATTATTTATCAGTAGGGCAAATCTATCTGTACGACAATCCCCTTCTTAAAAAGCCCTTGACATTGCAACATATAAAGCCCAGACTTTTGGGGCATTGGGGAACAACTCCTGGACTGAATTTTATTTACACGCACCTTAACCGCATTATTCAGAAATATGCCTTAAATGCAATCTGCGTCACAGGGCCGGGGCATGGTGGCCCTGGCATAGTAGCCAACACCTACCTCGAAGGTTCCTACAGTGAGCTTTATCCAGACGTAGCTGAAGATGAGCAAGGGATGCAAAAACTCTTCAAACAGTTTTCCTTCCCCGGTGGTATTCCAAGCCACGTATCTCCGCAGACACCCGGATCAATAAGTGAAGGTGGTGAATTGGGTTATTCTTTACTTCATGCTTACGGAGCTGTGTTCGACAACCCTGATTTGTTTGTTGCATGTATAATAGGAGATGGTGAGGCTGAAACCGGAGCACTTGCTGCCAGCTGGCATTCAAATAAATTTTTAAATCCGGTACATGACGGAGCCGTTTTGCCCATTTTACACTTGAATGGCTATAAAATTGCCAACCCGGCCATATTGGCCAGAATCCCCCGGCAAGAATTGACGGCGCTTTTGATTGGGTATGGTTATCAGCCGCATTTTGTTGAAGGCGATGTTCCGGATGAAGTACACGAATTGCTTGCAAAAACCCTTGATACGATTGTTGCTGAAATAAAAAAAATTCAACATGAAGCCCGAACAAATGGCTTTACAAAAAGGCCAGTTTGGCCGATGCTGGTTTTTTGCACCCCAAAGGGCTGGACCGGCCCTGGAATTGTTGATGGGATTCAGATTGAAGGAACCTGGAGGGCCCATCAGGTACCCTTGTCAGAACTGGAAACGAAGCCACAGCACATTAAGCTTTTGGAGCAATGGATGAAAAGCTATAAACCGGAAGAACTTTTTGACGATAAAGGGAAACTAAATGCAGAATTGGCAGCACTTGCTCCAAAAGGAATAATGCGAATGGGCTCCAATCCAAATGCAAACGGAGGTCTTCTTCTGCGCGATTTGAAAATGCCGGACTACAGGAAAAGCGCTGTGGAGGTAATTCAACCTGGTGTGGTAAAGGCGGAGGCAACGCTTGTGATGGGTGCTTTTCTGAGAGACATTCTGAAATTGAATTGGGAATATCGAAATTTTAGAATTTTTGGACCTGATGAAACAGCTTCAAACCGGTTAACACATCTTTTCGAAGTTACTGAACGTGTTTCAACGGCTCAAATCCTGAAAAGCGACGATCACATCTCTGTTGATGGCCGAATAATGGAAGTGTTGAGCGAACATTTATGTGAGGGTTGGCTGGAGGGCTATTTGCTTACCGGCAGACATGGTTTGTTTTCATGCTACGAAGCATTTATCCATATAGTAGATTCGATGTTTAACCAGCATGCCAAGTGGTTAAAAATTTCATCTAAAATCCCCTGGCGAAAACCTGTCGCCTCCCTGAACTATCTGCTGACTTCACATGTATGGCGTCAGGACCACAATGGAAACAGTCATCAGGATCCGGGTTTTCTTGATCATGTTGCCAACAAGTCTGCAGAAATTGTACGGATCTATCTTCCTCCGGATGCCAATACACTTTTATCGGTTACGGATCACTGTCTCAGAAGTCGCAATTACATCAATGTAATTGTGGCCGGAAAGCAACCTGAAATTCAATGGATGGATATGGTATCTGCCGAAAGGCACTGTGCTGCAGGCCTCGGAATCTGGGACTGGGCAAGTAATGACAACCCTGAGGAGCCGGATGTTGTGATGGCTTGTGCAGGTGACGTACCCACCCTGGAAACCATTGCCGCAGTTCAAGTACTCCGGGAACAATTTCCTGAATTGAAAATCAGGGTTATCAATGTTGTTGATCTGTTTACGCTTCAACCCCAAAGCGAACATCCGCATGGAATGAGTGATAAAGATTTTGAACTGCTTTTTACAAAAGACAAACCCATTGTTTTTGCATTTCACGGGTATCCCTTGCTTATTCACAGACTGACCTATCGCAGAACGAATCACAGGAATCTTCACGTGCGCGGTTATAAGGGTGAAGGCACTACAACTACACCTTTTGATATGGTCGTTTTGAATGACCTGGATCGCTTTCACCTGGCAGCTGATGTAATAGACCGATTGCCTTCTTTAGGTTCCAGAGGTGCTTATACCAAGCAATACTTGAGGAACAAATTACTTGATCACAAATCCTATATCGAAACACACGGGGAAGACATGCCTGAAATCCGAAACTGGAAATGGAAGTTTACCAAACCCTAGCAGAATTTAACAAAGCAACCGCTGAATTTATTGTTTCTGAAGCAAAGAAAACTATTTCGGGTAACGGGCGATTTTCGCTCGTCTTTTCAGGCGGGCAAACACCTTTGGGAATTTATTCACTTTTGGCCAAACCATATTATTCAAGCCGAATGCAATGGGAGCGGATAGATTTATTCTGGACGGACGAGCGTTGTGTTGCTCTTACTGATGAGCGAAATAACGCTCATCAGGTAAAAGTAGCCTTGTTTGATAAAATTCAAATTCCTCAGGCGAATATTCATGTTATTCCCGTCGAGCTGCCATTAGCGGCAGCGGCGTATGAAGAGACCCTTGCTGTGTTTTTTGGAAGACAGGCTCCTCGCTTTGATCTTGTTCTATTGGGCGTAGGTGAAAACGGACATACAGCTTCTTTGTTTCCCCGAACGAACGTAATTCTTGAGAAGTCCTCAGGAATAAGAAAGGTGTATGTCAGGGAAGAGCAATCCTTTCGCATAACAATGACTGCCCCATTAATTAATCAGGCACGTAAGGTTCTTTTCCTGGTTACAGGAATAAAAAAGGCCGAAATCTTGAAAAAAGTTTTTTTCTCCTCCTTTCAACCTGAAAATTATCCTGCTCAATTGATAAGTCCAGGGGATGGAGCATTGCTTTTATTTACGGATAAGTCGGCGGCTTCTCTGCTTTCTGAGCGACAAATGCTAAGCTGAACAGTATGTACCTTCCCGTCATCCATTAAGTGTATTGCTTTGTCTTTCTGCTCCACTTCATCTACTGTAACAATCATTTCTTTCAGGTTGTTCTGTTGAGTAACTGCAATGTTGTATGTTGAGGTTTTGTATACGTAGTGTATTTTAAAGGCGTCCCATTCTTTAGGTATACATGGAGAAAAGGTCAACTGTTCTGATTTTTTTTGCATGCCCAGAAACGATTCTACAATAAGGCGGTACATCCAGCCGGCTGCACCTGTATACCAGGTCCAGCCTCCTCTTCCGGCATGAGGCGTTTTTGAATATACATCCGCTGCTAAAACATAAGGTTCAACTTTATATTTGGCAATTTCTTCAGGAGTTTTACTACGATTCACCGGATTAATCATCCTCAATAACTCTTCTACGCGTTTGGTATTACCCAGCTTTGCAAAGGCCAGTATCATCCATATGGCAGCATGCGTATACTGCCCGCCATTTTCGCGCACTCCGGGTACATAACCTTTTATATAGCCAGGGTCTAAATCCGACTTGTCGAAAGCAGGATCCAATAATTTGATAACCCCCGGCTCTGGTTCTACAAGTTTTTTGTATGCAGCGTCCATCGCTTTATAGATATGTTCTTCTGAGCCAGCTCCTGATAAAACAGACCAACTTTGGGGTAGCGAATCGATCTGACATTCTTCATTAACAGAAGATCCAAGTACAGTGCCATTGTCGAACCAGGCTCGTTTATACCACCCTCCATCCCAGGCATTCGAATCAATACTTTCTTTTAACTGCTGAGCTTTACTTTTGCATTCTTTTTCAAACTCCTGATCATTGCGGCGCCGGGCAATTTCTTCAAACCGAATGAGTATATCATATAAGAAAAAGCCCAGCCAGACACTTTCACCTTTACCGTCTTTACCTATTTTATCGTACCCGTCATTCCAGTCGCCGCCGCCTATAAGCGGCAGGCCGTGTTCGCCGTAATTGACCCCATGTTTTATAGCCTGAACACAATGATCGTAAAGGTCAGCTGATTTGTCGGAAGTACGGGGCAGATCGTAATACGATTCTTCTCCGGGATTTAATAGACGCCCTTCCAGGTAAGGGATTTGTTCATCAAGAATACCGATCTCTCCGGTATGCGCCAGATAAACAGAGCTTGCATAGGCTAACCACAAATAATCATCTGAGCAACGCGTACGCACACCTCTTCCCGTTGGTGGATGCCACCAGTGTTGTACATCTCCTTCTTTGTACTGACGTGATGCACAGCGTAAAATTTGCTCGCGTGCAAATTGCGGGGATAAATAAAGAAGGGATAAGACATCCTGTAACTGATCTCTGAAGCCGAAAGCTCCTCCGGATTGATAGTATCCGCTCCGCCCCCAAAGGCGGGAGGATAAAGTCTGGTAGCTGAGCCATCCATTTGTAATAATATTGAGTGCAGGATCGGGGGTTTCCACTTTCAGGGATTCAAGCGAATGCTTCCAGTAGTTTTTTACCTTTTCAAGGGAATCTTTTGCGATAACATTTCCTCGAAATTTGCGGGCAATTAAACTGGCCTCTGTAGAATCTCTTCCCGCTCCTAATCTGAACGTAATTTCCTGTTCTTCCCCTTCCTCCAGTTCAAATGAAACCTGAATTGCAGCACAGGGATCCAGGGCAAGTCCGATTTTTCCCGAAAGTTTTGTGCGTACCAGTGCATCGGGATTTTGCATGGTGCCGTTGCGGCCCAGGAATTCAGCCCGGTCAGCTGTATAGGTTTTTTTTAAATTGTCTACATCAAAAAAAGCAACGCGGTTAGAGAATTCGGGGTCGTATGAATTTTTTGCAAAAACAGCACCGCTGTCCGGATCAATTTCAGTATGGATATGCATAGCTGTTTTCATTCTGTTCGTTCCCAGAACCCATTCGACGTATCCGGTTGCCGACAACTTACGCGATCTTCCACTTTGGTTACGTATTTTCAGCATTGTGAATTTGACAGGAGATTCCAGATCGACAAATACGGTCATTTCTGTGTAGATCCCGTCTTCCATATGCTCGAAGACGCTGTATCCGAATCCGTGGCGGGTGATGTAGTTTGATTGTCTTCCGGCTGGGAAGAGGGAGGCCGACCAGAAATGCCCGCTCTCTTCATCCCGTACATAAACGGCCTCACCGCTTGAATCACTTACGGGATCATTGTGCCAGGGGGTGAGGCGTAATTCATGAGCATTTTCAGTCCATGTATAGGCTGCGCCGCTTTCGGATATGACCGTTCCAAACGTCGGATTTGCAATTACATTTACCCATGGTGCAGGTGTTTTTAGTTTAGCATCAATGCAAATCACGTATTCAGAACCATCCTCAGAAAAACCGCCTAAGCCATTAAAAAACTGTAATGCATTCATTGAAATTTCTACTGAAGGCAGAATGGGAATTGTAGCGGGTAACGATTTGGTATTTTGCTCTTCTGCAATCCATACGATTGAAGGTGCAATCAATGGCATTGAAGGCTTTGAATTTGATTTTCGTTTGATATGGTCGGCTAATGTTCCGCCATTGTCTGAAATGTTAATCCGTGCTGCTGTTTGAAATAGTATGCGGTCTTCGTTTGAAATCTGATCTGAAGCTCTCACGAAAACCCCGCCTGTACGATCCCTTAATTCAGCAGGAATGAGGGCCAGAATTTCATTTTGAAAATCCTGCCGTAGCCACCGTGTTCTTCATTCCATATCACCAGGTCAACTGCAAGACCCTTTAATTTCCAGTATGCGTGCGCCTGGACGAGTTGTCTTACGAGATGCATGTTGGATTGTTTCTCAATTTTTAAAAGAACAATAGGCAGATCTCCTGAAATAGAATAGCCCCATAATCCCGACTGGCCTCTGTGGTTATTAATCAGGATACCGGGGTCTGCCCGAAAGGAGGTATTGGTGAATACTATTGAGCTGGCAAGGCGTCCATATAATTGTGCTTCAGCTTCTGTAGCATTGATCTGCCGGAGTACTACCTGGCTATGTGTCCAGGCGAGTTCAAACACACGATCTTTATGATGTTTATCCTGGTATTTTTCTATCAGACTGAGACTTATTTCCTTCGTTTCGGATACCCCCATGACTCTGTCAATGATGACCGTTTCCTGAGGTGCCAGTGTTATTTTGTAACGTATAGCCACAATGGGATCCAGCACCGAACCTTGCTTACCCGATAGGGGGCCCGGTTTGGTCATTGCAATTGGATTTACAGTTGTATTTCCGCGACCAATAAATTCCATTCGGTCGGTTTCATAGGATACCTCTTCCGGAGATTTACCCTGAACAGACATCAAATGAAACAGCCATGCTGTTTTCTCTTCTTTCGATCGAGGTCTTCGTGTGCAAAGGATGGCATGATGAAGAGGGATAATTTCGGTTTGTATAAAGAGATTGCTGAATGCCGGTTGCATCAGATCTGAGGCGGTTGTTGCCAAAACCACTTCCGAATAGCTTGTTACCTCTATCATCCTTCGGGAGCCCGAACGGTTTGTCAGATGGGTCCTTCTCATCTCTATGTCGTCTTCAGGAGACACTACAATTTCAGTGTGTGATTCAATATCGTTTATGACGGTACGAAAGTCTGCACGACCCTGCGAGAAAACGACTTCGAACGTGGTTGCTTTTTTAAGTGTTGGCTGATGTGTGGTTGACCAATACGATTCGCTTTTCAAATCCCGGATATAACAGAAACTGCCCCAGTTGTCACAGGTCCCGTCCTCACGCCAGCGTGTAATCGCAAGGTCTTTCCAGCGGCTGTATCCTGCTCCTGAATTGGTCATCAGTACATGGTATCTTCCATTTGATAACAATTGTACTTCCGGAAGGATGGTGTGAGGAGTGTTGATTACTCTTGTTTCGGTTCCGCTGGAAGAATAAGTAGTGTCTGCTATATCTGTTGTATGCGCATAAAAGGTAGTCGCTCTGGGAATCCGTTCCTGCAGGAGCAGCAAGGCTGATTTAAACTGAGGCTCGGTTTCAAAAAGTTTTTGCATCGGTTGGCCCTGAAGCAGGTAGGCTAATGAAAGTAAGCTCATTCCCTGGTGATGTGCCATGAATGAATAAACAATTGAATGGGATTGTCCGGTTAGTAAACGGGAAGAGGTATAGTCTACCGCCTCATAAAATCCATGCCGGCCCTCAAATCCATTTTCGTTCATGCGTTCAAGATTCTCACATGCTTTCTCAGGTGCTATCATCAATGCCAGTGCAGTTGCATACGGAGCAATAACTGAATCTTCTTCCAGTCCGCGTTTCAATCCAAGTCCCGGAGCTCCGAATGCACGATATTGGTAATGTGAATTGGCATTTAACATGCTGTATCCCGATTCTGAAATTCCCCAGGGGAGACCTGATTGTTTACCATAATCGATCTGCCATTTTACGGCCCCTTTGCAGGTCTGATCAAGTAGCGTATTTTCATAGGCCGGCATTACCAAAAGGGGCATAAGGTATTCAAACATAGATCCGCTCCAGGACAGCAGTACCGAGTTCCCATGCACGTTGGTTAAGAGACGACCTAACGCAAACCAGCTCTCTACGGGTAGTTGACCCTGGGCAATGCCGATAAACGCACACAACCTTGCTTCGGATGCAAGTAAATCGTAATAGCTCGGATCCAGCTGATGCTCCTGGATGTTGTAACCAATGCTGAGCAGATTACTCGACTTGTCATACAGAAAACCCCATTGCATATGGGCTAACTCAGCACATTGGTCGGCAAGGTTTTTTAAAGCGAGGATCCGGTCATTCGGCGGCAATTCAGATTCCGCCGAAAAAATTTGAAATTCTTCCTCCATCATTCTCAGTTGTGCCTGAAGACTTTGTCTCCACCAATTCGTCTCAGGTCCTGAATCCGTCCGGATAGTTGAAAGTACTGAAGACACGTCTGAACTGCTTGCCGATTCCAGGCTTACGCTTAATTGCTCCAGTTGTTCCCTGTCCTTTTCTTCCATTGTATCAGCCAGAACAAGTACGGTATCTCTTAGACCCTCGAACAGCCGGGAAGCAGGAATTGCCTTGCAGCACAAAGCGAGTAATCCCTGTCTTAAAACAAGCAGATGAGCGGCCAGGTTCCCGCTGTCTACTGTAGAAATGTATTTTGGTAAAA
>Ga0206879_1002_pt1 | contig 100656 bp, 82 predicted proteins | sample Alteio_BWOrgCont_5_FD_152897 | JGI IMG/M metagenome (GOLD analysis project Ga0206879, IMG submission 152897) | Enriched cells from forest soil in Barre Woods Harvard Forest LTER site, Petersham, Massachusetts, United States -... | ecosystem: Environmental > Terrestrial > Soil > Temperate forest >... | reverse complement strand
TGCTTCTGCAGGTCGCATGAGTTCAGCGGCTCTTTACACACCGCACACCGCAGCATCAGCATCGGGTCGTTCTTCTTCCGGCTCTTCGGGATCTGGCCGCAGTGGCGTATCAGGCTCTTCAGGACACAGTTCAGGCGCAACACATGGAGGTGTTTCTTCCGGAAGCCGCAGCAGCGGGGGCTATTCTTCTGCTCCACATGGTTCTTCAGGAGGCTACAGTGGCGGTGGCCGTTCAGGCGGTGGCGGATTCAGTGGTGGAGGTGGTGCACATTCAGGCGGTGGTGGTCACGCAGGCGGACACAGGTAAAACAAACGAACTAAATTAATAAACATGAAAAGGCAAACAATAATGGCAACGCTTGCAGTGATCGCAGCGCTTTCAGCCAATGCACAAAATGAAGTGGACGCCCTGCGCTACTCGCAGATCAGCTTCGGAGGAACAGCCCGCTACGACGGAATGGCCGGCGCCTTCGGTGCCCTGGGCGCCGACTTTTCGACCCTCAGCAGCAATCCTGCAGGACTGGGTCTTTACCGCAAAAGCGAAATTACCTTCACCCCTTCTGCCCTCAACGCCTCTACCAGCTCATCCTATATGTCAACTCCGACAGGAACTACCTATGTAGAATCTGCTTCTAAATACAGTCAAAGCTGGGGCAACGCCGGTATCGTCGGAGCCTGGAGCAGGCACAAAGAGCCCGAAGAAGGCGGATGGCAAAACTTCAACATGGGATTCGGTTACAACCAACTGGCTGACTTCAACAACAGCCAAAGCATGACAGGATATAATTACAGCAATGCATCTCTGGGAAATTATTTTGCGAACATTACCGACGGAACTTCAGTTCAGGAACTCAATAGCCAAACCAACAATCCGGCCTATGCCGCTTACAATGCCTATCTGATTAATCCTACAACCCTTGGAAACGGCGCAAACCAATACGTTACCGGTATGCCTACCGGAGGAGTATTGCAAAGCAACTCGGTAACCACCGGAGGAACCATGGGTGAAATCGTCCTGTCTTTTGCCAGTAATTACGAAAACAAATTGTACATCGGCGGTACCATAGGTTTTGACCGTATCAATTACTGGTCGAACTCCACCTATTCGGAGACCGCACTGCACGATTCCATTGGTGGCCTCCATTCCTTCAACATGGCACAGAACGTTAACACCACGGGTCAGGGAGTCAACGTTAAGCTGGGTGTAATTTACAGGGTAAACGATTGGTTTCGCGTAGGTCTGGCAGCTCACAGCCCGACCCAGTTCAGCATGAACGATCAATATTCAACCAATATTAATTCCAAAGTGGCAGGCAATGACTCAACCCTCAGAGGAAGTTCTTCAGGATCTTACAACTATACCCTGACAACCCCCGGAAGAATAATCGGAAGCCTTGGATTTATTATTCTCAAGAAAGGTCTGGTTGACATCGATGTAGAGTACGTGGATTATACCACTGCTTCGCTAAGCTCATCTGATCCCGGCGTCTTTTCGACGGCCAATACAGCCATCCAAAACAAATACCAGGCGACCGAAAACATACGTTTAGGAGCCGAATGGAAACTGGTTGACATCTTCGCCATCAGGGCCGGACTTGCCTATTACGGCAACCCTTACCAAAGCAGCGCCAACATTGATGCAAGCCGTACCAGCATGACCCTCGGCTGCGGACTGCGTGAGAAATACTTTACCCTCGACCTGGCTTATGTAATGACCCAGTACAGTGAAAACTACTGGTTGTATGATCCTACAGTGGTAGCGGTAAACCCGGTGAAAAACACCTACACCCTCAACAGCCTGATGCTGACCATGGGCTTTAAGTTCTGAAAGGAGCGATTAGCGAATGGCGATTAGCCATTAATAGCCATGTTGAGGCCACTAGCATAACATTACCCCTATTCGCTAATGGCCTGCCTGCAGCAGGCAGGGCCAATGGCAAATCGCTGAAATGTGGAGAATTTCCTTAGACTTTGGCTTTCGCCTTCTTCACTGATTTTTCCTTCTCAACCGAAACCGGTGCAATGACCGGCACCTCTCCTGAAAGCGATGGATCAACCAGGATACGTCCGCAATGTTCACAAACGATAATTTTCTTGTGCATGCGTATATCCAACTGGCGTTGTGGCGGGATCTTGTTGAAGCAACCTCCGCAAGCGTCGCGCTGAACAGTTACAACAGCCAGGCCATTGCGCACGTTGTTGCGGATTCTTCCGTAGGCGTTAAGCAAACGGTCTTCAATTTTTTGCTGAGCGACTTTTGACTTTTTCAAAAGCGCATCTTCTTCCTTTTGTGTTTCTTCTATGATTTCGTCCAGCTCTTCTTTCTTGACTTTCAGATCTTTCTTGCGGCCCTTAAGCTCTTCAACCGAACTTTCGATGATTTCCTGTTTCGAAAGAATGTTGGCTTTGGCTTCCTTTATTTTTTTCTCGGCAAGCTGAGCTTCGAGATTCTGATACTCGATTTCCTTACTCAAAGAATCGTACTCACGGTTATTGCGCACTTTGTTTTGCTGGGCTTCGTATTTCTTGATCGAAGAAGCCGAATCTTTCATTGAATTCTTCTTGTCGGTAATGTATCCTTCGAGGTTCTTGATTTCTTCGTTGAAATTATTTACACGGGTTTCCATGCCCGCTACCACATCTTCTAAATCCCTTACTTCCAGGGGCAGTTCGCCGCGAACAATTTTTATCTTATCAATTTTAGAATCAATCTGTTGCAATTCGAACAAAGCTTTCAATTTATCCTCTACAGGCAATTCAGCTTTTTCATCAACTTTAGACTTGGTCATTTTTAGATCTGGTTTATCTGTTTTTGTTAACTATACGTTACCGGATTGGTATTGATTTTTGATAAATGGACTGCGAATATAGGAAATTTTTTTCGGATAATGTCAGAAAAGATTTGAGGCGTAAACTGCTCGGTTTCGTAATGTCCGATATCGGCTATAACTATCTTATTATCAGCATCAAAGAACTGGTGGTACTTAAAATCGGCGCTCACAAAAACACCTGCTCCGGAGGCTATGGCATCTCCCAGAAGAAAACTCCCCGATCCCCCGCAAACGGCCACCCGCCTTACGTTCTTACCCAAAAAGGCCGTGTGACGCACAACAGAGGCCCTGAACACCCTCTTCAGCCGCCCCAAAAAGGCGGCTTCGCCCGCTTCCTCCGGCAAATCCCCCACAAGCCCTGAACCAACCAGCGGGTGACTGTTCTCAAGCGGATAAAGATCATAGGCCACCTCCTCATACGGATGCGCTTTTTTTAGCGCATCCAGGATCTGTCCCTCCCGCTCCGTTGAAAAAATTACTTCTATTTTCAATTCCTTCTCCTGATGTGTTTTAAGTTTTTCACCCACTGAAGGCTTGCTGATCTCATTTCCCCTGAACGTGCCGAAGCCCTCCTGATTGAAACTGCACTCGTCGTAGTTTCCGATGTGCCCTGCCCCTGCTGCAAACAGAGCCTGCCTTAACTCTGCTGCCTTGTCCACCGGACAAAAGGTAACCAGCTTGCGCAGAATACCGCTTCTGGGTGCGAGAACACGGGTATTTTTCAGACCTAGTTTTTCGGCAATCGCCCCATTCACTCCTTGTTCCACATGGTCCAGGTTGGTGTGCGCAGCATATAAAGCAATATCATTTTTTATCGCCTTGATGATCACCCGTTCGGCATACGTCCGGCCGGTAATTTTTTTCATTCCCGAAAAAACAATGGGGTGATGCGAAACAATCAGTTTGCACCCCAGTGCGATCGCCTCGTCAACCACAGCCTCCGTGCAATCCAGGCTCAGCAGCACCGAATTAATTTCAGCCTCCTGGCTGCCGCAAATCAGGCCCGCATTGTCGTACGATTCCTGATAAGCCAGAGGCGCAAAAGCCTCCATGCAGGCGCTAATATCTTTAACCTTCATTTCTCCTGCAAAGATACGATATCCATCATCACTCATTTTAGTCAAAAAACCGATACTGAATGCCCACGTTAAATGCAACACCATCCGCTTTCCAGGTAGATAGAATATCCTGTCCGAGACTCCAGTTTGCATTATTGCCGGTAAGATTGTAGTTCATATTCGGAAAACTCAGCAAGGCGTTGATTCCAAAATGGTGGAAGTAATACCTGAGCCCCGCATGAATATCACTCCAGGCACCGTTTCCGTAAAGCTGATCGTTGTGACTATCCAGCGTATAAATAAAACTCGAGCTTCCCAGATTTAATCCAAGAAAGAAATCAAGATGTTCTTTGCGTACCAGGTGAAAATTAACCAGGGCACCGAATTCAAATCCTGTAGCTACAGGCTGATACTGCGTTGCCGAATCTTTTTTTATAGCATAATTATCGAACTTTGCCACCAGACCCAAACCCAGCCATTTCCCAACTCCATATTCAACTGAAATGGGATAACTTGCGCAAGCTGCCCCGATAGTAGTCGTATAGCCCAGATTGGGGTAACCGTTGACGTTGTATTTTTCGGTTATAGCGTAAACATCTCCGCCAAAATCGGCCGAAATAATCAATGCATGTTTATGAAAGGATTCCTGCGCCTTTACCTGATTTAAAATCACACTTAACAAAACAACAGCAGCTCGTATATTTTTCATTTTACAGTATTTAAATTGGTTTTCACCGGACGATAACCAGGCGCTGATTTGTTCTGCCCTGATCACCACTTATACAAAGCGTATAAACACCCGGTGCCAGATCCTGAGCCTCAATAGTCGATCTGCCGGGTTCCAGGGTTTGGGTTAACAACAGCCTGCCGCAGAAATCAAAAACCTGCAGCATTTGTTTTCCTGCAGCTTCATTTTCAATCTGAAAGTTTCCGTTATTCGGATTGGGATAAACAAAAATTCCCGTGGACTTCAGCTGTTCAGCAATGGAGGTCGTTGATGTATTTCCGCAGCTCGATTTAAAATCGATGCTCCAGTAATCATAGGCCGGAGCCAGCAGTTCATCACAGTAAAATGCTGTCCCGTCAGGGCTCCAGGCGCCAACCGCTGCAACAGACCCACCCGGGCCTGCATATTCGGGATAGCCGGGATAATTGAAATGGCTGAGTTGCTCGTATCCAGGATAATACGCCGAATCGCTTCCGGCAACAGAGGCGTCGATCAGCATAAATTCAGTTTTCAAGCTCACAGTATGGTACGAATTGGTATCCGCTCTGAAAGGAAAGGAACTCATAAAAATAATCTTCTTTCCATCCGGAGAAAACACACCGTGTTCATCCCATATTTTCGGACTATTGGTAAGGTTGGTCGTTGTTCCGGTATAAATATTAAAAATAAACTGATCCTGTCCCTGGGCATCCGACATCCCAATATCAGATGAAATCATCAGGTTCTGACCATCCGCAGAAAAATTACCGGGTTCTATCCACCTGGAACCTTTCGGATTAATGTTTTTGGTTGTTACAAATCTCGGTCCGGCTGCGCCGGTATCGCTGTATTCAGAAAGCATCATTTGCCAATAGCCGAACTTATCAGTGGATAGAGACGAATCCTGAAGCTGCGCCCAGACGGCCTTTGTGCCGTCCGGAGTAAAGGTCGGTCCAACTACTCCGTTTCCCAATGCAGATACCGAATCCGCCAACTGTATCCAATTGCTTCCATTCAGATTCGTCACCCACATATCCATTTTCCACCCGGTCTCCAGTAAATCCAAAAGCAACGAATAAGGAGTATAGGTTAATTCCTGATAACATTCCCTTTCCACATCGGCCAGAATCCAATTGCCTGAGGGGGCCCAGCGCACCTGCATTTTGTTACGCTTGTCCCAGTGGCGGACCCACCACCAGCAACTCACAATCGGATAGTTTCCGGTCGTGTCTTTGGCCGAAATACAGACTGTGTCGCTGCTTCCCTTTGTTCCGACATAAATCTGGTAAACACCGGCCGTATCGGGCCTGTTGATCAGAAAATGTTGTTTGTCAGGAGACCACTGAACAAAAGGGCCGGTAGGAATGATCGTATCAAATTTGCAGGCCGGGCTGTTGGTTTGTCCTGAAATCGTTTGAGTCATTCCGGCCAGAACAATCCCAACCAAAACAATCCCCTGAAAAAAGCAGTTGTTTTTCATGTATCCCTGCATTAAAGTAGTCAAAATAAATTCGGATACAAAAATTCGGATTGATTTTCTGATTTTTAGAGGGGGATTCAGAAGTGTTAAAAAACCTATTCAGAAGGAAGCGGGGCATCTCCCTTGTAAATACTGTTTTGATAAATCGCAATTCGTTGCAATAATCCGTCCTTACTGTAACAGTAAACCTTACCACTTATAAGCCTGTACTGATGAAAATCTCCCACCTTCGAAATTTGTTTATCCATCCGGTATAAGGTATAATGTCCTTCCCCGATGAACTTACTGGTTTTCGCCTGGTTCGAACTGATAACAAATTCGTTCTGATCAACAGTTGTGTTGGGCTTGTCTTTCACATCCGGATCAGGGAGGTTCTTAACGACTTCAGAGACCGGTTTTTGAGGCTCAAATTTGCGTGTATGAATTGAGTCCAGTGTTCCCCCGACAAAAGCCAGTTCAGACTTTTTCTGTCCGTCATCATACCATTCATTCCACAGTCCGGTTTCCTGACCGTTTTTCATTTCACCTTCAATAATTTTCTGACCATTTGATGCAAAATAACGCTGAGGGCCTTCCCGCTTTCCGCTCTGATTGAAATTAAAGTCATGCTGCAGGACTCCATTGTCATAATACATTTTATAAGCACCTACCCAACGGCTGTTTTCCCATATCCCCTCTTCACTGACTTTTCCCGATTCATAGTACAGGCTCGCTTTTCCAGACTGCTTGCCGTTTTCAAAAGTAATTTCAAATTTCAGGTTACCATTGGGATACCACCCTTTCCAGACACCGGTTTTTCTCCCATCCAGATAAACCCCCTGTTCGATGGCTTGTTTATCCGCATACCCGTTCTGGGAAGGTTTCGCAACCTGATTGGTTACAATCCATTTCCCCTGTCTTTTCCCATCAGAATCCGTACGGTTGATTGAATCTGTCCCCGATTGGGCAAGAACCACTGACTGAGAAACTGCAAAAAAACCATATAAGAATGAACCTCACCATGATACCCCCTTCTGAGCTGTTTTGTGTTTTACGCAGATCTTTTTATTTTGTTACGTTTTTATCCCCTGATTTTTTAAGCAGTCCACAAACACTTTTATCCATTCGTACAATGTCTGATCTGCACAAGCGGTTTACTTGTCTAATTGCTATATTTGCCCAAGCGCCTGAATAATGTACCTGATTTACATCCTTAAACATGAACAAAAAGCCAACTAAAAGCACCTTTTTCCTGTTCACCCTCCTGCTTTTGTTTGCAGTTTATTCCTGCAAACAAAGCATACAAAACACCGGGGAATCCACCGTAAGGGTGCAGATTCTCTCCAACCCCGAAATGCTTAACCCCCTGAGGTTTTCTGACGGACAGTCAGATTTTATCCTGCGTTTTATGTTTCAGCAACTGACAGATGTTGATTATGCATCATCTGAGACCATACCCCTGCTGGCCGATAGTCTGCCCAAAATCGAAAAAACGCCGGATGGATTTATGAAGTACACCTACAGGCTAAGGCCACAGGCCAGATGGGACAATGGCAGCCCGGTTACCGCCAGGGATATCGAATTCTCTCTCAAGGCCCTTAAAAACCCCAAGGTGAATAATCCCCAGATAAAACAGGCCTACGAGCACTGCAGCGATTTTATTTACGACACGAAAGATTCCCTGAAGTTCACCATCGTATTCAATATTCCCGATATTTTTTCAGAATCCAACAGCGGAGGATTTCCTGTTATTCCCGAATATTTTTACGACCCCAAAGGATTGCTGCGGGCCTTCAGCCTGAAACAAATCAATCAGGCTGCAGATGAAAAAGACAAAGAGGGCATTAAAATCGCCGCAGATCCCCGACTGGGCGAATTTGCCGATGATTTCAATTCAGAAAAACGCATGCGCGAAAAACAGTACATTTCGGGAAGCGGCCCGTATTCGTTCGAAGAATGGACAACCGGACAGCGCATTGTACTTAAAAAGAAAAAGAACTGGTGGGGCGATCAGTTGCGTGGGACGAACATCTTTTTTGACAACAACGTCTCCCAGATTGTATACAAAATCATCAACGACATGAGCGGATCCATTGTCGCACTAAAAGCCCACGACATAGACCTGATGTTTTCTATCAAACCTAAAGACTTTGCCGAACTCGAAAAAAACGAAAAATTCAAAGCCAGCTACAACACCTATACCCCTCCCACCCTTCGTTACGATTGCCTGAGCCTGAATTGCAAACGTGAAAAACTGGCCGATACCCTTACCAGAAAAGCCATCGCTCACCTGCTGGACGTAGGTCAGATGATACAAACAGTAATGTATGGCTACGCCAGACAAACCATAGGACCCATTAGTCCCTCAAAATCCAAAACCTACGCTTCCGATATAACCCCTTACGATTACAATATAGAAAAAGCCAAATCACTTTTGGCCCGGGCCGGCTGGAAAGACAGCGATGGCGACGGCATTCTGGACAAAACAATCAACGGTAAAAAGATCAAACTCGAACTCGAATATTCCTACAATTCAGGAAACGACACACGCAAACAAGTGGGTTTACTGCTACAGGAAGAAGCCCGCAAGGTAGGCATAGCAATCAGCCTGGTTCAGCAGGAATGGTCGGTTTTCCTTGAAAACAGAAAGAAACACAATTTCGACATCATGTACGGTGCCTGGTCAGCGTCCTATGTATCCGACGACCTTAAACAAATCTACCGCTCAGATCAGAGCATCAACGGAGGATCTAATTATTCAGGATTTGGTAACGCCACTTCCGATGCCCTCATCGATTCAATAAGAGTAGAAATGAACGAGGAAAAGCGCAACGCCATGTATAAAAAACTTCAACACATCATTCACGATGACGCCGGCAATATTTTTCTCTGGAGTCCTACCGAACGAATGGCCATAAGCAGCAAATTTGAAAATATTCAAACCTCCATCATCCGTCCAGGTTTTTATGAAGCAGCATTTAAACTTAAGTAGAGCTGAAGAAGCCGTATGATGCACAAACTTCGCTTCCTTCTTTACCCCTTCTCTTTTCTTTACGGAAGCCTGCTCAGTCTGCGCAACCTGCTTTACGATTTCGGATTGTTTCCTTCCAGAAGTTTTGCAACGCCGGTTATATCGGTGGGCAATCTGAGCATGGGCGGAACAGGAAAAACACCCATGACCGAATACCTCATCCGGCTTTTTTCCCCCGACCATCAGGTAGCAACCCTCAGCAGGGGTTACGGGCGAAGCAGTTCGGGATTTGTTTACGTGGAGCAAAACTCTACATCAGACCAGGTTGGAGATGAGCCCCGTCAGTTCAAACACAAATTTCCCGAAATCACAGTAGCCGTTCAGTCGAACCGCATACAGGGAATAAACAAACTGCTGGCCGAAAATTCCCGGCTGGGCGTCATCCTGCTGGATGACGCCTTCCAGCACAGGGCTGTAAAACCAGCGCTTTCTATTTTGCTGACCGAATACAGCAAACCCTATTACACCGACCGGGTCGTTCCGGGCGGAAGCCTCAGAGAATTTAAAAGCGGTGCCAAACGGGCCGATATTCTTATCGTCACAAAGTGTCCCGAAACCTTAAGCCCGATTGAAAAACGCACCCTGTCCCGTAACATCAATCCCAAACCCTACCAAAATTTATTTTTCACCTCCATCACCTACGCAGAGCCCTGTCCGCTCGGACAGCAGGTACAGAAAGAACAGCTTGTACAGCAAAGACAACCGGCGCAAATCGATTCCCGGTCCCATATCCTGCTTCTCACGGGTATTGCCAATCCTCAGCCCCTGCTCGATCACATCAGAAAAAAAACGGCAAGCATCGTTCACCTGAGATACCCCGATCACCACCCCTACAGCATAGTCGAACTCGAAGCCCTGCGAAAACAATTTCTGCAAACTTCCGCAGACAATACATGTATACTCACAACGGAGAAAGACGCAATGCGAATAGACAAGTCCGGACTACTCGAAGTCCTGCAGGATCTTCCGGTGTATTACATTCCCATCCGAACCAATTTTTTATTCGACGAAGGAGAAGCCTTCAATAAAATCCTGACCCATCATGTTAAAACACATCCAAAACTCAGCTGAGTTCATAAAAAATAAAATAAATTCTTCTGCAACAGCCATTGACTCAGTAGCTCAGATAGGGGTCATTCTGGGAACCGGCCTGGGTGGTCTGATAAAAGACCTGACCGTCCTTTGCGAAATACCTTATTCAGAAATTCCCGGCTTTCCTGTTTCCACCGTCGAATCACACCAGGGCAAACTGCTCTTCGCCGAATACCACGGTAAAAAAATCATCGTCATGCAAGGCCGCTTTCATTACTACGAAGGCTATAGCATGCAGCAAATTGCCTTTCCGGTTCGGGTCATGAAACAACTCGGCGTTCAGCGCCTCTTTGTTTCCAATGCTTCGGGGGGAGTCAATCCCGGCTTCGCAATCGGCGATCTGATGATCATCCGTGACCACATCAACTTCTTTCACTCCAATCCCCTGATCGGCAAAAACGATCCTGAACTTGGCCCCCGCTTTCCGGACATGAGCGAACCTTACGACAAGCAACTGATCAGCCAGGCCCTGCAGATCGCTGCAGCCAACAAGATCAAAGTCCAAACCGGAGTATACCTGGGGCTTAGCGGACCCGCTTTTGAAACGCCTGCCGAATACAAAATGGTGCGCATTTTAGGAGCCGATGCCGTTGGCATGAGCACCGTTCCCGAAATCATCGCCGCGCGTCATTTGGGACTCTCCTGCTTTGCCATCTCCATCATCACCGACCTGGGTATAGAAAATAAAATCGTAAAAATAACGCTTGAAGATGTCATTAAAGAGGCGGCCATAGCCGAACCCAAACTTAGTTTGATCATTAAGGAACTGATCAGATGCAGCGATTAGCGAATCGCTATACAACCTTGACCCAAACCTGTTCAATACGGTTGTGTCCGACGGCAGATATCTTAAACAGAAATCCGGGAATGCTGATTTCCTCAGCAAGCTGGGGAATGCTCTCGTGAAAATGTATGATTAAACCACTCAGGGTTTCAAAATCTTCCACCGAAGGCAGGTTCAGCTTGTACCTTTCGTTCAGGTAATCGATTTCGAGACGGCCCGAAAACAGATATTCCCTTGGCCCCAGTTTGCGTTCGACCAGTTCGTCCTTGTCGTGTTCATCCTCAATCTCGCCGAAAATTTCCTCCATCACGTCCTCCATGGTAAGCATACCCGAAGTGCCTCCGAATTCGTCCACCACCACGGCAATGCTCTTTCGCTGCTGAATAAACAGCGTGAGTACTTCACTCGCCGGCATAGATTCGGGGACAATATTTACCGGCAACAACACTTCGCGGATCGTTTTGGGCTGCTTGAACAGTTCATGCGAATGTACATACCCGATAATATTGTCAATCGTATCGGTATAAACCAAAATCTTCGAAAGCCGGGTTTGAATAAATTTCTCTTTTAATTTATCTACTGATTCCAGCACCTCAATGGCCACAATCTCGGTCCGGGGAATCATACACTCCCTGGCCTTGACGTTCGCAAAATCAAGGGCATTCCTGAAAATTTTTATTTCGGTATCCACTTCCTGTTTGCGGTCAACCTTAATGCCTTCGCGGACATAATTATCCAGATCAACTCTTCCGAACGCCACCCGCTCCTTATCAAGCTTCACCCTGAAAACCGAAGTAAGCACAAATTCAGAAAGACCGATAACCAGAAACACAAGCGGATACAAGGCCCAATAGATTACAAATAAAGGCAAAGCGAAAAAATTAAGGATCCGGTTGGGATTGATGCGAAACACATTCTTCGGCAAAAATTCTGCCGTAACCAAAATAAGCAAAGTCGAAAGAAAGGTCTGCACCAGCAGCAACAGTGCCCTCGAACGGATAACAGGAATCAGCAGGGGCCTGAGCCGCTCTTCCATATAGATCCCGAACACCACCAGAGCGACGGTATTTCCCAGCAGCATGGTACCCAAAAAATTAGCCGGATACCGGTTGAAATACGAAACAATCCCCGCAAACAGATTTCCCTGCTTGCTTTCGAGTTCAACCCTCAGTTTATTGGAAGTAATAAAAGCAATCTCAAGCCCTGAGAAAAAAGCCGAAGCAATAAGCGCAAATACTATGATTGCTGTCGAACCCATATTTATTGGTTTGCGTCCCCCTCCGCACGCTTTCTTTGCTTGCGACGCACCGCAAACATAAGCCCTGCAATAAAAGTCATCACCAGCATATAAATCCCTTTATCCTTGTGACCGCTAAGCATGGCATAAACAAAAGACCCCAGGCCGACAAGGCCAATCACCAGCCATACCATCTCCAGTACCCGCAACATTTTTTGCAAATTTTTCATTCTGATTTTATCTTTTACAGTTTATCCCCGGTTTTACTTTAAGCTATCCTTATCGGGCTCCTGCTTAACAGCAAACTTCCCGTAGGGTTTTGTTATTTTATACTTACTGAAATCCTCGTTCGACTGCAAGCCATCACCATAAAGCGTGTCACCCAATTGAATAATAATTACGGGCGCATCGGTAAAAATAAGCTTCTTATTCTGATCCCAGATCAGGTGCTCGGTTTTCAATTTCTCTCCCTTCCTGTTGGTCAGCACTACATCAGTACGGGCCTCCATACGGTTTAGCACATCGTATTTAATGGCATACCTGGCCGTCAGCTCGTTTTTAACCTTCAGGCTGTCATCGTAAAAAATCAGGTGTATGCCTTTATTAAACACAACATACGTTGTATCCTTTACATACCGTTCGATGAGCGGAGCCATCAGTTTTATTTTCATCCGCGCCGAATCGCTGTAAATGGTAACCACATCCTTTTCTGTTTCACAGGGTGCAACCACCTTACTCGTCAGACGATTCACATCTGCCAGATCATTCTTGCAGGATACCAGAAGTAAACCCATCAGCAGCGACCCTATAAAAAAAACGTGAAACAGAGCAAGACATCCGCTCAGTTGTATTTAGATCGCTGAAACCATTTATCATTCAGCGTCAGTCCGAGCACAAAATTAAAGTAATTCTCCTGCAAAATGCTCTGGGTACCTCTGGTGCCAATCTCGAACCCGAGATTCAGAATGTTGAAATTGTACTTGGGACTGATAAAACCAATCGGCAAACCAACACCGAAAGTCAATACGGCCTCGCTCAACTGCGGACCACCCGCCAGGGGCCCGTAAACAGGCAGAGTAGAAAACCTCAGTCCGGCCCGGTAAAAAACTTTTTTGAAATACGGTTGAGAATGCTGCATAAGTTCGACCCGGGTCGAAGGCGTATACTGGAAGCCGGCTTTATACGTTTGTGTATTGAGCAATTGCTCCCCCTGTCCCGGCCAGTTAAACTCAGACCAGTTGGTCACCGAATATTCAAAACCGATAGTTAGCTTTTCTCCATGCTTTACGGTAAGACCTGCGCCCCAGGTACCCGGCATACGCATCACCGATTTTTGTGCATTGACATTTTCGATGGTATCCTCTGCCGTAAGGATATTGTACCCGTTATAGACATCGTTGGTAGTCAGGGTTGTTGCACGAATCGTTACATCCTGCATGTTGGCATAGTTAACTCCGAAAACAAATTTCCAGTTATCATGCAACGCCTGCCGGACGCCATGGTGACGCAACGTCGAGTCGATTGTAAAACTGTATTGCACCCCGTAATCGAGATACAAAGCGCTCACTACGGTAGAAGTAGTCGATTCGGTATTGAAGTAGCCGTAACCTGTAGGCAAATCAACCTCCTTGGTGCTGTTGATGTGTCCGAATAAATAAGAGGTATTAACCCCAAACGAAAAACCACCCAGCTTAAATCCGTTACTCAGGCACAGCTTGTCGAATCCGCCGCTGCCATTGTAAGTCGAACTCACCGTACCGATACTATCGACCACCTTTTGGGTATTCACATTATAGCCCACAGCGCTCATCGGCGTTAAACTCAGACCCAGGCCCCACCATTTGTAAACCGGAAAAGCAAAAGCGATATACCCCAGAGAAGTAGCGTTGTTAACCTGAGAACCCTGCCCGGCAGCGCTCAACTGAGTCGTATTACTCGCAAGGCCGGCCTCAAAAACAGTCATGCGGTTATAAGCGAAGGAAGCCGGATTATTCGGATTAATGGCAAACGGAGAAATCGTATCGTTTTGAATGGCCGCACCAAGGCCACCCATCGAATACGTCTCAGCAAATCCCGAAGTGTTTTCGGGCATTCCGATACCATACCTTGAATAGGGAGAATTGGTAAGTGCCTGGGAATAAACAGCCGTACAAAAAAAGCTTAAGCAAACAAAACCTAAAATACGACGCACCAAATCAATCATTAAAGTTTAAAATACAATTCAAGCCCTTCAATAATAAATTAGGGTCGACAAAGATGCGATTTTTTAAGCGTTTCCCAAAAAAAAGGCCATCCCCTCCCGTTAGCAAAACCTCCAGCCCCTGATAAACCTCCCTATACCGGACAATCATCCCTTCTACCTCAGCCACAGCTCCAGCCTGCACCCCCGCCAAAATCGACTCTCGGGTATCCTGACCCAGCATCTTATCAAAGTTTTGATCTGCACCTGTTAACGGCAAAGCAGAGGTAAAAGTATGCAAAGCCTTAAATCTCATCTCAAGCCCCGGAGCAATGCTCCCGCCCAAAAACTCAGCAGCCTCGTTCAAAAAATTAAACTTAATACAAGTCCCTGCATCCACAACCAATATAGCATTCCCGCGCCGCCCATAAGCGGACGGGTCTGCGCCTGAATGCCCCGGTAATAAATTCATAGCCCCTATAACCGGGGGAATCCGATCCGCGCCCAGGGTCTCCGGCGTCCTGTACGCATTTTTAACGGGCAGCCTGAGGCTACCCGGATAGACCAACAGCTCCCCAAATTTCGCTCTCAGCATATCCACGTAAAGACCACTATCCTTCCTCACCGAACACACAATAACCCGGCGCGGCACACGTCCCCCCAGGAACTGCTCCAATCCTTCCAATCCACCCGCATCAAGCCCCGCATCAATCAGCTGATCCCCCTCAAACAAACCCAGCTTAACTGCGCTATTACCAATATCCACGGCCAGATTCATGATCCAAAAATAGACATTAGCCCACAAAGCGCAGACATTGTTTGTGCAAATAAAAATTATGTTTAGATTTGCAACCCCGCTGAAGGTGCCCTAGCTCAGTTGGTAGAGCAAAGGACTGAAAATCCTTGTGTCACTGGTTCGATTCCAGTGGGCACCACATCTCTTAAAGCCCTGATAATCAGGGCTTTTTGCATTAATAGAAACGAGTGATTTAGTACCAACGGACTATAATGGCGTCACAGTAGACAATTCCATGCCGTATTATTGCAAATTATTGGACTATGCAATAGAAATTGTACACTGGAATGAGAATGTACTCATAGTTGTAGGGGAATCCTTCCCTGAAAAAAATCAATGTGAATGCAGTAAATACAATTAGGGTAATTACTTGGCAAATAATTCTCATGAATAGCTATCTTTTAAATGCTTGAGTATACCATACACCGCTACCAGTACCCATATAATTTCCATTATCATAAATGGAATGGAATTCATTAGAAATGCTCCGGCAAAAGCAAATGAGCCACCGACAATATTCAAAAGAAAATACATTTTTGATTTTTCACTCAGAAAATTAAATGTACTGAGAAAAAAAGCCAGAAGTATAAAAAATACTCCGACACTGCTGATGCCGTCCTTAAGTTCCATCGTCCTTTTTAAATTATTGTATGACCAGCTTTTGCCTCCCGGCCGTGTTGTTTTGAATATTGATGAGCTGGATGATATAAATGCCTTTCGGGAGTGTACTCACATCAAACGAAAACTCCTGCCCCCAACTGTTGACAGGACTGTACGCAAGCTGACCCGACATAGTCATCAATTGAATGGTATAGGGTTTGTTCCCTGAGGATTTTACGGTAACCAGATTTGTAGCGGGATTGGGAACTATTTCCAATGAATTAGTCATCAGAAAATTTTCAACTGAGGACAGATTTGAAATTTTTACTTCAACTTCTCTCATACTGCTACCGACTATATATCCGTCAAAAAATTCATCAATTTCAATACAAAAATTAAACAACCCCGTAGACACGGGTGCATTCCAAACAACAGTTCCGGTTAAAGAATCGATACGGAACGTTCCGCTTGAAGAAGGATACGTATAGCCGGAGACATTTCGGCACGGTAGTATTTTGTAGCTCAGGCTATCACTTATTGAGACTGTGGCATCTGAATTATAGGAATACGTTGTCAGTCCACCGGTAGCAATTGGAGGATTGTGGTAAACAGGACAAGGAAAAAAACCGGGACCTAATGAAGGATTTATTACCAAAAGAGCCATTAAGCCGATTGCCGTTGTATCACTGCCGGGAATGTTCTGAATCCCGGCCACCCTGTTGGGTAATGTTGCAGTTACATAATAAGACCCGGGGCCGTCGAGTGTTTGGGAGGCAGTGAAATAAAATGTATCTGCTTTTGAAGAGGTGGGACTCACGGCAATGATACCTCCCCCGAAATTAAAATAAATCTGTTGAACCTTTGTGCTGTCACGAACGTAAGCCCTCACTGTAAAATCATACGTATTTCCCGATACCCGGGAGTAGGTTAATTCGGCCGCTTCATAAATCTGTGCTTGCAACTGAACTGAAAACGAAAAAAGCAGAATATAAAGCAGCGTCAGGCATTTTTTCACGGCAGGGAACTTATCAAACTCAATCCGAAGTTACAACAATTATGAAAAATACCAGGCATAATTTTCACTACCTTAGTGCACATGAAAGTCCTGGCCTTCCTGGTAAGCATCACCGTTTTATTCCTGACAGCTTCCCCGTCACTGACCCTGGCATTTTCTCCAAAGACTGAATGCCACAGGTCTTGCTGTTCTCACGGTACGGATAAGATGCCGAAAGAGTGCAATGGAATGGGCAATCCTTTTATGAGTTGCTGCTCAATTTATGCGCTCACTGAACAGCCTCAGAATTGTTCCACTCCGTTTGTTTACTCCAATCAAAATTTCAGTTCACCAATAGAAAAAGCCTGCGTTGATTTTCTTTCTGACGCATGGCACCCTCCGAAGATTGTTTGACTTCACCTTTAGTCAAAAAATAAGTCAAACAATTTAATCTTAAATCAAATGAAAAACTATTTGTCAATCATAGCTTTGCTATGTGCCCTGACCTTTACCGTCAGCCGAGTTATTGCAAAAGCTGATGCAAAATCTTGCAACGACTGCAGTTGTGGCATGGATTGCACCAAAATCTGCTCCGGAATAGACGGAAAAAGTTGCTGCAAAAAGTAAAGGCAGCAGTTAATTGTGGAACGCCTCCAATATTGGAGGCGTTCTGCTTTTAGACGTAAATCCCATTACCTTTTGAAACGACAGCCCCCCCCACCTATTTCACTACGGGAGGTCTTCGTCCAGACAAAAAAATCAACTCTTGCGTTTTTATTACAGAACCTATCTTACCGGTTGCACATTTCACAGAATCACTATAGGCACAGGCTCACCAAAGATCGGCATGTGAATTTCACAACTCTTTCCTATTGTCCTGTAATAACTACCTGGCCTTCATTCCCGACTTTTGTAGCTGAAAAATTAACGTAAATTATACGATGGGAAATCTAACTGAACTGAAAGGAAATTGGAACCAGACCAAAGGAAAACTGAAACAAAAATTCGCCATTCTTACCGATAGTGATTTATAGTTGGCAGAAGGCAAACTGGATGAGCTTATGGAAAGACTTCAAGCCAAACTTGGTAAAACCAAGGAACAAATACAAAAAATTATTGCCGACTTATAAGCGTTCACTAACCTAATAAAAAAACAAAATGAAAAAGTCAAATTTAATTCTGGTAATATCTGCTTTCGTTGCAGGTCTGATAACGACAAGTTGCAATACGCCTACCCAAAAAGTAGAAAATGCAGAAAACAATGTTGTGCAGGCAAACAATGACCTGGACAAAGCAAATCAGGAATACCTGGCTGAGATTGAAAATTGCAAGAAGGAAACCGCGGTAAAGATTTCAACAAATGACAGGTACATTGCAGAACTTAAGGTAAAAGCGGAAACTGTCAAAAAGGATGCCAGGGAAGATTATACGAAAAGTGTCGCTGATCTGGAACAAAAAAACCGTGAAATGAAAAAGAAAATGGAGGAGTATAAAGCGGACGGAAAGGACAAATGGGCTTCATTTAAAACTGATTTTGATAAGGGCATGGATGACATTGGAAAATCAATCAAGGATTTATTTGCAAGCAACAAAACTCCTGCCCAGGTTCAATAAATGATCTTTAGTTGAAAATTTATCGGGACCAAACGCCGGATGAGCGGTTAAAAATCCAGGTCGCACCCTTAGCCTTATCATCAACACTGCCTCCAACTACAGCCGTATTCCCATCTGCCGAAATGGAAACAGCGTTCCCCTGATATACTTCACTCACCAGCAGAAAGCGCTATGCCCCCCCCCTGACGCACATGACCAACCGCTCCTGTGCCCACTAATTTACGTTCAGGCATTGCACCCGCATCAGAAGTTGATATAACTTTAAAAGTACCACCGGCTTTTGCTGCGCCTTTGGATATTGTAATGGACACATCACCTGTAGAAGAACCTGGCATTACCATAGCCACGAGCGTGTCACCATAATTGGATAACAAAACAGAAGTGGCAGATACCACTAGTGCATTAACTCCGCCTATTGTAACAGATTCAGGTCTGCCAAGGTTTTTACCGATTACCATTACCAGCGTACCTGCAGAACCACTTGATGGACTGAACGAGTTGATTTTAGGAGAACCGGCAAAAGCGTTGCCATTGAAAACAGAAACTGAAAAAATCAGAAGTACAAGTATTTTTTTAGTCATTGCAGGCATGCTTTAAAGCATGCCTAATTTAGACAAATTCCTCAAAAAACTTACCTTAGTAAAAATGAACTAAGCCATCGAATCATGAAACCAGACAGCAACAAAATTCTCATTACCGGCGGAGCCACGGGCATAGGCCTGGGACTGGCTGAGCGTTTTATCAGGGAAAACAATACGGTTATTATATGCGGAAGGCGGGAAGACGCACTAAAAGCAGCGGCGGAAAAATTTCCCGCTTTGATTACAAGAGTTTGCGATTTGTCTGTCGAATCAGAACGCATCGACTTGTACAATTGGATTTCAAAAAATCACCCCGGTTTAAATGTACTCGTAAACAATGCGGGTATACAGAAATGGATGAATGTTTCGGATAAAGACTTTTATCAGAAGGCCCATGAAGAAATTACAACCAATGTACTTGCACCCTTGCATCTGACTAATTTATTTTTGGGGCTGAAAGCATTGAATACCATCATCAACGTTTCCTCGGGTCTTGCCTTTATTCCACTCTCAAAGGTTCCTGTTTACTGTGGCACAAAGGCGTTCATGCGCTCCTTTACACTTTCCTTGCGGCACCAGGTAAAGACTAAGAATATCGAGGTAATCGAAATGATACCCCCGGCTTTAAACACCGATCTGGGAGCAAAAGGGATACACGACGGAAACCCGGCTGTCAGTGATTTTGTGGAAGCTGTCTTCAATCAGATGAAGGAAGGAAAAACAGAATTGACTTTTGGAACCAGCGAGGCCAGGGCAAAGGCCAACACCGAGGCGATAAGCGGATTTTTCAGTAAAATGAATCCCTAGCCAATCAGCTGCACAGGAGTCGTCAAACATGCAATTTTTATTAACAAAATCCCCGAATTATCCACAGGCATTGAGTTTAGTTATTTCTGCATATATATTTGCAGAGACAAATAACTAATTGTTTAACCCTAAAAAATTAAATTAAAATGAACAAAGCAGAATTAATTGATGCAATTGCTGCAGAAGCAAAAATCGCAAAAAGCGAAGCAGGTCGCGCACTTGATGGATTTGTTAATGCAACAACAAAGGCTCTTAAAAAAGGAGACCGTGTTGCGCTGGTAGGATTTGGTTCTTTCTCAGTAGGAAAACGTGCTGCCAGAACTGGTCGCAATCCCCAAACAGGAAAAGCAATTAAAATTTCTGCAAAGAAAGTTGCAAAATTCAAAGCTGGCGCAGAACTGAAAGCAGCCGTGAACAAATAAGAATTTGCGTTCAATTTGCTTAAAGAGCCCCTCATTTACAGATGAGGGGCTCTTTATTGATAGCTTACCAATGTGTCTTAGGAAAATTAGGCACTACGAACATTGAATCGTCCACATCCGTTTCTTCTATCTCAATTGCCGTGTAAGTGATGATACAGTTTTCAGTTTCCAGAACGTATTTCAGCCACTGGGCTTTGGCTGTCTCATAATACAGGTTCGTGTATCCGAATTTTCTGTTTTTATAATCGGACGGATCTACATACAGATCTTTATCGTAGTAATAGGTATTCCGGAAGGTGTGCGTAGGCGAATTTCCGGTTTCAATGATCAGGCTCTGGCAGGGGTGTCTTGCAATAACAAATACCGAGTCCCTCTTTTTCATGCTGATTAATTTCTCGGCAGAGGAATCAAGTGACATGACGTAGAGGCTGTCAACATGGTTTCTTTTCGAATATTCTTTATTGGTCGATTTTAAAATATAGACTTTACTGATATCAAGTCCGTTGTAATCCCGCAGGATATCGCCTTTCTTTATGTAAATGATCATTTTATCTCCGTACAAAGACGCCAGTCTGTTCTGAGAAATAATATCGGGCTTTTTCGAATAGGTATCAATTGAATAGGTGATTTTCCCGATAAACTCTTTCTTTTTAAGAAGCTCTTTTTTTTTAAGATTAAAGGAAGAAAAAAGGACTGCAACCAGTGGAAGGAGGATGATTTTTTTCATTACCTTAAAGTTAAGGCTTATCCTTTAAAAAAAATGGAAATAAAACTCAAAACAATTGCAACCGTTCTGAATTCGCGCCGGACGCCGACGGATGATCACTGGGGACCGGTAATTTCTGAACTGGTTCTTGCTGAAGATATCCCGGACGAAGCCTTTGAAAACATTACTCGGTTTTCTCATCTCGAAATCATTTATTTTTTTTGATAAAGCCAATCCCTCGGACTCTGTACCGTCGAGTTACTCGAACACATGGGAAGAACAATCAAAGTGTGGCATCTCGATGCCATTGACGGTACGCCCGTACTGGACATAAAGCCCGTTTTCAGGGAGTTTCAGCCCAAAGGAGAAATCAGGCAACCAGGCTGGGTTGCCGACCTGATGAAGAACTACTGGAAGTAATTCCCAGAGCCTCTGTGAATTATGCAAATCGCACGTGCGATTGTGTAAGCCTATATCCTGCGGGTGGCCGTATCCTTGCAGTAAAATAATCCAGATGAAAAAAATACTGATTAGCGCATGTGCAGGGGTTTTGTTACTGTCCTCCTGCGAGACCGAATACCGAGGGGATGTAAGGTACCACCACTTTTACGGATACGAACATTCGCATTACCCTGACCACCACGAGGCATACAACCATGGATACCACCATGATGTGCATGGAGGGGAAATCAATACAGAACACAAGAAATAAAAGTTTTTCTACGGGGTCAGCATGTTCTTGCTGACCACCTGGATGACTTCGCAGGTTGTGGCATTGTAAACGTAAGCAATGACGTTGCAGTGTTTGAGGTTGACGATAGACGTATTTATGGGAATCGGACCATAAGTATAACGATTGGTCACATTGTAGGTGGAAGGAAGTGTTTTATACACAGCCGCATTCGGACAATTTGGACACCGATGACCCGAATAATCTTCTAGTAAAACGTTCTGGACATAAAGACTGGTATCCACAACAGCAGCCTGTTTTTTTTGTTCCGACAATCGCGATTGCCAGCGCCGGAAAACCGGATATCCCTTTCTTCATATCCTGAAAATCAGAAGCTCTGATCGTCTGCGCTGGGCCCATAACTTCCCGGCAACGGAATATTCAGCAAACGCAGGTATACGCCAAGCTGGGCGCGGTGGTGAACAATCTGGCAATAGGCCATGCGGATGACTTCAGCCTTGCTTGATTTGCTGAATATCTTGTCTCCGCTGCGCATCACCCAGGTCTTGGAAAGGATTTCATCAGTTGCTTTTTCAAGGGTAGCCCTGGCCTCTTCCAATGACTTTTCGAGGAGTTCTAAAAGTTCGGCATTGTTTTTTATGGTTTTGGGAACGTAGTTGCCGCTTTCGAAATTGAGTTCATCGGTATGAACGGCCATTGAAACCCAGGTTGGCAACTCAGCGATATGGGTAGCGAGCCGTGCCATGGTCATGCTTTTTTCGTGAGGCTTCCAGTTGTGTTTATCATCGGGAACACGTTCGAGTAGTTTTCGGGTAGTTTTAGCCTCCTGCTCCATTTCCTTGAGGAACATCCCGATTATTTTTGCGGAAGGAGCTGTTTTCGGGAATGAAGCCTTTTTAACCGGAACTTTTTTGGCAGTTGCCTTTTCAGAGACCGCTTTTTTCGCCGTTACTTTTTTCGCTGCGTTTTTTTTTGAGGCTGCTTTTTTTATTTTTTTCCGGGTCTTCATGGGTTTGGGTTTGGACGGTAAAATTAAAAATATTTAACAAGTGCAATGAATCGCCGGTTTAAGATATTGTTAATTTAGCGAAAATGAATATCGAAGAACTCAGGGAGTATTGCCTTGGTAAAAAAGGAGTTGAAGAAAGTTTTCCGTTCGACGAAACGGTACTGGTATTTAAGGTTCGAACGAAAATCTTTTTGCTGGTCAGTCTGGATAGCGAGCCCCTTCGGTTCAATGTCAAATGTGATCCTGAAAAAGCCATTGAACTCAGGGAACGACACAGCTGTGTTTTACCCGGCTACCACATGAATAAAAAACACTGGAACAGCATAATCGCTGACGGTTCGGTCAGCGATAAATTGCTGAAAGATTGGATCGATCATTCCTACGGGCTTATACAGGAAAGTCTCCCGAAAAACTATCGGTCTAGCCAGTCCCTGGAAGGTTTGTGACAGACCTTATGAGTGGAGGCAAATCCCCCTCGGTAGGTCGTTGTTTTACAGGATGCCACCAGTAGTATCACAATCAGCGCCAGTACATAAATCTGTTTCATTGGGGAACCCTTTCTTTCTGACTAAAAACAACTGCACTTTTCCCACTGACTTGGTTTACGAAATTCAATGTCAAAGGTTTCCAATAACTTATATCATTTTTACAAACACTTACAACTTTTGGGGTTGTTTTTCGTACAAAAAAACGGGTGGAATCAGGAAATTTTCATAAATCCGGTTTCATGTAGGGGGATTCTGCAGGGTGTTGATGGGTTGAATTTAGTGAAGAGATTTTAAGCTGGTTATTGCGAATTTAAATCGTTAACTTAAAGCTGAAATTTTTACAAATTACCGATGAAGTGAACCTTACCTTTAAACAAAGCGCTTTTTCGAAATACGCCAGATCTGCCGCTCTGTTGGTCTGGGCTTCTTTATTTATATCTGCTTCAGCATCGGCCTTCATTTCAACCCTGTATCCTGTTTGTACACTTAATCTAACAACCTCCTCCAACCCCGTTTCCTGCAATGGGGGCGCTGACGGAAACACTGTGGTTCTGGTTTCAGGAGGTAGCGGAAACTACAGTTACAGCTGGAATTCAGGTACAGAGCTCGATTCGGCCTCTTCTGGACTGAGCGCCGGTACCTACACGGTAACAGTTATGGACAATAGCGGGGGCTGCACAGCCACGGCTACTGTTTCGGTCACTCAACCTCTTGCAATAGGTGTTTCGGTAACTCAAACCGAAACCTGCGCCGGCAGCGCTAACGGAACGGCTACAGCCAACCCCTCCGGGGGAACCGGAAATTACACCTATTCCTGGACCAGCGGTTCTGCCGGACAAACGGCCACAGGCCTGGAAGCCGGAGCTTATATAGTGGAGGTTACAGACCAGAACGGCTGTACAAAAACAGCCTTTGTAACGATAGTCGCTGATGCTGCACTGACCGTTGCTAATACGGCTGCAAATGTCAGCTGCTTCGGGCTTTCGAATGGCAGCGTTTCGGGTACAGTGAGTGGCGGCACAGGCCCGTACACTTACGGCTGGAGCAATCTGGGCACGGATACAAACCTGACAGGAATTGGCCCGGGGACGTATTCGCTTACCGTTACCGATTCAAAAGGCTGCACAGGTACAACCTCAGCAGTCATTACCCAACCTCCTGTTCTGGGCATTTCAGCCACTGCCGGCAATGTGCTCTGCAACGGTAACGCCACCGGCAGCATAAGCACAAACACATCAGGCGGAACAAACCCTTATACCTACAGCTGGAATGGTACGACCCAGACAATAGCTAACCCGGGCGGTCTCGGGGCCGGAAATTATACCGTTACGGTTACAGATGCAGAAGGCTGTACAGCCAGCAGTTCAGTTCAGATTACCCAACCTCCGCTTCTTACTGTTTCTGCAACATCTGCAAATGTTACCTGTTTTGGAACTTCTACAGGCACAGCGAGTCTTACAGCGGGAGGTGGCGCAGGAGCGTATACCTATTCCTGGACACCCGTCGGAGGCAACAGTGCCAATGCAAGCGGTCTGCCTGCCGGATCGTATACGGCAACAGTAAGCGATGCCAATGGTTGCACAAGAACTGTAAGCGTAAACATTACGCAACCTCCTCTGCTGACGGTTTCTGTAGCCGGAACAAATTTAAACTGCAATGCTGTCCCTAACGGCACAGCTTCACTCAGTGCCAATGGAGGAACAACGGCCTATACCTACCTCTGGTCGGGTGGACAGACCGGACCGGGTATCAGTTCGTTGGCTGCAGGCACGTATTCGGTAACCGTTACCGATGCCAGGGGTTGTACAGCCAGTTCGGCTATCACCATTACCCAGCCCCCGCCCGTGATAAAGGGCACTGCCGGCAACAACGTTACTTGTTTCGGAGGGAATAACGGAAAAGCATGGGTAACACCTGACGGAGGCAAACCACCGTATGTATATGCCTGGAAACCGAGTCTGAGCATCAATGATACAATATTTGGCCTGACCGCGGGCAATTACAGCCTGACCGTAACCGATAACAGTGGCTGCAGCGAATCAACGGTAATCGCAATTACCCAGCCAACCCAGCTTGGAGGAACAACAAGCTTTACCAACAGTAGTTGCAGCGGAACAAATGACGGAACGGCAACCTTGGTTCCTTCGGGAGGAACCGGAGCTTATACTTATTCCTGGAACACAGTGCCCGCACAGACAACTGCAACGGCAACAGGCCTGGGCCCGGGAATATTTACGATAAAACTTACGGACGCGAACGGCTGTGAGTATTATGCCAATGTCACCATTTCTGAAGCTCCTCCGATTTTCATAAACACACCGGTTATAACCAAAGAGACCTGTGAACTTTCGAATGGAAAAATTTCGATTACGACTGTAGGCGGGACCGCCCCGCTGACCTATGACTGGGCCCCCTCTGGAGGAACAACAGCTACGGCAAGCAATCTTGCTGCAGGAACCTATACCGTTACCGTCACTGACAGCAAAGGATGTACGAGTACCACGGCCGTCGCAGAAACAAATCTGTACAATCCTCCCGTTGCCATTGCCAGCACGCCTTCTAACGTCAGTTGCTTTGGGGCCGATAACGGAGCAGTCGCCGTTACTGCAACAGCCGGAACTCCGGCCTATTCATACAACTGGTCTCCGGGTGGAGGCGCAGGTGCTACGGAAAGCAATTTAGCGCCGGGCACCTATTCGGTTACGGTTACGGATGTGAACGGATGCACCTCTGCTTCGAGTTCCACAATTACCCAGCCTCCTGCTATGGTGCTGAATCCCTCATCTGCTAATGCCGGCTGCGGTTTGGCCAACGGTTCGGTAAGCGTGGCACCCGCCGGCGGAACGTTACCCTACACCTACCTCTGGTCGAATTCAGCCACCAGCGCTGTTTCGGGCGGGCTAAATCCGGGCACATTTTCGGTTACTGTTACCGATGCGGATGGCTGTACGATGACAGATGCGCTTACCGTAATACTTTCGAACCCCTTGTCGGTTACACCAACTGTAACAGATAATTCCTGTAACGGAGCGGCAAACGGCAAAGTTGTCCTGAATATTACAGGAGGCAGCGGAGGGTACAGCTTCAACTGGGCTCCTTCGGGCGGAACAACATCGGTCGCTTCGGGATTGGCACCGGGAACATATACGGTTACCGTTATTGACGATAGTACACCTTCCTGTTCAGCTGCCGCAACGGCTGTGATAACACAGCCCGCTGTCCTGACAGCCCCTCTGACAACCGTTGGCAATACCTGCTCGGGTTCGGACAATGGAAGCGTGACGGTGAATTCAACAGGAGGAACTTCTCCCTATACCTATCAGTGGTCGAATTCGGGCAGCAGCAGTTCGATTTCTGGTCTGAGTCCCGGAGGATACACGGTAACAGTCACAGATGCAAACGGCTGCACAAAAACAGCAGCCGCAACGGTAAACCCCGGATCACTTGTGACAGCAAACACTTCAGGAACCAACATCAAGTGTTTCGGTCAGACAAGCGGCCAGGCCGTCGTTACGGCCGGCGGTGGAACAGGGCCGTATACCTATAACTGGTCCCCTTCGGGTGGGAACGCTGCAACAGCGGGCGGATTGGGAGCCAATACCTATACCGTTTCAGTAACAGATGCCGGAGGTTGCACAGCGACTTCAACTGTCAGCCTGACCCAGCCTCCTAATTTAAGTCTGAGCATGACCGGCACCAATGCAAGTTGCGGTTCTGATAACGGAACAGCAACGGTCACCCCCGGCGGAGGCCTTTCTCCGTACGTCTATGCCTGGACAACTTCCGCAACTACGGCTGCAGTTAGCAGCCTCGCTCCCGGAACGTATACCGTTGTCGTGAACGACGCCAACCTCTGTTCGCAGACAGCGACTGTGGTGATTGCGGTTTCAGATCCCTTATCCGTTACCCCGGTCGCCGCCAATATCAATTGCAACGGGGCTTCCAGCGGATCCATCAGCATTGCAGCAAGCGGAGGTTCGGGAGCCTACAACTATACCTGGGCCCCTTCAGGAGGCGCCGGGCCACTGGCCTCAGGGCTGTCTGCCGGAACGTATTCGGTGACGGTCAGTGACGCAGCGAATGCAGCCTGTTCAAGCTCTGAAATAATTACGATTACGCAACCACCGCCCCTTAACCCCAATGTAACTGCCGTAAACATTACCTGTAACGGAAGCAATGACGGAACGGCTTCATCTGCTTCCCTTGGAGGAACTCCGGCTTACACCTATAGCTGGAGCACCGGCACGACCTCCCCTTCCCTTTCCGGACTTGGGGTTGGAGGCTACACACTGACTGTAACAGATGCGAATGGGTGCACGGGTTCATCCGCAGTCAACATTACGCAGGGCTCGGCACTCAATGTCTCCGTGAACGCACAGAAAAATGTCAGCTGCTTCGGATTGACAAACGGATCGGCTTCGGTCAGCGCATCAGGTGGAACCGGCACACTTACCTATTCCTGGTCACCCGGCGGCGGAGCTGCTGCAACAGCCAGCGGACTTGCAGCAAATACCTATACGGTTTTAATTAAGGATGCAAACGGGTGCTCCTCTACCCTGTCGGTTTCAATTACACAGCCCGCGCAGCTGAGTTTTACACAATCTGCAACGAACGCCTCCTGCGGAGTTTCCAACGGAAGCTCTACGGTTACCCCCGCCGGAGGAACGCTGCCTTATACCTACAACTGGAGCAGCGGAGGAGTCACCTCATCTGAATCGGGACTGGCACCAGGCTCCTATGTAGTAACTGTAACCGATGCCAACGGCTGTACAGTTTTTCAGACCGTTACGATCGCAGTGGCAGACCCGCTCAGTCTGACCGGATCGAAAACTGACCTTAGCTGTAACGGCTCCGGGAACGGCACAGCAAGTGTTGTTGCCACTGGAGGAACGGGAAGCTACAATTACAACTGGGCTCCCGCAGGAGGAGTCTCTTCATCCCTCTCCGGATTGGCTGCCGGCACGTATACCGTAACTGTTTCCGACGCCGTAAACCCCGGCTGCACAGCTTCTGTAGTCATCAATGTGACCCAGCCCAATCCGCTGACAGCTGCACCCACGCATACCAATCTGGGCTGTAATGGCCAGAACACCGGTTCGGTGACCGCCCATGTAAACGGCGGAACACCTGCCTACACCTACAACTGGACACCCGGAGGAGGGAACGGATCGAATGAAACAGGCATCCCGGCAGGTACGTATGTAGTCAGTGTTTCGGATGCGAACGGTTGCACGACGACCCAGTCCGTAACTGTCCTGCAACCACCTCCGTTAACCCTTACCCTGGATTCAGTCAATGTCAGCTGCATTGGAGCTTACAACGGAGGTATTGGAGCCAGGGCAGGAGGAGGCACTCCGGCTTATACGTATAACTGGGCTCCGGCCGGTGGTCCCGGCGATACAATAGGGGGACTGGGTCCCGGAACGTATACGCTGACTGTAACGGATGCCAATGGCTGCACCATTACCAAATCCATTACCATTACCGAACCTCCGCCTTTCAGGATTGCTGTGAACGGAAAGAATCCGACCTGTTACCTGGATAACGGGGAGGCTTATGTGACGATTACCGGAGGACCTCCTCCTTTCAGCGTCGTATGGACACCTACCGGAAGTACAAGCGACACCATTACAGGATTGGCCCCGGGGCTCTACCAGGTTAAGGTTACCAATACAACTTCGGGCTGCGATACGCTGGGACAGATCAATCTGGCTTATCCGGTTGTAAGTCTGAAAACCGACTCCGTTAATGTGAGCTGTTTTAATTTTTCAAACGCAAAAGTCTGGGTGAATGCTTCAGGCGCTGCCGCACCTTACTCCTATTCCTGGAGTTTCTCAGGAGCTGCCCAGGATACCTTGTCGGGACTGGCACCCGGAACCTATACCGTGACTGTTCATGACCAGAATGGCTGTGTCAATACCGCCACTGCCAGTGTAAGCCAGCCTGCTGCTTTGGCAGCAACGATAACAGGAACCGCACTGAGTTGTTTCAATGCAGCCAACGGCGCTGCACAGATTTCGGTCAGTGGAGGCAGCCTGCCTTATTCCTATACCTGGTCAGAAAAAAGTTCGGGATCATCAGCTTTTACAGGTCAGGGAAGCAGTGCCATCAGTGGGTTAAACGAGGGCCAGTATTATGTACTGGTCAGCGATAGCAACAATTGCAGCCTGAAGGACTCGGTACTGCTGAATCTGCCCACGCAGATTTTGATACGCGCAGACTCTGTAAGCCCGAGTTGCAACGGAGGTACGGACGGCTCGGCCTTTGCAAGCGTAAGCGGAGGAGCCGGTGCCTACACCTATTCCTGGATGCCTGGTGGCGGTGCAACTTCAACAGCAGGCAACCTGTCCGCGGGAACCTATACCCTCACCGTTACAGATGCGAATGGATGCACCGTTTCGGACTCTACACATGTGATCAACCCAACTCTTCTTTCGCTTGGCACAAGCCTTGTCAATACAGACTGTGGGCTGGCTACAGGAAAAGCTTACGTGCACGCTTCAGGCAGTAACGGTTCCTATACCTATCAATGGGCTCCGGTTACAGGCACTGCTGACAGTCTTGTAAATCTCTCCAAAGGAACCTACACGGTCACCGTTACCGATAAAAAAGGCTGCAGCGCTGTTGACTCCGTACAAATTAGTGAACCCAATCCCGTTGCACTAAACAGCATCAGCCGGACAAATGTACTGTGCAATTCGGCTGCCAATGGTACGGCGACCGTGGTGGCAACCGGAGGTTCGGGTACCTATGTTTACAGCTGGAGCCCTGGCGGCTATAGCTCTGCAGCAATCAATGGATTATCACCCTCGCTTTACAGCGTTACAGTAACCGATGCCGCCAACGCAGCCTGTTTCGTATCGGATACCATCCGGATCACTCAGCCCGGGCTTTTGGTTTCTACCGTAAATGCAGTCAACATCAATTGTTTCGGTAATTCAAACGGAACAGCCGGCCTTGTTGTTTCGGGCGGAACCAACCCATATACCTACCTCTGGTCGAATGCTTCAACCGGAAATTCACTTTCAGATCTAAGCCCTGCCACGTATTCGGTTACGGTAACCGATGCAAATGGCTGCACCTCTGTAAGTGCGGCCCCGATCACACAACCGGCCGCTTTTGTTTTGAAAGCGGACTCATCGGATATCAGTTGCTTCGGTTACGGCAATGGTCAGGTAAGTATTTCAGGCAGCGGAGGAACCGGAGCCTACCAGTTCACCTGGAACCCCGGACTTGTTCTTGCCGATACGCTGAAAAATCTAAGTCCGGGAACATATACCGTCAACGCAACAGATGCAAACGGTTGTTCTGCAACACGATCGATTAGCCTTACTCAGCCTTCCGGGATGAATCTCACGATGAATCATACCAATACCGCATGCGGATCAGATTTCGGAACTGCCGGGGTCAGTGTTAGCGGTGCCGTTGCCCCATATACCTATCTGTGGAGTACGGGATCAAGTTCAGCCGCCATCAGTTCACTTTATAAAGGGACCTATTTTGTAACCGTCACAGATAACAACGGCTGTACGACGAAAGATTCGGCAAAAATTACCGAGCCCAATGGCATTGTCATTACATTGACCCCGCAGAATATCAGTTGCAACGGCCTGTCGAACGGCAGCATTTCTGCAAGCGCCAGCGGAGGCTCCGGAAGTTACCGGTATTCCTGGACCGGAGGCAGCACCGGAAGCACCATCAGCGGACTTTCTCCGGGAACTTATTACGTAAAAGTGACGGATGCCGTCAATACCTTTTGTTCGTCCATGGATTCTGCTGTTCTTACCCAACCCCTGGCGCTGAGCGCAGGGATTTCGACCAGGAGCCTTACCTGCTTCGGAGATAGCAGCGGCGCTATCTGGATAAGCCCCGTCGGAGGAAACGAACCGTACTCGTATTCCTGGATACCGGGATCCGGGACATCAGATACCCTCGCTCATGTGGCTGCCGGTGCTTATGCGGTGACTGTCACAGATAGCAAAGGTTGCAGCATTTCAGCCCTGGGATCGGTTTCTCAGCCCTCCAAAATCAGCGGAACCACCGGGGTTAAACTGGCCAGTTGCGGCAGTTCGAACGGGGAAGCCTGGGCAACTGCCAGCGGAGGTACCGGATCGTATACCTATTCCTGGTCTCCGGTTTATTCAGCCAACGATACCATAAAAGGCCTGTTACCCGGTAAGGAGTACGTCTACATCACAGACGCAAACGGATGCAGTACGCTGGATTCAGCTTCCATCACTTTAAGCAACGGTATCACAGCCGCGATGTCTTCGGTCCCCGTCACCTGTTACGGGGACGTAAACGGACAGGCCAGTGTTACTGCAAACGGGGGCTCGGGGGTATTCACGTACAACTGGGCTCCCGGAAACAATACCAATCAGAGTCAGGTGAATCTTGTTCCCGGTATGTATACCGTTACCATCACGGATATTCATATCAGCGGATGTATTTTGGTTGATTCGGTTCAGGTTGGACAACCCGAAAAGGTTACGGTCAACCTGTCGGTAACAAAAGTTGCCTGTAGCGGAAGCAATAACTATGTGGTAACGGCTATACCCGGAGGCGGTACTCCCGGGTATTTTTATACCTGGAGTTTCGCAGGCACCGGACAGGTAGAAAGCAACCTGAGTCCGGGTACCTATATTGTCGAAGTTACCGATACCAATGGCTGCGACACCGCTCAGATTTTTTCGATTACACCATCTTCCACCCCTTTTATAATGCCCCCTGTCATTCAGAATCCGAAATGCCTGCTTCCCAACGGCAGTGTATCAATCAGCATTTTCGGAGGAGTAAGACCTTATGCCTACGCCTGGAGTCCTTCGGTGAGTACCGATTCTGTTGCCAACAATCTTTCGCCGGGTACCTATACGGTTACGGTTACAGATGCATTCAGTTGTACAGATACCCGTACCCTGACGCTGGATAATTTTGCCTTGCCCCCGAATGTTGTTGCCACGGCCAGTCCGGTGAGTTGTCCGGGCGGAAGCAATGGAATGGTTACAGCAGTCCCCAATGCAGGATCTCTTCCGTATGCCTATTCCTGGTCACCTTCGGGAGGAACCGGCATCACCACTTCGTTGGTTGCGGCAGGCACCTACACCATTACCGTAACGGACGGACAGTCCTGTACAGCTACCGCTTCTGCAACTGTAACTCAACCGGGTCCGTTTTCGATTTTGGTAAACCGGCAGAATGTTTCCTGCTTTGGAGGAGCCTCAGGAACGGCAAGCGCCTTTGCAGGGGGAGGAACTCCGGCCTATACCTACAGCTGGTCCACAGGCTCAACAGTTTCTTCAATTTCAAATCTTGCCAAAGGACAGTATTATTTTACACTGACCGATGCCAACTCCTGTACTGCTCTGGATACGGTAACAATAACAGAACCACTGCTGCTGCAGGGGCAACTTCATGTAGTCAACAATGTGTTTTGCAACAAGGGAAGCAACGGCAGTATCAGCGTAACTCCTGCGGGCGGGACGCTGCCGTACACGTATTCCTGGTCACCGGTTTCAGTGAACGATTCAACCAATGCCAACCTGCCGGCAGGAACCTACAGCCTGACCATTACCGATAACAATGGCTGCACATTTGACAGTTCAGCTGTGCTGACTCAGCCTGCCGCCTTCGCTGCTACAGTCTTGCAAAATAATCCCCGGTGTTTTTCGGACAAAAACGGAAGCGCCTATGTTACAGTTTCAGGGGCCACTGCCCCTTATATTTATTCCTGGCAGCCCATGAGTAATTTCACCGATAGTATGACAGGCCAGCCGGCCGGTTCGTACACCTTGAATGTGTTCGACTCCCTGGGTTGTACATTTTCTGATACCATTGTGCTGGTTCAACCTACACAACTGAATACAAGTATTTCGCAGGTCAATGTCAGCTGCGCCGGAGCCAAAACAGGATCAGCAACTGCTCAGGCAAGCGGAGGAACGCCGCTTTACAGCTACAGCTGGAAGACAATTGCCGGATCAGATTCTGCCGCTGTGAAACTGGCAGCAGGGAGCTACTCGGTCTATGTCACAGACGCCAATGGTTGCCTGGACAGTGCCAGCGCAACACTGACCCAGCCATCTCCGCTGACTTCAACCATAGCCGTTTCAAACCTGACCTGCTATCAGGATTCATCGGGATCGGCCAACGCCATAGCGGGAGGAGGAACAGGAGGATATGCCTATTCCTGGATGCCGGGAAACCTTACAGGCGGCTCTGTCAACTATCTTCTGGCCGGATCCTATACCCTGACCATTACAGACCTTTCGGGTTGCAGCCTTGCAGATACGGTAGTCATCACACAGCCACCGGCCATTACGGACAGTATGAAAATTGTGAATGTGCTTTGTTTCAGCAAAGGCACGGGGAGCATTCAGATCAGCGCTTACGGCGGAAACGGCGGCTATAGTTACTCCTGGAATACCGGAAGCTCAGCCAATTTAATCCCGAACCTTACTTCCGGAGTTTACACTGTGACTATAACCGATTCAAAAAACTGCAGCATCCAGGATTCTGCAATTGTAAGCCAGGCCACACAGGTAGCAATTGCCTCAGCAGGTTTTCCGGTTGGATGTTACAAATCCTGTAACGGACAAGCGGTAATCATCCCTTCTGCCGGTATAAAACCATACACGGTAGAGTGGTCGACCGGCAGCCACAATTTAAGTATTGATAGTCTTTGCATCGGCACCTACTCGGTACAGGTGACAGACGCAAACGGCTGTACGAATACAACCAGCATCGTTATTACGGAACCCACTGCACTTTCGCTAAGCGGAACCAGTGTCACGGCGCATTGCAATCAGAACGACGGGGTACTCACCGTAACGGCAAGCGGAGCCACTCCTCCCTACAGCTACCTTTGGAAACCAGGCAATGATACAGCAAGTTTAATTGACAGCGCTTATCCGGGCAACTACGCTGTCTTGGTAACAGATAACAACGGATGCCGGGATTCCCTGAAACTTAGCGTGGCCAATGCCGGCGGACCAAAAGCCGCCATTACCAGCTTCAGCAATGTAACCTGCTTCGGAAACTGCAACGGCCTTGCCTCCGCCACAGCCAGCGGAGGCGTCGGCCCTTATTCCTATAGCTGGAATACCGTACCGGTGCAGGACACTTCTGCTATCAGCGATTTATGTACAGGCACCTATACCGTCACCGTCAGCGATCAGTTTGGCTGCAAGGATACAGCCCGGGTTAAAATCAGCTCCCCCTCTGTTCTGATTGTGATTACCTCAGGAGACACAAATATCTGCATAGGCCAGGTCGCCCACCTCAATGCAGCTGCTACCGGAGGCACTCCGGCTTATACCTTTACCTGGAATAACGGATTGTTTACCGGAGCCAATTTCAGCCCCAACCCGACCCTCACCACTACCTACACCGTTATTGCAACGGATGAAAACGGATGTCCCTCAAACCCGGTTACGATAACCGTCCACGTCAAGCCTCCTTTGGATATTCAGGCACAGGCCTCTCCTGCGGGCATTTGTCCGGGCTCCCCGGCTAAACTGTCTGTATACGCCAGCGGCGGTTCGGGCAGCTATTCCTTTACCTGGGAACCCTTTAACTATACAGGGGACACGATCACCGTAGCGCCTGAAGTAACCACAACGTATACGGTAGTTGTAAACGACGGATGTACCACTCCTCCCGATTCAGCCCTGATTACAGTGTCGGTCTATTCAAATCCCATTGTGAATTTTACGGCAAACGACACGGGTGCCTGTCAGAATGTTTGCGTCAGCTTTACGGATAAAAGCACCTCTCCTGACGGCTCTGCAATTCAATCCTGGCTCTGGACCTTCGGTGACGGTAAAACTTCCACCCAGCAAAATCCCTCACATTGCTATGATAGGGTGGGCAAATACACGGTATCCCTTAGAGTTACGACTTCGCACGGCTGCACGAACGTTGCCACTAAACCCGATTACATCACTATAGAGGGATTACCGGTTGCAGGATTTGTCTGCAACCCGAATTCGGTCAGCGTACTGGCACCTTTTGTAAATTTTCAGGACAAATCTTCAGGTGCAGTAACCTGGAAATGGAATTTCGGTGATGGTTCCGAAATTGATTCAATGAATTATGTTCAAAACCCCCGGCACACCTATAAGGACACCGGGACGTACTGCGTCTGGCAGCTGGTAACGAACCTTTACGGATGCAAGGATTCCGCAGAAAACTGCCTGGTGGTATACCCGCAGTTCACCTTTTATATTCCCAATGCCTTTACCCCTAACGGAGATGGCCTCAACGACACTTTTAACGGGGTCGGTACCTATATCAAGAAATACAAAATGGACATTTTCGACCGTTGGGGAAATCTGATTTTTGAAACCAATAGCCTGAGCATAGGCTGGGACGGAAGAGCCAATTACGGAAGTTCTGTCGCCCAGCAGGATGTTTATGTCTGGCAGGTTGAGTTAACCGACGTTTTTGACATCTATCACACCTATATCGGGGATGTCACCCTGCTTAAGTAGGGAAACACTGCGTAACTTCCGACATTTAAGCTTTGCCCGAATTCAGCCTAAAAAATTCAGCCCCGGAATCCAAAATAATCTTAATTTGGCGGCATGAAAAGAATCGTACTTATTTCCCTCAGCCTTTTAGTTGCCACTCAGTTTGCAACGGCCCAATGGACCAAAACAACCGGAAGCGTTTCAACTGGTATTGTTACCGCCATTACTTCCGTTAAAAGTAATGTTTATGCAGCAACCGACGCAGGTTCAGGCCTGTTTGTAACCACAAACAGCGGAACGGTCTGGACTGCGATCAACAGCGGCCTTACAGCCTATACTTCCGTTCTGGCCCTTGCCGTATCAGATACCTTGCTCTTTGCCGCAACACAAAGCGGAGGGGTTTTTCTCTCCAGCAATTACGGAACCACCTGGACAGCTGAAAATAGCGGCCTTACAAATACCGGGGTTTATTCGCTTGCGCTGATCGGCAGCGATCTGTTTGCAGCAACCTTCAGCGGGGTTTTTATGTCTACCAACAACGGAACTTCCTGGAAGACGGTGAACACCGGTTTGACCAGCCTTGATGTAGTGTCCCTTGCGGTATCCGGAAAAAACCTATATGCCGGAACTGAAAATGGTCTGGTTTTTATGTCAACCAACAATGGCAGCAACTGGACCGTTGCAAGCGGAAGCGGATCAGATTCCCTGAATACCGGCGGAAATAATTTAACACAACTCTATGCGTCCGGAAACTATCTGTATGCCGTTACCTGGGGCAGCGGAATATTCATGTCATCGAACAACGGAGTTTCCTGGTCTGCAATCAATACAGGAATCGGAGGAGGAGGTTATGTGTACGTTATGCTTTCCTCAGGTGGCAACATCTATGCTGCCACGGATGGCTCCGGAGTTTATATGTCCGCCAATAACGGGACCAGCTGGTCTGCTTATAACGGAGGAATGACCACCGCAAACATCACTTCGCTGGCTGCAATCGGCTCTGACCTCTATGCGGGTTCAAACGGAAGCGGAGTTTACATTACCAATATCAGTACCGGAATTGAAGAACATTCGAATCCGGCTGCCGTAAGCGTTTACCCGAATCCGTTCAACACCAGCAGCAACCTGAGCCTGAAATTGCAGGAAAATGCCCTGGTGCAGATTTCTGTTTACAACGCTCTTGGACAGCTTGTGCAAGCTGTCGAGAACAAAAACCTGAGCGCCGGAAATTACCTGTATACCCTGACCGTGTCAAACAGAGGTGTTTACTTCATTCACAGCCTGATCAACGGGGTCCCTTCGGTTCAAAAAATCGTTCAGGAAGATTGAAGCAATAAATTCGTTGGTTATTCGCAAAGATTTTTACTACCTTCATTAGTAGTCCATTTTTTAGTTGGATTAAGGCAAACAAGGCTATTAATTAAAAAAAAGACGAAAATGAAAAGAAAATTACTGGTGGGATTTATCGCTTCTTTAGTGCTGCTGACCACTGATTCAGCAAAAGCTTTAACGGAAATTCAAAATTACCAGAACGGAAGGGTGGTTTTTCAGATTCTGGAAAACGCAATTGTGCAGATTCCCGCTGATGTAAATGGTGTGGTAAACATCAACGGCACCCCTTTCCTTTCTCAGATCAGCGGAAAATATGCGATTACAAACGTTATCCGCAAGCATCCGAAAATTTCCGACGCTCATTTGAGCAATGTATATGAGATTCAGTTCAACAATTTCAGCATGATCGATTCGCTGATTGCAGAGCTGGGCAGAAACTCATTTATAAAATATGCTGAAAAGAAATACCTGCGTTACCAGTTTTTAACTCCAAATGATCCCTATTACACGTATCAGTGGCATTTGCCTCAAATCAATGCAGCAGCAGCCTGGGATATAAGTAAAGGAAACCCATCTGTAGTTGTTGCAGATGTGGACGGTGCAATTCTGATTAGCCACCCTGACCTCTCTGCCCAGATATCTTCCAAATCCTGGGATGTGGCCGACAACGACAACAATCCCAACCCCCCTTTTCAAAATTCAAACTGGGACCACGGAACCCATACGGCCGGACTGATCGGAGCAGGTACAAACAATTCGACCGGGGTTTCGTCAATCGGATTTGGCATCACGATAATGGCTATTAAAGCTACATACGACACCGCGTCCAACACAGAGGCCATCGATGTGGGTTGGGATGCGATCATTTACGCCGTAGATTCGGGTGCGAGAGTCATCAGTTGCTCCTGGGGCGGATCGAACTCTTCAGCATACGAGCAGGACGTGGTTAATTATGCCTATAACAAGGGCGTCCTTATCGTTGCGGCAGCAGGAAATAACGGAAATACGACCATGATCTATCCTGCAGCTTATACCCATGTTATAGCTGTAGCCTCAACCGGAGCAACGAATGCACTTTCAGGCTTTTCCGATTACGGAAGCTGGATAACGCTTTGTGCACCCGGAGAGAACATCCTCAGTACCATTACCAATCACACGGGCACAGCGGGATGTGTCAATGGCAATAATGTAAATTACTACGATTGCCTTTCGGGAACTTCTATGGCAACCCCTATGGTTGCGGGTCTTGCAGGATTAATGCTTTCACTGAACCCCACGCTGACACCTGCTCAGCTGACCAGTTGCCTGACCAGCAGTTGTACCAATATCAGTTCAATCGGAACAAACTCAGGAAATGTCGGAGCCGGATTAATAAATGCCCAGGCCGCGCTTCAGTGTGTGGCAGGAATTGCGGGTTCTGCTCCCGTGACAAACTTTGTAGCCAACCAGGTAACAATAAAAACGGGGCAAAGCATAAACTTCACCGACTTGTCGACCAATAACCCGACTTCCTGGTCCTGGACTTTTACCGGAGCGGCCACTACAAGTTCGGCTGTACAGAATCCTTCAGGAATTGTATACAACACAAAAGGATGCTATGCAGTCAGTTTGACAGCCACAAACAACATAGGCTCCAGTCCTGTTACGAAGACCTGTTACATTACAGTGGCAGGCAGTTTGACAAATGAGTGCGATACCATCGCCAACTTTGTCAACAAAGATACCTTGACCATTTACCTGAATTCGGAAGGAAAGGGTAACTGGGGATATGTTTTAGGCTCAAATAACTTAGGAGACGAAGCGAATTGCGATTATTTTTCAAGCCCTCCTCCTTCCGGCTACGATATCACAGGAGCCGGGGTTTTATTTGTAAAGAACTTTGCCGGCAGTTCGGGAGACGTTGTACAGGTATCCATCTGGGACAATGCAAACGGATATCCCTCCAATACCCTCGCCAATAAAGAGGTTAAGATCAATACCCTGAAAGTAGATGAGTGGAATTTCATTAACTTCGACTCCCCGGTAAACGTTACAGGTTCCTATTACCTGGGCATTCAGTTCAGCACGACAAATTCACCGGCGGATACGATCGCTATTGCCTGTACCATAAGCGGAGAAGTAACACCCAATAGGGCCTGGATGAGGTATCAGGGGCTTTGGGCAAACGACTCTGCAGTGTGGACCAACTTCCGAACGGCAGAGGCCATCGCTCCGATTCTGTGCCATGGCAGCGCTACCGGAATTGCCGGGTCAGCCGGCAAAACTACACTGACTGTTTTCCCCAATCCTTCAACCGGAGAAGTTAATATCCTGTATCCTCCGGGGTTCAATGAACCGGTCAGCATTTCGGTTTACAATGAATGGGGAGCTTTGGTGGCAAAAGCGGGCAACTCAGATCTGCACGGAGGATCGGTAGTCGTAAATCTTAGCAGAGAAGCTACCGGTGTTTATTACATACAAAGCACTACAGGCAAGGGAACCGAAATCAGAAAAATCGTACTGGAACGTTAAACACCGGATTTTCCTCTACCTGAGATTTTATCTTTAAAAAAGCACGGGCTCTGCAACCCGTGCTTATTTTTTTACAAACTTTAGGCTTCCGCTTTACGTAAAACGAACCGCGAACTAAAACCTAGTCACATGTACTCCGAAAAACCCTCCGTTCCAAAATTTCTTGCCGCATTGCTCTTCCTTCCGCTATTTTGGGACGGAGCCGGGGAAGCCTTTTCTCAATCTGTCGGAATCGGGCCAGCTCAGTTCGTACCTAAAAGTACGCTTGATGTGAATGGCGGTATAACTGTAGGGACTGGCTATGCAGGCGTATATGCTGCCCCGGCAAATGGCTTAACCGTTCAGGGGTTCGTTGGCATAGGAGTAGGTGCTCCGGGCGGAATAACTTCCCCTTTGACCATATCCTACTCCCCTGCAAACGGGACACCGGCAGTGAATATTGGATTTTTCCCGGGTCCAACCGTTACCGGCGGCATCAATGATGTAATTCAGAATAATATTGGTACCGTACCTCCGGCCAATGACAATACCGGTTTTTACGATGGCCTGCACAACGTTATTGCATTCGCATCGAATAACACAATCGGAACGGTAGCGGGCGTTTACAATCAGGTTAACAGCTGTTGCACCTTCAGTACGGTCAACTCGTTGTATGGTACCTTAAACTCATTGGATGTTTCCTGGTCGCATCAGACAGCCAGCACTATATACGGTACATCCAATACAATTGGTACCGGTAACTCCACGGCGAGTTCAACCGGGTACGGAACCTATACCCTGTTCGAAGGCTCCCTGTCAACTGCCTACGGAGATTACGTGACCGCTACGGGATCAGGCCATTTGCTGAATGCCTACGGAATCTATGTTACCGATCTTTCGTTAAATGCAACAACCGCCTATGGGGTTTACTGTGCAGGAAATCAGATCAACTATTTCGGTGGTAATGTCGGGATTGGAATTACGGAACCCCAGGCCGACCTCCATATTTACAATTCGAATTGGACCGGTCTGGCCGCTCCAAATTATGCCATGATGATTATGGAGGCTGATCAGAATGCAGGCTCTTTGAACGCGCAAATTTCCTTACGCGCCTATTCAGGTTCCGGCGGTAACGATGGGGGAGAAATTACAGGTTATGCAATAAGAGGAAGCAAGGCTTCCCCATCGGCAACTCAGGCCGGAGATAACCTTTTGATATTAGACGGTGGGGGTTACGGGACCGCAGCTAACCAATTCGGAGGATCCATTCAAATGACGGCCGGAAGCAACTGGAGTTCGACCAATGCTGAAACATACATGGGCTTTTACACAACTCCGGCCGGCAGCACGGGCTATGTAGCAGCCAGAATGACGATTGCCAGTAACGGGAATGTAGGTATTGGAACAACAAGCCCATCCAACATGCTTGAATTGTACAACTCGACAACTACTGCTTCAAGTATGCTGATTCAGGGAGGAGCCGGAGGTGGTGGAAATGCGACCGGACTGCAAATCAGAACCTGGTCAGGAATGGCAGCAGGCACCTATGTGCAATTCGGAGCAACGGACGATGGTCTTTCTTCTGAACGTGCAGGTATATTTGTTCCCAATTCCACCACCAACGGAGTGATAGAAGCAGTATCTGTGTTAAAATCTTCGGGCAATGTGGGTATCGGAACCACCAGTCCGGGCTATCTTTTGGCGGTTAACGGAAATACATCCTGCACAGGTGGAGTCTGGAGCGCATCGGACGGACGGTACAAAAAAAATATTACCTGCGTTTCAAATGCACTGGATAAAGTAAAGTCCCTGCAGGCCGTGACGTACAACTGGGATCTTGAAAAAACCGCCAGAGAAGGAATGACAATGGATGACCGCACGTATTTCGGATTCATAGCACAGGAAGTTCAGAAAGTCATGCCAGAAGCCGTTCAAGAGGCTCCCGGAGATAACCTTCTTAGAATTGACTATGCCCAGATCACACCCGTATTGGTTGAAGCAGTGAAGGAACAACAAAAGAAAATTGAAGAACTGGAAGCCTTGGTTGCACAACAAGGGCTTCTGCTTAAAAAACTAAGCACGCCCTAAACTCAGGAACCCCTTAAACACGTATACCCGCGATCAGAACATCATCGACCTGGTCGTTTGATTTTTTCCAGTCCGCAAACGATTCTTCCAGAATGCGCTGTTGTTCCTTTGCAGGATGATGCCAGCATGTACCCAGTAAATCCGTAAGCTGTTTCAACATAAACTTCCTGCCCTTTTCTCCTCCAAACTGATCAGAATAACCATCTGTAAACAGGTAAATCATGTCTCCTTTGTTAAGCTGAAGGATATGCTCTGTAAAGGATTGCTCCTCTCCGAACTGGGCCCCTCCTACCGGAAATTTATCACCGTTTATTTTTTTTAGTTTTTCAGGATACGCATCACTGAAAAGATAAAGAGGGCGGTAGGCCCCTGCATAGCGGATCTGATTTTTTCCGGCATCAAAAACGCAGAGGGCGATGTCCATCCCGTCCTTGCTGCCTATGCCTGAATTTCCCTGTTTCAGGGCAGCCTGAATTCCTTTTCGCAGCTGATTGAGAATTTCGGCTGCTGAGAAAATACCTTTTTCAATAACGACCTGATTCAACAGATTATGACCTATCATGCTCATGAAGGCCCCGGGCACCCCATGTCCTGTACAATCAACAATTGCTATTATTTTTTTATCCCCCTTTTCGTAAAACCAGTAAAAATCCCCGCTGACAATATCGCGGGGTTTGTAAAAAATAAAAGAGTCCGAAAAAGCCTTGTGAATGTCTGACAGCGGGGGCAAAATCGCATCCTGAATTTTTCTCGCGTATTCGATGCTGCTCGTGATGTCCCTGTTTTTATCAGCCAGCTGAATGGTGCGGTCAAGAACCATTCGTTCCAGGGCCTTTTTTTGCAGGGCCACCCTTAGGGTTCGGTACTGACTGAATCCCCAGGTGGAAACAAGCATTGCAAGCACAAAAAAGAAATAAGCAAGTTTGGTTTTGTACCAGGGAGGGTAAACAGAAATCCGTATGGAAGTGCCGGTAGTATTCCATTCTCCGTCACTGTTGGAAGCCCTTACCCTGAACGTGTATTCACCCGGACTGAGTTCGGGGTATTCGGCAATATTCCGAATACCGGGAGGTGACCAGTCGCGCTGCAAGCCCTCCATTTTCCAGGAATATTTGTTCCTTCCGGGATCATCAAAATCAAGTGCCGTAAATTCAAACGAAAAGGAATTGTCTTTGTACGAAACCCCGATATGACGCTTTACAAGAACCGAACTGTCGAGTTTCACTTCCTTATTAAATCGCTTATAGGAAGTAATGTATACGGGAGGAATATGGCTGCTGGAGGTCAGGCGTTCGGGGTAAAAAACGCTGATTCCGTTGAGTCCGCCGAAATACAGCTGTCCGTCCGAAGCAGTATAGTAAGCCCCCTGATTAAATTCCTCACCTTGCAGGCCATCATCGGGACCGTAATTGGTAAAGGCTGAACCATCTGTGTTTTCAACAAAGGGGTTGAATTTACTGAGCCCTTTGTTAGTGCTCATCCATAAATTACCTCTTTCGTCAGGAAGAATGCTGTAAATGTAATTGTTGGGCAAGCCGTCCTTTTTGTAATAGGAAAGAAAAGATCCTGATCCGGGGTCGAACCTGTTCAGGCCGTTGTCAGTGGCAATCCAGGCAATTCCGTTGTCGTCGTGGTAAACATAGTTGACGGTATTGGAACTAAGGGAATGTTTTGAAGAATTTTCGTGTTTGTAAACGCGGATCTTTTTTGTGCGGGTATTGAGTACATCAAAACCGCCTGCTACTGTGCCAATCCACAATTCTCCGTTTTTATCCAAACCCAGAAAATAAATACTGTTGGAACTGAGCCCATTATTGACAGTGTATTTACTGAAAGTTTCAGACCGCTCGTCGAGCAGAAAGAGACCCTCTTCAAGAGTTCCGATCCAGAGCTTACCACCCTCTTTGGTCATGCAGGTAATATTCTGTCCGGACAAAATGCTGTTGGAGGCCTTAAAATTGCGAAATGTTTTATTTTTCAGATCAACTTTAACCAACCCGCCTCCCCATGTTCCCAGCCAGTAACTATCCTCAGCATTTTTCAGTATGCTGAGGACTCCGTTTTCACTTCCGTAAGGGATACCTTTGGGCAGTTCCAGGGCCTTACCGCTGACCAGATCGATTACGCTCAGGCCTTTGCTGCTGGTTCCCAAAAGCAACCTGTTTCCATCTTTCAGCACGGACATAATATCGTTGCTCCCAAGTGCGCCGGTTTCGAAATCCTGGGTGGTAATCGTCTTGAATTTCAGTTTCCCCGCCTGCAAAAAGTCAACCCCAAGATCGGTTCCCACCCACATATAGCCCGAAGGATCAAAGTAAATGCAGTGAATTTTATCACTTAATAAATTTCCAGGCTGATCGCCCGAACTGATTTCCCGGTAGTTTCCTTTGCTGTCCAGCAGAAGAATTCCTTTTTTATCCGTACCATAATAATATACGCCCTCATTATTCCGGCTGGCAGAAGTAATCTGAAAGACATCCCCCTTTTTGTACCTCAACTGAGCAAACTGATCTTCTTTTATCAAGCCGTTCTGAACGTCAAGCATTTTAATTCCTTTCAGGTTGGTATTGATATAGATATGGCCCGCATTGTCAACTGTAGCCGAATTTATTTTTCCCAATTCCCGGTCTGAAAGACTGAGCCTGGTAAAACGGGCCGTTTGTTTATCAAAGGAATAAATACCAAGAGGAGTAATGACCCATAACTTCTGCTCAGCCGGATGTTCGACAATCAGGTAGATTTCGTTGGTGATGATCTCCGGTTTTTCTGAAGAACCTATAAAATAGCGCTGCACATCCAGGGTATTCAAATCAATTGCGTTTAAGCCCTTTGCAGTTGCGACCCATATTTTAGTATCCCGCCCAAGACATAAATTCTTAATCGAGTTATCGCTCAGGGAACTTTTGTTGGCCTCTTCAGACAGCAGCCGTATAAAATTATCAGTTCGGGGGTCGTAAATACTGATACCGTTGTTTTCAGAACCTATCCAGATGCGGCCCTGATTATCTTCCAGCAGGCAGCTTACAAAATTACCTGCTATGCTTTGCGGGTTATCGGGATCGGCGCTGTAAACCTTTATTTTATTGCCGTCGTAGCGGTTTAAACCGTCCTGGGTACCGAACCACATGAATCCCCGGTGATCCTGCAAAATACAATTCACCATCGACTGGGACAAACCCTGCTCTGAAGTAATGTGCCTGAGCTTTACGTTTAATTTCTGGGCAACGGATGAGTTCTGGCCTGCCGGGACATTCTGGCCTACGGAGACATGCTGGACAACGGATAGCTGGATAAGAAGCAAACTGATTCCCAGGCGCCTTGTTTTACAGAATAAGTTGGGAATACCTTTCATAAGCCTCTTGGAAAGCCGGCCAAATACAATTGGAAAGCCAGCCAAATATAAGAAGTTGATGCGGAAATACTACATTTGCAGAATGTCAAAAACGCAGGAAACAGAATGGTTTTCAGATTGGTTCAACAGTTCATACTACCATACCTTATACAAAAACAGGGATGAGACCGAAGCGAAACGCTTTATTGACAGTATTCTGGGACGGCTAAAGCTGAGGGATAATGCCCGTATTGCAGACATTGCCTGCGGGAGGGGAAGACATGCCATCTACCTGAATAAAAAAGGATACGATGTAACCGGCATTGACATTTCTGAAAACAGCATTGCATTCGCCAGGAGCCATGAAAATGAAAACCTGCGTTTTGCTGTACACGATATGCGCAAACCCTTTGTCAGCAACTATTTTGACCTGTGCCTGAATTTATTTACCAGTTTCGGTTATTTCAAAACTGAACACGAAAACGAACTTGCGGTAAAAACCATGTACACGGCCCTGAAAAAAGAGGGTATTCTGCTTATTGATTTTTTCAATTCGAATACCGTTTTGAGGCAATGCCCGGTCAGCGAAGAAAAAGACATTGACGGGATCCATTTTAAAATCCGCAAATACATTTCAGGTAACCAATTGATGAAAGACATTCAATTCAAAACCGATTCAGGGCTTCGTCAGTACAGCGAAAAAGTACAACTGCTCAGGCAGGCCGATTTTGAACACTACTTTAAAGCGACCGGTTTAAAAATCACCAATCTGTTCGGCAATTACCAGTTAGAGGATTTCAAGCCGGAGACATCAGAACGTCTGATTGTGGTCGGACAGAAAATCTAAGTGATTAGCAAAAAACCAGCGAATAGGGGTACCTCCCTAATGGCTAATGGTTAATCGCTCATTTTTTGGAGAGCCCCGTGAATACCTTCAAAATTTGGGTACTCACCGGCTGTTTCCAAAACCTCGGCGAAACGGACGATTCCGGCCTTATCGATGACGAAAGAGGCTCGTTTAGCCACACCTTTTAATCCCGCAATCCACTCCGGAAACATGCAACCGTAGGCTGTACAGGCCTGTTTGTTAAAATCAGAAAGAAGGGTGAAGTTGAGTTTCTGGTCTTCTTTGAACTTATTCAGACTAAAGGGGAGATCAACGGAAATACCGAAAACGACGGCATTCAGACTGTTGAACATAGCCAGTTCATCCCTGGTCTGACACATTTCTTTGGTGCAGGTACCCGTAAAGGCAGCAGGGAAAAAAAGTACTACTACGTTTTTGCCCTGGCAGTCGGCCAGTTTTACCATTTTCTTGTCTGTATCAGGCAGTTCGAAAAGCGGGGCTTTGTCTCCTATTTTAATTTGCATTGTTTTGATTTATTTGTTTCAGACAAAGAAAGCAAATATTCACTAAATTCGCCTTACAAAACAATCTAAAAAAAACAAACTAAAATGAACACAACATTGGTTGGAAAACAGGCTCCTTCATTTAAGGCAGATGCCGTTGTGAACGGAGGCGAATTTGTAAAAAACTTTTCATTGGATCAATACATAGGGAAAAAAATGGTGGTGTTTTTTTTCTACCCTAAGGATTTCACTTTCGTTTGTCCGACCGAACTGTTTGCCTTTCAGGAAAAGCTGGCTGAATTTGAAAAGCGCCACACTGCGGTAGTGGCCTGCTCAACGGATACCGAGCAAAGCCATTGGGGCTGGCTGCAAATGCCTAAAAAAATGGGCGGCATTCAGGGCATTACATACCCTGTCGTGGCCGACACGTCAAAAACCATCGCAGCCAATTACGGGGTATTAACCGGCGATTATTACACCGATGAACAGGGAAACCTCTGTACTACCGGCTCTATGATTGCCTACCGCGGGCTGTTCATACTTGACAAAAAGGGTGTGGTCAGGCATTTGCTGGTCAACGATCTTCCGCTGGGCCGCAACGTTGACGAAGCCCTTCGCATGGTGGATGCTATTCAGTTTACAGAAGAAAACGGAGAAGTCTGCCCTGCCAACTGGAGCAAAGGGAAAGAGGCGATGAAAGACACACACGACGGAGTGGCCAGCTATCTGGCCAAGCATTAAGAAGTCAAGCCAGACCGACTAGCGGTTTCGCACAAAGAAATCCAAAACCGCTGAGGTTTCTGAATCCCAGTAGGCATAGTCATGCCCGTGTTTTTCTGAAAGGTGAAGTTTGAATTTCTCAGGATTTTTGGTGCTGTTCAAAGCCTCAAAAAACAATTTACTCTGGCCGCAAGGCACGATTTTATCATTCTCTCCATGCCCCAAATAGAGGGGCACGGTAATTTTTACTGCGTTTCGCGCCGGATTGTCTGCTCCCTCCCAACGCGACCTGAACGAACCAAACTCCCCATAAACTCCCTTCATCAGATTATCTCCCGGAAAAAGGGTTTGATCGTAATCTCCCGAAAGGGCTGCCCCGGCTTTGAAAAGTGTTAAACTGTTTTCCATGATCAGAGCGACACCTCTGCCTCCGGTAGAAATACCAAAAATGTAATTATTCTGTCCGGGTTTCAATAGACCGAACTTTTTTTGGAGGGTACCGAAAAGGGTGTCCAGCACCCAGGGCAATTCGGGATAGCGTATCCAGTCCTTTCGGGTTTCGGGATAAAGGCGGGAAGCGTAAACGCTTTTGCCCATTTCAGGCAAAATGAGAATGTAACCTTTGCTCAACGCTGTGCTGCAAAAGGAGGAGGATGCACAGCATTTTTTCCTCGAAAAATTCCATCCGGGCAAAACCAGGATTTCACCAACGGGATGGATGCGGGGAAAAAGCAAATCCACACTGTCCCCGTTTAAAACCAGTGTAGTGTCCCGCTGAAAAAATAGTTGAACAGCTTTGGCAGGCGTAAAAACCGACAGGGGCAGAAGTGTAAAAACCGACAGGGGCAGAAGCGTAAAGACCAGTAGCAGCAGCAGGGGAATCCGGCAAATAGTGGACGACACTTTATTCAAAATCTTAAATTTAAGCTGTTGTCGCCAAAATTAGACTATTTATAATTGCTACCTTTAGGCCCTCAAAAAAAAACTTATGAGCGATCAACCTGAACATATCCAGTGCCTTATTCTCGGTAGCGGCCCTGCCGGATATACAGCTGCTATTTATGCAGCAAGAGCCGGACTTAAACCCGTTATTTACCAGGGACTCCAGCCCGGAGGTCAGCTTACAACTACTACGGAAGTTGAAAATTATCCGGGCTACCCGAAAGGAACCCAGGGTCCTGAAATGATGGAGGATTTTAAAGCCCAGGCCGAGCGGTTCGCAACAGAAGTGCGCTGGGGAATGGCAACAAAAGTCGACTTGACAGGTCCTTTACATAAAGTGGTTATTGATGATCAAACCACCGTTCAAACCCATGCACTAATAATTGCAACCGGCGCTTCTGCAAAATGGCTGGGCCTGGAATCAGAACAGAAATTCAACGGCTTTGGCGTTTCTGCCTGCGCCGTTTGTGACGGGTTCTTTTTCAAGGGTCAGGATGTGGCCATCGTTGGCGCGGGTGACACGGCTGCTGAAGAGGCCACTTACCTTGCCAAGCTTTGCAGAAAAGTTTACATGATTGTACGCAGAAGCGAAATGCGCGCTTCAAAAGCCATGCAGGAAAGGGTGCTGAAAACAGCAAATATTGAGATTTTGTGGAACAGCGAAACCAAAGAAATCACAGGAGACAAAGGAGTGACCGGGGCACGCATCCTCAACCTGAAAACCGGTCAGGAGCGCAACCTTGTTATTACCGGCTTTTTTGTTGCCATAGGACATCAGCCGAACACAGGCATTTTTAAGGACTGGCTTACCTTAGACGAGACCGGGTATATTAAAACAGTACCCGGTACCAGCAAGACCGGCAGGCCCGGGGTTTTTGCAGTAGGCGATGCACAGGATAAAGTTTACCGCCAGGCCGTTACTGCCGCAGGAAGTGGCTGCATGGGCGCCCTCGACGCCGAACGCTACCTGGCTGAAAAAGGAATTCACTAAATGCTGGCCTACAAAACATTTATTTTCATATACTTGCACTGAAAATGTAAGGTTCAATCATGTACAATAAAATTTGTACTGCACTGCTTTTTGTTGCTGTCCTTTTTGCGGCCAGGCCTTTGACGGCCCAGCAAATCCTCAGGGGCGACAACAAAACACCCAAAACGTATCTCGAATCAGAGGTGCTGGATCCTGATTACGGAATTAAAAAATACGACAGGCTCAATTTTATAATCGGCGGGGATTCCGTACGAAATGGCCCCAAGGGGTATGCCCTGCAAAACTGGTTCGAGGATTATTACAGCAATGGGAAATTGTTACACAGAGGGTATTATGTGGACGGCCAGTTAAAAGTTTACAGAAACTATTACGACAACGGACAGCTCGAAAGGGATTTCAAGGTAACAGATCTGAAACGCGCTGCCATGAAAATTTATTACAAGGATGGAAAACTGAAAGCCGATATTGAATACTACGGAAACAATGTGTTAAAAGAAGAGGACTTTTACCCTGGCGGCCAGCTGAAATATCAGGAAGAGCACACACGAAACATGGAAAACCTGATCCATATGAATTCCTTTGCAGAAAACGGAAAGCCCCAGAGTCTGTTTGAATTAACCGGGATAAAGAAAAAGGTGTATTACTATTATAAGAAAGAATACAATGAGAATGGAAACATCAAAGAAGAAGGCCCGATGAAATACAGTCTCGATCAGATTGATTATGTAAAAGAAGGCCTCTGGAAATTTTACGACGACAACGGCACCTACAAAAACTCAGACAATTTTGTAAACGGCCAGGGCGGCAATTCGAATTAGTTCTTAGGCGTATAAAACTGTTTGGGCTCGTGTTCTTTACCTTGGTTTTGGGGGTCGTTGTACTTTCCTTCCTTTTGTTTTGATTTGTTTCTCGCATCCACATCCTGAACATAGTGCCATTTGCCTTTCTTAAGCTGAAAGGCATCCACACTAAAGTCGGGTCCGTAATACTGATGCTGTCCTTCAAACCTCGGCTCGGAGGGAGAGAGGTGATCAAAAACAATCTGCGATAAGTGTTCGTCGTATTTCAGGGACATAACCACCTGAGCCGAATACTCAAAAACTACACGCTTTGGTGAAGCCTTCCCGTATTTGAATATATCCGCTCCGAAGCGGGGGCTACCGTCCGAATTAAAAGCAAGGACATCAACTATTTTTTTTGTCGTGAGCTTGTCCTGCAGACGTTGACCCAAAAGTGTGTACAGCTTTTTGCCCCTGCTCTTAACCGGGATAATTTTGTAATACAGCATGCCGTACCACTTTGCAGCTTCACCGGTATAATTTTCAGGGTTTTTGATATCGGCTGATTTATCGATAAGCGGGTAGAGCTGAAAAGCTTTCCGTTTAGGGTTCCAGGACTGAATGAAACCACAGTACAGGTGAGTTCCATCATTCAGAGGGACATCCCATTCGATGATCCTGAAAGTGCGATCGGGGTCAGTCAGGCGTCCGATTTCCGTCAGGGAGTCAAAGGGGTACTCAAAGGATTTTTCAAGCTGAAGGGCCCTTTCAAGGCAGGAATTCAGATTCCTGTTTACTTCCAGTTTTTCCCGGTCATTTTTGACAGCGTACAATTTTCTCTGAAACAAGAGTAAAGAATCCTCAAATTCACGCAACGATTTCTGTGCATAACCCGACCCGAAGGGAAGTATGCAAACCAGTATAAAAAGATGTTTACAGGTGCAGGGAATCCTTTTTAGCCAATAGGGCATCTTTTTCTTCTACGTTGTTTTCGTCTTTAATGCAGCAATCAACAGGACATACTGCGGCGCATTGCGGCTCATCGTGAAAACCCGTACACTCGGTGCATTTGTCTGCAGCAATGTAATAGAGATCCATCGATACAGGAGTCTGGGCAGCATCAGCTTCTGCCGTTATGCCTGAATTTTTTCCCGTAAAAGAACCTTTCACAGCGGTTCCGTCTGAAAAGCGCCATTCGGCGCCGCCTTCGTAAATTGCATTGTTGGGACACTCGGGCTCGCATGCTCCGCAATTAATGCACTCTTCTGTAATTTTAATAGCCATAGCTGTTTATCTTTGGACTGTAAAGATACAGAATCATGACGCTTCGGCAAAAAATAAATGCACTGGAAAAACTGGGGGCCGTTTTACTCCAGGCAGGTCAAAAAAAGGGAAAACTGGCTGAGTTTGCCGCAAGCAGTTCTATTTACAACGGATGGTTTACCGAAGAAAATGTACTGCATGTCTTTACAGAATGGGGAAAAAGTCTGGTACCCGAACAACTCAGCCGCTGGCTGGAACCCTATTCCGCCGAATCTTATTCCCTGGAACCTGAATCACCTGTAACCATAGGGCTGATCATGGCCGGCAATATTCCGCTTGCCGGTTTTCACGATCTGCTTTGTGTACTTCTGTCCGGACACAATGCACTGGTAAAAGCATCCGGCGACGATGAAAAATTGCCAAGACTGATTTGCGAAATCCTGATTTCGATTGAACCCGGATTCAAAAAACAAATTCAGTTTACAGAGGGACGACTTGCTAAAATTGATGCCATCATTGCAACAGGCAGCTCTAATTCTTCCAGGTACTTCGACTTCTATTTCGGGAAATACCCGCACATCATACGTAAAAACAGAAATTCAGCTGCCGTTTTAAGCGGCAGCGAAAGCAGACAGCAAATGCAATTACTTGGAAAAGATGTGTTTCAGTATTTTGGCCTGGGTTGCAGAAGCATCTCTAAATTATTCGTCCCCGAAGGCTATGATTTTGATCTTTTTTTTGGAGGTATTTTTGATTACAAAAACATCATCAACCACAATAAATACGCAAATAACTATGAATACAACAAAACCGTTTACCTCATGCAGGGAATCAACCTGATTGAAAATGGGTTTCTTTTGCTGAAAGAAGATATCGGATTATCTTCTCCTGTTGCTGTATTATTTTATGAATACTATTCCAATGCTACTGAGTTAAACCAAAGACTTCAGATGGATTCAGGGAATATCCAGTGCCTGGTTTCGGGCATGGATAACGTGAGCCGAAAAGTTGAGTTCGGGAGCGCCCAATCGCCGGAACTTTGGGATTATGCGGATGGAGTGGACACCCTGAAATTTCTTCAGAACCTCAGGAAGCAGCCTGTTTTTTAATGAAAATTCAACGATTTGACTGGACTTGGTTAAAATCTTACATTTGGTATCGTGTATTAAAAACCCAACCCGATGAAGCAAATTTACTTCCTGTTCTCCGCCCTGTTGCTGTGCTCCCTGACAAGGGCCCAGTCTCCAACCATTTATGGTTCATTTTTGCCAGTCAATGGTACCGCTGTAAAAGAGGTCTGGGATACGGCAACCAATGTATTGCCTATGCCTGCCTCCGGATCAGGAGTTACATGGGACTATTCCCTTAACTATGTCGGTTCAGATACCTTTCAGCTTTCGACTGTCCCGCCTGCTTCAGGACCCTCGGGAACAACATTTCCAACAGCTACAAATGGTGCCTTTGTACGGGCCATACCAAAATACGAAACGGTCGATTCGCTTTTTCTGTATTATAGGCTGAATTATAACGGCCTGTATAATATAGGAACCGTCAATGAAAAAAAGGCTTTCAACAATGCAGTATATACTGCCGTTAGGGCAGAACTGGTAACACCTTTCGAATTCAACAGCAGTACGCCGGTCACCTACGACACGTCCATACAGGTGGCTTATTTCAATTACACAATTCCTTCGTACGGCACTTTTCCAGTTAAGCATGTGCACACCCAGTACAAAATCATGTCCTACGAGGGTTACGGAACCTTAAAAATTCCGGGAGTAACCTATACCAATGTCGTAATGACAAATGAACTGGTCACTGAATTAGATACGTTTTATGTGAATGTTTTGGGAACCTATCAATATTATCCGGCCTACGTGCCTGCAAGTGAAACCGACTTTTCACGATGCGAATTTTTACGCAACAATACCTTCGCCACTTCGGTGTTGATGTATTTGCAGGACGACGATTTCGACGGTAACGCAAATGCAGCCTGGTATACCCTGCCGGTTGCATTCGGATCAATTTCAGGAACGGCCCTGGACTCATCCGGGAAAAGCGCATTGACCAAGGGTAAAAATCAGGTTTTATTGTTCAGGGACCACTCTAATTTTATGCGGGATGACATCCTGGATTATACGGTCACTGACCTGAACGGAAATTACCAGTTCGACTCAATTCCCTATGGTTATTACCGTGTGGCTGTCATTCCGGATACCACACAATACCCCAATTCGGTAACAACCTATTACGGGGATACCGTAGCAGGTTCTCCGGCAACCTGGATGCACTCCGATTCGATCAATACGATAAATTGCAGGTGCAACGCTACCGGAAACAATATTAAAATCAAATACCACGCCCCCCAATCCAATGCTGTATCGTTGTCGGGAAGCATTACAACAACCTTTCCCTACGAAAACCCCTTTATGGCCCCTTTGGATCCTATGCGCAAATCGGGAAGCAGGAAAAACAAGAATCTGGTAATGGCCTCAAATGATGTGAAAGGAATTGACATCGTCGTAAAAAAGAAACCCAGCGGATCACTGGCCGTTAAATCAAGCACGGACAGCAGCGGTAATTTCAGCTTCAACAACCTCGATCCCGGCAATTATACAATGATAGTGGATATGCCGGGAATCAGTTCTTCTGGCTCCTATTCGTTCACAGTCTCCTCCGGAAGCTCAATAAACTGCCTTAGTTACACCATCTTCCCGGATTCGATCAATCCGGATAACACCCTTTGCGGACCACTCTCTGCAGCCGATTTCAATTCAGGCCATTTTTCTGCCCGCGTTTATCCGAATCCCTGGTCGGCTGAAACCCGGATTGGAATTGAACTCCCTTCCAACTCCTTTGTTCTGATCGATCTGTATGACAATCTGGGTCAGAAAATCACTACGGTTGAAAATGCCTGCAAGGCCTCCGGATCTTACCAGTATGCGATTCAGCAGGACAACCTTCCCTCTTCCGGGATTTATTTACTGCGGGTATCGGCAAACAATTCGACCCAAACGATTAAGATCATAAAAGAATAATTTCGTTGAACCTGTGCTCTTTTAGGTTAGCTGTACCGATTGTCAGCCTCTTATTTATTACCCTTCAGGGCTTTACGCAACAACTGCATTTTGAAAATTTCAGCTCAGAGCAGGGGCTTTCAGACAAAGTTGTGCTTTCCATTGGACAGGACGAAAGAGGTTGCATCTGGTTGGGAACCTATAAAGGAGGGATAACAAAATACAACGGAGTCGGCTTTGAAAAAATAGGTGATAAGGATGGGCTTCCCTCTAACCTGATTTACAGTCTCACCAGGCCAGACCAGCACAGAATGATTGCCGGTACAGATCAGGGCATCGCTGTTTTTGATGGAAAAAAATTCAGCAATTATTCAAAGGATAACGGCCTTCCGGACGAAACGGTATTCAGCGGATTGTTCGATTCGGGGAATACGCTGTGGCTCGGTACCGGAAAAGGTGTTTGCACTTTTTCTGAACATCAGTTTAAAGCCTTTACAGCTGATTCGGCACTGAGCAACGCTACTGTATTTACTATCTATGAGGACAGCAGGAAACAGATTTGGTTTTGCACTGCTCACAAGGGACTTTTTTGTTACGACGGCAAAACAATGCGGAGGTACCAGGCAAAAAACGGTTTGGATTGCGAAGTGGTGTATTCGGTAATTGAAATTTCAGACAAGGTCTATTGGATACTGACCGAAAACAACCTGTTTGAACTGAGGGAAAATAAACTACAAATTGTCAAAATTGATGCGATAAAAGGAGGTGCATTTTTTTACTGTTCCCTGAAAGATCGCAGAGATGGTACAATCTGGATAGGAACCGACCAGGGGGTGTTGAATTACCGCAAGGGAAAATTTAATCTTCTTACTGTTAAAAACGGATTGGTTGACAACACAATCTGGAAAATTTTTCAGGACAGGGAAAACAACCTTTGGTTTGCTTCAAAACAAAACGGAGTTTCCAGGTTGTCCTCAGAACGTTTTTTATCGGTAACGACCAACGAAGGCCTTCCCAAAAATGAAATCAAGGGTATTCTGCTTCAGGATTCTAAAACCTTTGTCCTGACGGCTTCCGGATTATCTGAACTGGATAACGGGAAACTTGTTAAAAATGCAATTGTTCCTAAACTTCTTCTGCAAGGTGATTTAACATCCTTCATTTCAGATAAAAAATCTTTTCTAATGGCTTCGGAATACGGGGTAAACCGGTTTGACGGAATTAATTATGATACCCTGCGAAGCAATGCAAATAAAAACCTGGACAAATGTTATTGCATCATGCGGGATTCAAAAGGCACAACCTGGTTGGGAACCTTTGGTGGCCTGGCCCAACTGGAGAATAACAGAATCTTACCCTATTCCCGGCTGCAACTAAGCAAGCCGGTTAAATGCCTGATGGAAGACCGGCAAAAGCGAATCTGGATAGGAACCGATTACGGACTTTACCTGCTCAGTGAAAACAACCTGATTCACTTTTCCTTGCAGGAGGGTATGCCGGAGAAAATAGTCCAGGCCTTTTTTGAAGACAAAATGGGAACCGTATTTATTGCAACTGAGTCGGGCCTGTTCCGGCAGAAAAAAAATCAAAAAGATTTTACACGGATTTCGGACAGAAAAGATTTTAATTCGAACGACATAACTTCGGTTACAGTTGACACATGGGGATACATTTGGGCCGGTGCCACCAACGGTCTGAACAGAATAAAAATGGAGCACGATTCGGTAGCCGAGATTCGGCACTTCGATGCAGCCGACGGCTTTACCGGAGAAAGCTGCAATGCGGGAGTGATGACAGCAGATTCAGCGACCGGACAGATCTGGATCGGAACCAACAATGGGCTCCTGATTTACAACAGAGACCTGGACTTTGAAAACAAATGCAGGCCCATCACAAACATCACGGATATTAAAATAAATGGCAGTGCTAAAGAATGGGCAGAAGGAAAAATCCTTGTTTTACCCTATACCCAGAACAATTTTATTTTCAGTTTTATCGGAGTCAGTTTAACCGCCCCTCAGAAAGTCTCTTACCGCTACCGCCTGAAAGGTTTTGACAAAGACTGGATGGCAACAACCGAGCTTCAGGTTCCTTATCCGAATCTGGAACCCGGCACGTATGAATTTCAGGTAAAAGCCTGTACGAACGAAGGGATATGGAATACAGAACCTGTTTGTTTTGCGTTCAGGATTGAATCTCCTTTTTATCAGACCTGGTGGTTTTATTCGATTTGCATTCTGATTGCTATCGGCGGGGTATTCTCGTACATTAAAATTAAGCGCTCGAATGTTGAAATTTTAAAACAACAAAGCATTATCCAGGGAAAAAACCAGGAACTTGAAAAAGCAAATCGTGAAATTGCACAATACAACAAGAACATTACCGATAGTATTACCTATGCCAAAAGAATACAGGAAGCAATTCTTCCGGCCCACAAAAGAATTAAACAATACCTGAAAGATTTTTTCATCCTCTATAAACCCAAGGACATCGTAAGCGGAGATTTTTACTGGTTTGATCACCTGAATCACAAATCGCTTATTGCCGCTGTTGACTGTACGGGACACGGGGTACCCGGAGCATTGGTAAGCATGGTGGGGCACAACGGATTAACAAGAGTGATAAACGAGTTTGCCTTAACCCAGCCCGGAGCCATACTTGACAAACTGAATTCACTGGTTGAAGAAACACTCCGCCAGAATGACAAAACAGCTGTTCGGGACGGAATGGATATCTCCCTGCTGATGATTGATTCGGCCAACAGTCAGCTGAATTTTGCAGGTGCAAATAACGGGATGTACCTGCTGAGAAAAAAGAACAGGAAGCTAATCGACAATGGCAAAGAAATTCTACCCTCCCTCACCGGCAACGAATTTTGTCTGTTTGAAATTAAACCGGACAAACAACCCATCGGCAGTGAAAGCGAAATGAATTCGAATTTCACCAACCACATCATCCCTATAGAAAGCGGAGATCTCCTGTATTTATTTACCGACGGATTCGCCGATCAGTTTGGGGGCTCCAGGGGAAAAAAATTCCTGTACAAGCCCTTTAAACAATTGCTGCTGGACGTTTCTGCATTGCCCATGCAGGAGCAAAAGAAAGCCATTTACAAATCTCTGAAAGCCTGGATGGGAAGTCTGGAGCAGGTGGATGATGTTTGTGTGATCGGAATCAGGTTAAGCTAAAATCGTATCTTTGCATCCTTAATTATAATTATTAAATAGTACGGCAATGAGTATCGTTAATCTGCTTAGGGGAACAGGGGTGGCACTTGTTACTCCGTTTAAAGCCAATGGAAGTGTCGATTTTAAAGCGCTTGAAAAACTGGTTAACCACATTGTAAAAGGGAAGGTGGAATACCTTGTCGCTCTGGGAACAACCGGTGAGACCGCAACACTCTCAAAAAAGGAAAAAGCGGATGTACTGGAATGCATACAGGAAGCCGCGGATAAACGCGTACCGGTGGTTCTGGGACACGGAGGAAACAATACGCATGAAATTATCAGGGGATTTGACGGATACGATTTCTCCGCTATTGCTGCCGTTCTGTCGGTGTCGCCCTATTACAACAAACCCAGTCAGCAGGGCATTTTCGAGCACTACAGGCTGATTGCAAAAGAATCCCCCAAACCTGTTATTTTGTACAATGTGCCCGGACGGACGTCTTCAAATCTTACAGCAGAAACTACGCTTAGGATTGCCCATGAAGTAAAAAATGTAATTGGCATGAAAGAAGCTTCAGGCAATCTGGAGCAATGCATGAAAATCATCAAAAACAAACCGAAAGACTTTTTAGTAATATCAGGTGACGATGCGCTTACATTGCCAATCATCGCCTGCGGTGGCGACGGGGTCATATCTGTACTGGCCAATGCCTATCCGTTGGAATTTTCTGAAATGGTCAGACGTGCCCTCAGGGGAGACTGCAAAAAAGCCCGTTTGCTTCACTACAAGCACCTCGATATCATAGAGCAGATGTTTGCCGATGGCAATCCGGGAGGAGTCAAGGAATTTCTCTACCGTATAGGAATTTGCGAACACGCGGTTCGCCTGCCATTGGTGAGAGTGAACAAGGATGTTCAGGAAAAGATCAAAAAGTTAGCGAGCGAATAGGCAAGCGATTTGCGATCAGTGAGAACCAACTCTATTCGCTAAATTTGAGATTACTCCTTCTTGGGTTTCTTCCCTTTCAGCGTTCCGGTGAAGGTATACGACTCTTTCTGCTTTCCCTTCTTAAGAACGGCAGCAGTACCCTCAACGTCATCCCCGGTTATGGTACCGTCCCATTTGTAGACCAGGTCCTTGTTGTCACCGGTGGCCTCAACACTGAAGGTACAGGTAATAGGGCTGGCCGTTGAATCAAAGGTGGCTTCATAGGCCGTTGCCTTGTATCCATCGGCTATCATTTTTTTCCAACTGAACTTTCCCATTTTAAAACTAAGCTCTTCCTTTTCAGCAGGGCCCGGTTTTTTACCATCCTTGGTCAGATCGATAGTGTAGGTTTTCTTGTCCAAAGGTCCGGGAGGAACTTTTTCCTTCTTTTGAGCCAGGACTGTGCTGGCCATAAAAGCCAGCATCAGTGTTGCTCCGATTATTTTTTTCATGTTGCTTGGGTTATTTACCTTTGTTTTTCATTTCCTGAACTTCAATTCTGAAATCCTGAGCCGCTTTTTTTACATCCTGAAGAGCCTTGCGAACACGGGTTCCTGCGGCAGCGTTTCCGTTGTAAAATTTTTCTACATCAGCTTCCATAGCAGCTACGATGTTTTTTAAGTTTTCGTACTTTGTCATGTTAGGTTAGGTTTTAGGTTTAAAGTTAACAATATATGCATTAAACGGCGGCAATTTTATCTGCCTGATATTTACCAGACTTTAATTTGCCTACTATTTTCGAAAATGACGAAATCGTGTATTCGACATCCTCTAATGTGTGTACAGCTGTAGGTATCAACCTTAGAATAATTATTCCCTTGGGAACTACAGGATAGACGACCATAGAACAGAAAATATTGAAATTTTCCCGTAAATCAAATATCATGTTGGTCGCTTCCGGAATGGATCCGTTCAGGTAAACCGGGGTAACCGGGGATTGTGTTTTTCCGATTTCAAAACCCGCTTTTTTGAGTCCTTCCTGTAAAGCCCTGGTAATTTTCCACAAATTTTCCCGGAAGGAAGGTATTGTCCGCATCAGTTCGAGGCGCTTCAGTGCGCCTGCGACAAGAGGCATTGGCAAAGCCTTGGCAAAAATCTGGGAGCGCATATTGTAACGAAGGTATTCTACAATTTGCTCGTTGCTGGCTATGAAACCACCAATGAGCGCAAAAGATTTGGCAAAAGTTCCGAAATAAATATCAATTTCATCCTGAACACCCTGTTCCTCCCCTGTTCCGCCTCCGGTTTTCCCCATTACACCTATTCCATGTGCGTCATCCACAAATAGCCTGAAAGGGAACTTCTTTTTCAGGGCGGTTATTTCTTTTAGTTTACCCTGATCTCCGCTCATTCCGAAAACACCTTCTGTAATAACCAAAATTGCTCCGTTTGTTTCAGCAATTAATTTGACAGCCCTTTCGAGCTGTTTTTCAAGGGATTGGATATCATTGTGGGAATATACAAAGCGTTTGCCCATATGCAGCCGCACTCCGTCAATAATACACGCATGAGACTCTGCATCGTAAATAATGACATCGTGGCGGTCAACGAGGCAATCAATAGCCGAAACCATGCCTTGATAACCGTAATTAACTAATATAGCATCCTGTTTACTCACATACGAAGCCAATTCGACTTCGAGTTTTTCGTGCTGGTTTGAGTTCCCTGACATCATGCGCGCTCCCATAGGAAGGGCGAAGCCATAGTGGGCTGCAGCCTGGGCATCCGTTTCACGAACCTCCGGATGATTGGCCAGTCCTAAGTAATTGTTAAGGCTCCAGTTCAAACGCTCTTTTCCTCTGAAAACCATTCGGGGCCCGATTGCCCCTTCCAATTTGGGAAATGTAAAATAACCATGGGATTCTTTGGCATGCATTCCCAGTGGCCCTCTGTTTTCTTTTATCTTCTGAAATAAATCCTTCATTTCCTTGGTTATTAGAGCGAAATTAAAGGATAATTAAAGAATGACAAAAACTAGATATTAACAATTTATAAGATTGATACTGAATTAATTTGCTTATCTTTGCAGTCTTGAAAATGCGAGTAAAAAAGATCGTCGGCTTTTTCGCTTTGTTGGGTTTTGTAACGGCTTTTTTGAGCTCCTGCGACCCCTATGCCAAAATTGCCAAAAAAGCCTCTGTAGAACAGAAATACCAGATGGCCATGAGCGCCTTCGAAAAAGGAGAATATTACCGGGCACTTCCTTTGCTGGAAGAACTGATCACGGTTTACAGAGGAACGGCCAATGCTGAAAAAGTACAATATTATTATGCCTATTGCAATTACAATACAGGGGACTATATTCTTGCAGCCTATCATTTTAAAAGTTTTGTAAAATCCTTTCCTACCAGTACCAAAACCGAGGAGTGCGCCTACATGAATGCCTATTGCTATTACCTGACCTCCCCGGTTTACAGCCTTGATCAGACCGATACCCATATGGCCATCAGAGAGTTGCAAAGTTTTGTAAATCAATATCCCAAGAGTAAACACCTGGATGAAGCCAACGATATTATTTCCAAACTACGGATCAAGCTCGAAACCAAAGCCAGCGAAATCGCCAAGCAGTATTTCAAGATCAGCAATTACAAATCAGCAATTGTGGCCATTGATAATTTCACCAAAGATTTCCCGGATTCAAAGTTTATTGAAGAACTTAAATTCGTTCAGGTGAAGGCCAATTATTTACTGACGGTTAACAGCATTGATTCAAAAAGAGCTGAGCGTCTCAGGAGTACGGTGGACAGCTACCTTAAATTTGTTGACAAATACCCCAACAGCCAGTACCTGAAGGAAGCAGGAGCAGTTTATGATTTGGCATTAAAATTAAAGGATAAATATAAAATTCAACTAAATACCTAAAACGACCATGGATTACAAAAAAACAAATGCCGAAAGCACTACTGTTACACGCGATCTTAGACTGATGGAAGAGAAAACGAACAATTTGTATGAATCGATTTCAATAATATCCAAACGTGCCAATCAGATCGGCAGTGAAATTAAGGAAGAATTAACCGGCAAACTTGCTGAATTTGCATCTCATACAGATAACCTGGAAGAAGTTTTCGAAAACAGGGAACAGATTGAAATTTCTAAATTTTACGAACGCTTGCCGAAGCCTTCGGATATTGCCGTTCATGAATTTCTGGATGACAAAGTGTATTACAGAAAGCCGGTGATCGAGCCAATCGTCTAATTCACTACAATGCTATTTAGCGGCAAGAAAGTGCTTCTTGGTATTACCGGAGGTATTGCTGCATACAAATCGGCCGTTCTTACCCGCCTGCTTGTAAAAGAAGGGGCCCAGGTAAAAGTAATCCTGACGGATTCGGCTAAAGCATTTATTACACCTTTAACGTTCGCCACGCTTTCAAAAAATCCGGTCGTTACCGATCTGTATAATACCACAGACGGAACCTGGAGCAATCATGTAGAACTTGGACGTTGGGCGGATATTTTTTTAGTCGCCCCGGCCACTGCAAATACCATTGGCAAAATGGCTGCAGGCATCTGCGACAACCTCTTATTGGCAGCTTACCTGTCGGCCCGTTGTCAGGTTTACATTGCCCCCGCAATGGACCTGGACATGTTCGCTCATCCTTCTGTCAGAACCAACCTCCGTCTGCTTAAATCCTTCGGAAATTATATCATTGGCCCCAATTCGGGTGAACTGGCCAGCGGACTCAAAGGAGAAGGAAGAATGGCTGAACCCGAAGAAATTGTGGCTTTTCTTGCTTCTCAGTTTCTAAAAAAAGATCACTTAAAAGGCAAGACAGCCCTTGTTACAGCAGGTCCAACGTATGAAGCCATCGATCCGGTTCGCTTTATCGGCAATCATTCATCCGGCAAAATGGGATTTGCCCTGGCCGAAGAACTGGCTGGCCGCGGTACTCATGTAGTACTGGTAACCGGCCCCACCTCGCAGGTGGCTGAACATCCCAATATCCGCCGAATCGATGTGGTCTCGGCTCAGGAAATGCACATTGCCTGTCTTTCGCATTTTCACAAATGCGATATCGCAATACTTTCTGCAGCCGTAGCCGATTACAGGCCCCTAACAGCGGCAAAGGAAAAAATCAAAAAGAAATCTGCCGGACTTTCGGCCTCCGAACCGACGCTTTCCCTTGACTTAGTAGAGACAAAGGACATTCTTAAAGAACTCAGTCAGAAAAAAACCAGCAGGCAACTGCTGGTCGGATTTGCGCTGGAAACTGCAAACGAGCTGAATTTCGCAAAAGAAAAGCTTAAAAAGAAAAACCTGGATTTTATCGTTCTGAATTCCCTTAAGGACAAAGGTGCAGGTTTTAAAGGCGATACAAACAAGATCAGCATACTGGATAAAAACAATAAAATCAGTAAATTTGAGTTGAAAGACAAGAAAGAAGTTGCTGCGGATATTGTGGATTACCTGGTGCAGAAACTGAGCAAAAAAAATATCAAAAAAGGAATTAACAAAAATGGGAATTAGAACGAACCGCTCCTCCCTGTTAGCCAATCGTTATAGCTCAGGGGTTTTCACCAGGCTCCGTATTTCTCTATTCACCCTTTTAGCCGGAACCATTCTGCACGCACAGGAACTCAACTGCAAGGTTCAGGTACTGACCCCCCAGCTTTCAGGTGACAAGCACGTTTACGAAACCCTTCAAAAAGCCATCTTTGAATTCATGAACAATACCCACTGGACCAAGGACAATTTTAAAAATGAGGAGCGAATAGACTGCAGCGTGATGATTACCATCAGCGATAACACCAACAATACCTGCAAAGCTTCCATTCAGGTTCAGTCCGGAAGACCGACTTATAAGAGTTCCTACAGTTCGATATTAATCAATTACAACGATGCAAATTTCACGTTTCCATACGTGGAATACCAGCCGCTGGAGTTCAACGAAAGCGCCTACCTGTCAAACCTGACTTCGGTTCTGGCCTTTTATGCCTACATGTTCGTAGGCCTTGATTACGACAGTTTTTCGCTGTACGGAGGGACCCCTTATTTTCAGAAAGCAGCCACCGTCTGCACCAATGCACAGGGTGACCAAAGCGTTGTGGGATGGAACCAGGCGGATAACAGCAACCGGAACCGTTATGTAATGGTAAATAACCTGTTGGATCCGGTATACGCGCCCATCCGGGAGTATATGTACAAGTACCATCGTCTTGGACTGGATCAGATGTCGATTAACAGAGATCAGGGCAAAACGGTAATCCTCACCAACATGGCTTTGTTGCAAAAGGCTTACAGGGACAGGCCTACCTCCTTTTCACTTCAATTGTTTTTCAATGCCAAATCAGATGAAATCGTTAACCTTTTTTCAGGTGCCACTGCAGACGAAAAAAACCAGGTGATTGCAGTACTCAATGAGATTGATCCTGCCAACAGCAACAAGTACCAGAAGATCATGACTGCTCCCACCGCAGGCTCCAACTGATGATCAGACGAATCTTATCGTTCATTGGGATCGTACTGTTTATCTTCCTTTCTCTTTTGCTTGTCAAAAATGCCTTGCCCTACCTGAGCGGAAGCCGTGATTTTGCCTTTTTGGAATCCAAAATGGAGCTTGCTGACAATATAATCTGGCGCAGTTCATTTTACATGCACATCAGCGGATCCATTCTTTGTCTGCTGACCGGCATACTTCAGTTTTCCAGATGGATCATTATAAAAAAACCTATTATTCATAGAATACTGGGGCAGATTTATGTACTGAGTGTACTCTTGTTAGCCTGGCCGGGTGGACAATTTTTGAGTATGTATGCAAGCGGCGGGATTATGGCCCGGATACCGTTTTTTATTTTATCGGTACTGTGGGGCTACAGTACCTACAAGGGCTACGTTTTTATAAAAAAGAAAGACCGCCTCCGGCATTCGTCCTGGATGATACGATCCTATGCCTATGCAGCCACAGCGGTAAGTTTCAGAACCTATTTCCTGCTCCTGGAATACTTCGGGGATTTTGATCCTGTGCTGTGCAGCATAGTGGGCCAATGGGCCAGCCTGATCGGGAATGCCCTTTTCGCTGAGCTCATCATCCGTCGCTGCAAAGTTTCTTATTTTAAATTAACTTTGGAAGCGAAATGAAAATAATAGGTACACTCTTTTTTACCCTTTTCATTTTTCTGATTCCCGGACTGCAGGCCAAACCCCTTCAATCCGACTCCTCTAAACTGAAACTCGATCAGCTGGTAGAAAAGAAAATGCTGAAAGAAGTCAGGGAAATTCATAACAAACTCGATTTAAGCGCTTTTTCCAGAGCCTATAGCTCAGAAACATACGGATATGAGGTCTACCGGGAACCTGCCGGGCACCGGCATTATTACACTTGCGTGATGAAAGTTATGAGAGGAGCTTTCATCATTGAAAAATACGAATTCAAAGCCAATCCGGACAAAGGCAGCATTGAAGTAATGGATGAGAAAACAAAACGGTATCTTTCGGTTGATAAGTGGCTGGTTCTGTACAAAGATAAAGTCGCCCTGGATGAGCAAAATAAAAAATAGTACGAATGGTCAGTGCCCGAAATATTCATAAATCCTACGGAAGCCTTGAAGTCCTTAAAGGGATTGATATTGAAATCAAGCAGGGAGAAATTGTTTCCATTGTAGGGGCATCCGGTGCCGGCAAATCAACACTGCTCCACATTCTGGGTACGCTGGACAGACCTGACACCGGTGAGGTTATCATTAATGGCGTGTCCATTACCGGACTTCGGAGCAGAAAGCTCGCCGCCTTCAGAAATAAAAACATCGGTTTTGTATTTCAGTTTCACCACCTGCTTCCTGAATTTACGGCCCTTGAAAACGTATGCATCCCGGCCTTTATCGCCGGCACTTCCCAAAAGCAAGCAGAGGCCAACGCGAATCAGTTACTCGAATTTCTGGGGTTGGAGCAACGTGTTCATCACAAACCCGCTGAGCTTTCAGGCGGCGAGCAGCAACGCGTTGCAGTTGCCCGGGCCCTGATCAACAAACCGGCCATCATTCTGGCCGATGAACCATCGGGCAACCTGGATTCTACCACGGCCCGGGAATTGCACCATCTGTTTTTTACCTTGCGGGATCAGATGAAACAAACATTTATCATCGTTACGCACAACGAAGAACTCGCAAAACTTTCGGACCGGACATTTGTACTGAAGGATGGAAAACACATCTAGCTCAGGCCCTGGCCCAATAAAGCACGATCCTTTCGGAGCTTTGAGGATACGGGATTTCAGGTATTTTGTTCTGGCACGCTTCACCCTGACCATGGGCATCCTGATTCAAAGCGTAGTTGTCGAATGGCAGATGTGGCAGATTACCAAAGACCCCTTGCAACTGGGACTTATCGGACTGGCCGAAGCCCTTCCTTTTTTCTGTGTCGCCCTTTTCGCCGGACACATCGCAGACATTATCAGCCGGAAAAAAGTCATTCAGATGGCTACTTTTTTTTTGGTTCTGGGCACCGTCTTTCTTTTTTATTTCTCAATGGACATCCACGTGAATGTATTGCGATTCGGTAGTTACCCCATTTATTTCGCCATAGCCATAACCGGTCTGTGTCGGGGATTTATAGGCCCCTCCTACTCTGCATTTTTTGCGCAACTGGTGGCAAAAAATCATTACGTAAATGCAGCCACCTGGAGCAGCTCAACCTGGCAGGTCGCGGCCGTTGCAGGGCCCGCAACGGCCGGACTTTTGTACGGGTTTTTCGGGCCCTGCATTTCCTATGCCATCGATGCAGGCCTGATTCTGGCATCTCTGATTTTCATTTTCTTTATTCCGGCCCGGCCTGCAGGCAAAAAAGACAGAAGCGAATCAGTCTATGAAAGCATTTCAGCCGGAATACGTTTTGTCTTTTCAAATCAGGTTTTGCTGGGCGCACTGTCTTTAGATTTGTTCGCTGTTCTTTTCGGAGGAGCAGTCGCTTTGCTGCGCATCTTCTCAGACCAGATCCTGCACGCCGGTGCCACGGGACTCGGCTTTTTACGGTCAGCTCCTGCAATCGGTGCAGTAGTGGTGGCTCTGAGTATCGCATTTTTTCCGATTAAAAAGCGCGCCGGAAGAATTTTGTTAGGAAACGTGGCGGCCTTCGGAGTGTTCACCATAGCCTTTGCATTGTCGGAAAATTTCTACCTCTCCTTTGTGCTGCTGGCCATTACCGGAGGAGTAGACAATGTGAGCGTTGTCATACGAACGACTATCCTTCAGCTCGCTACCCCCGACGAAATGAGGGGCCGTGTTTCTTCAGTCAACAGCGTCTTCATCGGTTCCTCCAACGAAATCGGTGCCTTCGAATCAGGCGCCACCGCCAAACTCATGGGATTGATTCCTTCGGTCATATTTGGCGGGGTCATGACTTTGCTGGTGGTAGGAACCACAGCTAAAGTAGCCCCCATGCTGAGGGACATGGATTTATGAAAAGATTCATTTCTCTTTTATTCCTGACCTTTAATTAGTAACTTTAAGTAGTACGTTTTTTGTACAATATTGAAAAAATGAGTACCACCAAAATAACCGCTAAAAGCACTATTCTTCCAGGCGAGCCATTGTCTGAAAAAGCATTTAAGGCAATGATTAAGGAGGCAGAGAATGGCCGGTTTTTATCCGAGGAAGAATACAAAAAGGAATTTAACAAATGGCGAAAACAGATAAAGAAGTAGTTTTCATTCCGCTTCCTGTTTTTCGTTCATTCCAGTTTGTTAAAGATGTCAAGGAAATATATCTATATGGAGTAGAGACTTTCGGCGATGAAATGGCGGACATATTTCACGACAAGCTTGATGCTGGCTGATCTGCCCGTGTCTTACCTCGAATGGTTCAGCAGAAAGGGATTCCCCGAAGGAAAATTAGGGCTGCTGCTTCAGACGATTTATGGGATTAAACTGAATGGGCTGGAGTAGTTGCTCGACCTCCTTAAAAAAAACAACGGCAATCAGTGATGTATTGCCAGTTTTTTTTCCTTCACTACTTCAACGAATTTTCTCTTTTCTATTTTGCTGACAAGCCAGGATTCAAAATCAAAATAATCAAGCTCCTTTTTTTCAGTGGGATCACGGAAAATTTTAACCAGCTCTGCTCTCAAATATTTGTATGCCGCCATCCTCTCTTTTTCTGAATGAATACTGAACCCGTTGGCTTCGATAAATTTCAACAGCAGGATTTCAAATTTATAATGCCGGTTAATTTTTTGCAGATACCTGCTCGTCGATCTGGATGCCGAAATCATAAGATCATCACTTTTCATCTCAAAATGAACAATTAGATTTACTATTTTCGCACTGCAATACAGATCCGTCCGGTGCTTGTCTGAATTATTAATTATTTTACGCAGGAAATATTTTGCTTTATCGTATTGCTCTGCATAAATATATAGATAGGCGAAACAGTAGAATAATTCAATTTCGCTCTTATTACGAGTTTGTTTTAAGTCCTGTTCTTTAAATTCCTTCTGAATACTGCCAATTAACTTTAATCCTTCTTTGAGTGCGCCCGTGTTAATATATAAGGTCAGAAGAATAATATTGATGAAATAGAAGTTTGCTTCATTCAGGTGCTTTGATTTCGTTGACAATGACTTCAGCTTTTGCACGTTAATAAAAGTTTCGTCGAAACGGGAAAGATTGTTACAGGCTGCAACCAGGTTCTTCAAGGCATTGTGGTAATCTCCCGGATTGATTTCGATAAACTTGGGATTGGATTCATAAAAAGCAACTAATTTTCGCATGTTGGTATATGCATTTTGGTGATCATCCACGGAATGGGAAAATGAGCTTTTTCCATAGTAATACAAAATTTTGGCCCTGCCGGAGTTGAGCTTTTTCATTGAAGTGAACAATGGGGAATGAGCGACGCTCTTTAGTTTTTGAGCTGCAGCCTGTTTCTTCCCGCTGTATATCTTCATAAAAATGGATGAAACAAAGTGACGGTATTCAACAATGTTTCGATATTTGTCAATTGAATCCATTTCCCTGATGTACATTTCTTCCATTTCCTTTTCACTTTTAACAGTATACAACTGTTTTCTCATCAATCTGTTTTCAAGCGCAAGAACATCAAGCAGCAGGGTAAATCTCTCATAATGCAGCGCCATTTTTTTGGCCCTGCGAACTAGTTTTTCACATTGAGGATACAGTGATTTTTCAGAAAGGAATTCAATTTGATTTAAATAACTACGAAGTCTCGAATCAATATCTTTCTGGTACAATTCGGTACTTTCAAGAATGAAATTGTATAAATAATTCTTCGCTACATGGATTTGCCTGACAAACCTCTCACCCTGGAATTTTTTCTTTAGTTCATCTTCATTGTAATGATCCTGCTCCTGGATTGCATCAAAAAGAGCAAGGTAATTGGCATCTCCTTTTTTAGTGTAAAAGGAAGACAACCTTTTAAAATAGCCTTTCTCATTTCTGTTCAAAGACTTAATTAGCAGAAACAAGTCCTCCGATGCCTTTTTCATTTCCTACATTAAACGAAACAAGAACCAAAGATAATAAAGATTATTGCCCCTAAAAATTGAACTATTTAAAACGAAATGAACAAATTAGCTATTACAAGCAGGGGTTCATTTACTACAAATAGTAAAATATTAGGTTGACAATGGACAACACAGCAACTAACTTAGGTCATCGGTTAGCTGTTTACTGTTTATTGTATACTGTTTATTTATAAGTTTCTTTGCGTTTAAGCGTGATATAAAAAAGTGGCATGAGAAAAGTTTACTTTCGTCTTTTTTTCATCCTATTGTCGTCCGGTTATTACAGTACCGCATGCCTTTCTCAAAGCATCGGGATAGGCAGTAACCAGTTTGTACCGGCTCTTACCCTTGAAGTTAAAGCTCCGTCCGAAGGATTGCCAGCCAATACAGGAATAGCAGAGACTGGCATTTTACGCCTGAGTCAGAACAGTGGTGATATGGGGGTGCTCGACTTTGGTTTTGGCTCAACAGCTACCGGAGCCTATGTCCAGGCAACCAATAGCGGGGCGTTAGGAACACACTATAGTTTGCTTTTAAATCCCAATGGGGGTAATGTAGGGATAAATACATCAACGCCCGGAACCAATCTGGAAGTAAAGGGTAACGCAAATATTGATGTAAATTTGGGAGTAGGAGCGGGTGGAAATGTAAGTCCGCACATTCTTTTAAATACCGGTGGACTTTTTTTCGATGGGAGCTCGAATGCAATTTTTGGAATCAGTTCACAGCCAACATTGGTTTTACTTACTACAAATCAAACGGCTAACGTATATGGCATTTCTACTTCGCCCGGAATAAACGGATTTGGAAATAATCTGACAGCCACTAACCTTTTTGGAGTATATTCCACCATTGAAGTGGTAGCCCAGGCAACCGTCACAAATTTGTATAATTACTATGCCGTTGCTCCCGTTATTAGCACAAGTACCGTCACAAATGTTTACGGTTTATACCTCGAAAATATGACGGGTGGAACAACTAATTATGCGATATATTCGGCCGGTGGCAAAAATTATTTTGCTGGCAATGTCAGTCTCGGCACTACTCCAAATTACACTGCCTTGCTTAATTTAAATGGAGGTCATCTCAGAAGTCAACAAACAACGGCTCCGGCAATAGCGGTTACAATGGCCAATGGTATAACGGCAGCTGCAGTTGCAACAGGCTCAACTGATATGAAAGGGATAGTGACAACTACCGGCACTAATAATGGCACCAATACTGTTTTAACAATTACTTTTAATGGGTCATTTACGGTCGCTCCTGTCGTAATTATCAGCCCTGCAAATGCAAGTGCTCAGTCCTGGACTTATTTTGTAAACTCAGGCACAACAACGTTTACAATCAATTTTAGCGGAGGAGGAGCAACACCTTCGTTTAATTATATGGTTATTGAATAGTACTGAAATGAAAAACGCGATTAAGTACCCGTTGTATGTGAAAAAACAGAATGATGCAACCAGGCTGCTTGCAGGAAATAATCCGGACAAACTTGCTCTCACAGAAATGAAAACTATGGATACAGGAGTATTTCTAAACTACTTAGTAGATAAATTAAAAAGAAAAGAAAAGAGGCCTTGCCATCCTTTCAAAACTGCACTTCTGACTTTGCTTTTTCACATTTTGGCAGGTCCTGTTTTATCATCACAAAACCCCGTGCCAAAACCAACTTCGCTTAGAGGAAATGGGTTAGCATTCACCCAAAATAATGGCCAGATTGTCGACATGTCCCATCAACTGCGACCGGATATCCTTTACATGGGCTCAGGTTCCGGCATGGATATTTATATTAGAAAAACCGGGATCAGCTATGTCCAAAACAATCTTTCTGATTTTCCGAATGAGCATAAACGCTTTTCGGAAAAAAAAGAGAGTCCGGATTTTTTGGCAAATCAACAGGTTACAATCAACCGGTTGGATATGGATTTTGTGAATTGCAATTCAGCGATTCAGGAGATTAGCTCAGACAGTATTGAGGGCTATTGCAATTTCTATTATGGACACTGCCCCAACGGTATTCTCAACGTAAAATCCTACAACGAATTACAAATCAGAAATATTTACCGCAATATCGATGTAAAATATTATGGAGGCAAGGAAAGCGGTTTGAAGTACGATATAATTATTAATCCCGGAGCCGATCCGAACGATATAATTTTAAAATACAGCGGTGCTGAGAAACTGAGTCTAAATCACGGTCATTTAACAGTTCAAACTGTTCGGGGTCAATTAGGAGAATATCTTCCAAAGGTGTACCAAATTATAAATGGAGTAACAATTGATGTGAAGGCAGAGTATGTTTTGAGAGAAGTAAGCGGCAGCGCCAATCTGAACCCTTACGAAGTGACTTTTAAATTAGGACATTTCAATCATGATTATCCATTGACAATAGACCCTTGGATAACCTATTATGGAGGGAGCGGGAACGATTTTGCAACTTCCGTCACAACGGATGCGAATGGTGACATCATTTATACAGGCATAACAACTTCGGTTGATTTTCCAGTAAATCCGGGAGCATTCCAGTCTACCAAAGCAGCAGGAGGATTTCAAAATGGCTGTATAGTAAAATTTACCAGCGCGGGTGCCAGGGTTTTTGCTACTTACATTGGAGGAAACGACGCAGATGTTTTAGCAGGTGTCTCGACGGATGCCGCAAATACTATTTTTGCTACAGGCATGACCTATTCTGACAACTTTCCCACAATGAATCCTGGTGGAGGAGCTTATATGCAGGGATATCCGGGGTTTGAGGCTATTATCATTGTAAAATTTACGTCTGCAGGAACCTTACTGTGGTCAACCTTTTACGGTGGATCCTCTGGGTTACATTCTCAATCTGGACAAGATGTAACTGTTGACGGAACGGGCAATCTTTTCGTAACCGGTTGTTCAGAATATACTGATTTTCCCGTACTGGCTCCTTTTCAGGCCACGAATCATGCATCAGCGGGAAATTCCAATGCGATCATCCTTAAATTTGATAATAACGGTGTAAGACAATGGTCGACCTATTACGGAGGAACTTCGGGTGGTTCTGAAATCGGAACCGGAATTACCTGCGATGCTGCCGGAGATATTTATTTTTGTGGCACGACCGGTAATGAAAATGACTTTCCCCTGCTGTCAGCTTATCAGGTTAGCCGTGGTGGAGTTTTTATTGCCAAACTACTTGGAAGTACCGGATTTCCAATTTGGTCTACCTATTATGGAGCTGATCAGGACGATCAATGCGACGCGATTGCACTTGACTGCAACGGAAATGTTTTTATAAGCGGAGTCACCCAGTCTGCTACGGGTATGACCACCCCGGGTGCTTTCCAGCCAATCAACCCGCAAGCAGGACAGGGGTATCCTACTGTTTTTGTTGCAAAATTTAACAATGCCGGAATAAGGCAATGGGGTACTTATCTTGCAGGAGCTGCAATTGTGAATGGAACCGGAGAAAGTTCAGGTATAGTTTGCGACAAAAACAATAATGTAATCGTGGCAGGAGATACCTACGACGCTGGCTTCCCGGTTACTTCCTGCGCTTTTCAATCTGCATTTTACGGACATGAAGACAATTTCATTACCTCTTTTGACAACAATGGAAATCTGATTTACTCCAGTCTATTTGGATTGGGTGTCAATTCGTCTTCACCTGACAATGAAACATACAGTGGATTTGGTGGTTGTATTGCCGTGGGCGGCTGTTTTGTTTATCTGGCAGCATCCTCTGTATGTTCCTATCCGGTCACTCCGGGAGCATATCAGACAACTTGTGGAGGAAATGCTGACTTTTCGCTTCCTCAGCTGAACATCAGCATTTGTAATAGCACCAACAAGGCCTTGGCTTTCACAAGCAGTTCAAGTAGTTGTTGTTCAGGAAATTCAGTTAATTACACTTCCACATTTTTGACCTGTAATAGTGCAGGAACAACCTATAACTGGAGTTTTCCCGGGGGGACTCCATCAAGTTCCGCTCTGCAAAACCCCACAGGGATTTTATACAATACGCCAGGAACCTATGCTGTGAAGTTGATCATTACAACCCCATGTACTACTGACTCTTTGATAAAACCCGACTATATCAACGTGATCCCCTGCTCGTTTCTTAGTGTCACAGCGGCAGCCAATCCCATCTGTTCGGAGGGCTGTGCCACAGTAACAGCCACAGGAAGCAGTGGGACCGCACCCTATGCGTATAGCTGGAATACGGGAGCCACAGGGGCAACGATCACCCCCTGCGGTCTTCTGACAAGTACGGGCTACACTGTTACGGTAACCGATGCAGGGGCCAATACGGCAACCACTGCGGTAACAGTAACGGTTAACCCTTCAGTAAGTGTAAGCACAAGTCCAACTGCTGTGGGCTGTAACGGATCATCCAATGGAAGTATTACAGCCAACCCCAGTGCGGGCACAGGACTCTATACCTATAGCTGGAGTAATAACCAGGCAACTCAAACAGATGTCGGATTACCCCAGGGAACCTATACCCTAACGGTAACCGACGGTAAAGGCTGCACAGTAGTGACAACGGCCGCCATCACCCAGCCCCCGGCGATCTCTGCCAGTATAAACAGCGTTCCGGCCAGTTGCGGCTCTTCCAACGGGAGTGCAGGCGTTTCGGCTACAGGTGGCAGTGGGACCCTGAGCTATCTATGGAGTACTTCTGCAACTGCTCAGACCATATCGGGGCAGGCAGCCGGAAGTTATACTGTCACTGTCACCGATGGTAATGGCTGCACAGAGAGCACAGTGGCTGCTATCAGCAACGATCCGGCACCGGCCATAAACAGTTTGACAGCCCCTGAACTTAGCTGTAACGGCGCCAATAGTGGTACGGTTACTGTAACCGCCTCGGGAGGAAGCGGGGCTTTAACCTACAGCTGGAGTAATGGCAGCAGTGGTGTTACAGCCATAAGCGGATTAAGCTCAGGAACTTTTGTAGTAAGTGTAACCGATCAACTGGGTTGCAGGGCTGTTGCCTCGGCCGTTCTCTCCCAGCCGGCGGCATTAACCGCAGGCACAGGCACTGTGTCTTCAACCTGTGGAAACGCGAACGGCAGGGTGAACGTTTCCCCCGAAGGAGGTACTCCGGGCTATACCTGCCTTTGGAGCAACGCAGCCTCAGGCCGAACCGCCGGTAATCTTCTGGCTGGCAGTTATACAGTAACGGTAACTGACGCCAATGGCTGCAGTGTAACAAGGTCATTAGCAGTTACCAACATCAGCGGCCCCTCTGCCTATATTGATAAATTTACCAACGTTGCCTGTAACGGATCTGCCTCCGGTATGGCTCAGGCTATTGCTACGGGAGGCAGCGGAGCACTTCAGTACAGCTGGAGCAATACAGTAAAGGGTTCAGACAATCCAGGTATTGTGGCAGGTACCTACTCAGTAACTGTCACCGATGGGAATGGTTGTACGTCAACCGATTCTGTAAACATCACCCAGTCCCCTGCGCTTATTGCTATAGCAAGCTCCACCACTCCGCTTTGCAGCGGATCAGGCTCGGTGAATGTGAACGCGAGTGGTGGCAGCCCGGGGTATAATTATTTCTGGTCGGTAGGCTCAACAGCTCAATCGGTGAGCGGCCTTTTAAACAATACCTACTCCGTTACAGTAACCGACAGCAAGGGCTGTAGTGCAATTTCAACTACAGCGGTTACAGCGCCTTCTCCCATTACCATCAATACATCTTCCACCAGGGCCGGCTGCGGGCTTTCCAACGCAGGGGCAAGCGCATTGGCCAGCGGGGGCAGCGGAGCGTTGTCCTATCTATGGAGTAACACTGCCAGCGGGCCTGCCTTAAGTGGCATTCCTGCAGGAACCTATACCGTCACAGTCACCGATGGCAACGGCTGCACTCAGTCCGCTCTGGTTTTTGTGGGAAATAACCCAGGGCCGGCAATAACCAATTTACAGGTTACTGATCCCTTGTGTAATGGGGCCTTAACGGGCTCCGCCCTGGTGAACGCATCAGGGGGCAGCGGAGCGCTGAGCTACACCTGGAGCAATGGGTTTACGTCCCTTAGCGGACAGGTCGTTTCATCCCTGGCCGGCGGAACGTATCTTATTCGTGTTACCGATACCAGTGGCTGTCAGGCAGACAGCTCTGTAACCATTACCCAGCCTGCTCCACTTGAGCTAAGTACGACCAAAGTTTCTGCCACCTGTGGACAAGCTAATGGAAGTGCCGGCGTAAATGTTCTGGGAGGAAGCGGCCTCTATAATTTTAGCTGGAACACATCTTCCGGGATAATCAGCGGACAAATCCTATCCGGATTAACTGGCGGCATTTACTCGGTAACTGTTACCGATGCAAACAACTGCTCTGCAACAGCCAGTGTCTCCATCGGCAATAGCTCTCCCCCGGTTATCAACAGTTTAACCCAAACCCCTGTCTCCTGTTATGGGGGCAATAATGGTTCTGCCACAGTGTCTGCCTCCGGAGGAACGGGCACCCTTACCTACAGCTGGGGTAGCGGAGTGACGGGAACCACAACCATCAGCTCTCTGATGGTTGGTTTTCAGGTTGTTTTAGTAACCGATTCGCTCGGCTGCAGAATAGACCAGGTGGTAAACATCACCCAGCCCCCTGCCATCAACCCCTTTGCTGTGGCAGACCACAGCAGCCTTTGCGGCAAAAGCGACGCATCGGCAAGTGCTTCTGCAAGCGGAGGCGTGGGCACCTATAGCTATCAGTGGAGCAGCGGAACCAATCTGTTTACCGGCCAGACCGTTTCAGGAATGGGGCCCGGGATTTATACCCTCACCGTTTCCGATGCAAACGCCTGCACCCTAACCACCACTTTAACCATCACCACTACTGCCGGCCCGACAATCAGCTCGCTTACTCCTGTGAATCCTGCCTGTTCTGGTGAAACAGGCTTGGCCACTGTCAGCGCCACCGGCGCGGGTAGCCTGGCGTATAGGTGGAGTAATGCGCAGACAGGTTCAACCGATACCATTCTTGTCAGCGGAACTTATACGGTAACCATCACAGACAGCAATGGCTGCAGCACAACTCAATCAGCAACCATCAGTGTTCCTTCGACGGTCATTGCACAGGCATCCCAGCTCACTTCAGCCTCTTGCGGACAAAGTAACGGCAATGCTGCGGTCACTGCCTCGGGAGGCACAGGAAGTAATTACGCCTATAGCTGGAGCGGCAGCTCGACTGCTTTCTCGGGACAGGGGTCAGATTCACTCAAAGGCCTGATTTCAGGATCATATAGTGTAACAGTCACCGATCAAAACGGTTGTACCGGCACCTCATCCGTTACCATTCAAAATAGCAGCGGGCCATCAGTAAGCATACAAGACACCTCCAATACCTGCCAGGGTAAAACCGATGGAAGCATCACCATTCAGGCCACCGGAACCGCATTAACATACCTGTGGAGCAGCGGACAGAGATCGCAAAACCTAAGTAAGCTCTCCTCCGGAACCTACTCAGTCACCGTAACCGATGGGACAGGCTGCACGGCCACTACATCAGCAACCATCAGGCTGCTGTCAGGACCTACTGTAAATGTGAGCCGCGATACCTTAATCATGGCTGGCGCCAGCACTCAGTTATGGGCCGGCGGGGGTATCAGTTATTTATGGACTCCCTCCGGTTCACTCACTAATGCTGCCATCTTTAACCCCATTGCAGAACCTATCCAGACCACCACCTATACGGTCATCGTTACTGGCCCCAACGAGTGTCAGGCTTCTGACAGTGTAACGGTAACCGTGCGCCAGATTGATTGCGACTCAGTAACCATTTTCGTTCCAACGGCCTTTTCACCAAACGGTGACGGGATGAACGATGTGCTCTATGTGCGTCCTCCCGCTTGTGTAACGCAGATGGAGTTTCAGATATATGACCGATGGGGCGAACTCCTCTTTTCTACCAGCAACCCAAAGACAGGATGGGACGGTTCTTACAAAGGACAGCCCATGAATATGGGTGTCTTTGTCTATTACCTCACAGCAACAATCTTCAACGGACGAACGATCTCTAAAAAAGGTAATGTCACGCTGATGAAATAGCTATTACCTCTTCACAGGTAGTGAGGAATATTCCCTTCTCCAATAGGTCGGGTCTTACCGCACCCGGTGGTTAGTAAGGACTTCTTGGTTACGAAGGAACCATGGCTGACCATTTCATATCCAGAGACCCGGGATTCGATGCCTCTAAAACTTTTCGAAAACCCCCAACCCAAACAACGCAAAATCGTATTTCACAGGATCCTCGCTGTCCATTGCCCGCAAAGCGATATCCAGTTCCTCAACCGCCCTCGCATCATTCTGTTTTCGACTTAAAAGTCCCAGTTTCCGGGCCACATTTCCGGAGTGTACATCCAGGGGACATGACAACTGACCTGGCTTGATTGTTTTCCAGATCCCGAAATCAACCCCCGCCTTATCACTACGAACCATCCAGCGTAAAAACATATTGATCTTTTTCGCAGCCGACCCTTTTGAAGGGTCGGAAACATGTTTGGCCGTCCGCAGGGGATGATTAATTTCAAAAAACAATTGCTTAAACTCGCTTATTGCCGGCTGCAGGGATTCAGCAGCTTGCGAGTGCCTCGAGCGCCCCGATAAAATTGTCTCAAGCCCGCCTTTTTTAGTATAGATATGCCTGAGTCCCTTTATAAAATAAGTGAAATCCTGTGCATTGAAGGTTCGGTGCGTAAATCCGGCAAGCCTTTTAAGTTGGCTTGCCGAGTGATGCATAACAAAGTCATAAGGCGAATCACCCAGCAGGTCCATCATCCGGTGACCATTTTTCACAATCATTTTACGGTTTCCCCAGGCTATGGTGGCGGCCAGAAATCCGGCGATCTCAATATCTTCTTTCAACGAATAGCGATGCGGTACGCTGATCGGATCCAATTCAATAAACGAGGGCGTATTGTACTTCAGAACTTTTTCGTCCAGAAAGGACCTGAGTTCAGATTGGGGAACACGATTTTTCATAATTACAACGGCTACTAAAGGTAACTATTTGATTATCTTCGCATACAGGTATGAAGTTTGTAAACCCTTCTTTTTTATACGCTCTTTCTGCGGTTGCGATCCCGATACTTATTCACCTTTTCAATTTCAGACGCTACAAAACCGTTTACTTTACCAATGTTCGTTTCCTGAAGGAAGTTCAGCTCGAAACCAAATCCCGTTCGAGGTTAAAACATCTGCTGGTACTCCTCTCCCGCATTCTTGCCATTTCAATGCTGGTTCTGGCTTTTGCCCAACCCTGCATTCCGGTAGACCATAAAAAAATTGCTTCAGGCGAGCAACTGGTGAGTATATACCTCGACAACTCCTTCAGCATGGATGCCGTTAGCAAATCCGGAAGGCTATTGGACGAAGGAAAAAAAACGGCCGCAGAGGTTGCCGCTGCTTACAAACCCGGAGACCGCTTTCAGCTGCTGACCAATGATTTTGAGGGCCGGCACCAGCGGCTGCTGAGCAGGGATGAATTTCTGCAATTACTGGAAGAGGTGAAACTTTCTCCGGATTTTAAAAACCTGCAGCAGGTTTTTACCCGCCAGGCCGATTTACTCAATTCCAACGGGTCCAGAAACAAAACAGCTTTTGTTATTTCAGATTTTCAATCAGCCCTGCTTAACAAGGGTCTGATCAAAAACGACACGAACATTTCGGTTAACCTGGTTCCGTTAAACGCCGAAGACCGTAGCAACCTCTCCATGGACTCCTGTTGGTTCGTCTCCCCTGTCCGTAAACAAAATCAGGTCGAACAGCTGCATATCCGTATTAAAAATTTTTCCAATAAAACGTATGACAACATTCCTGTAAAGCTGGTCATCAACAATCAGGAAAGAACCCCTGCCAGTTTTAACCTGAAAGCCAACGCTCAACTGGACACAGTTCTATCCTTCACCATCAGGGAAGGCGGTATTCAAAGCGGCTGGGTTGAACTGAGCGACTACCCGGTAACCTTTGATGACAGGCTTTATTTTTCCTACACGGTTTTAAAACAAATTCCGATTCTTGCCATTAATCCGGCCGCTAAAGACAAACCCCAGGCAAGTGTCAATCCTTACCTGAAATCGCTTTTCGCAAAAGATTCGGTTGTGGTTTTCAGCAACACCGAAGAAAACAAAATTGACTACTCCACCCTTTCAGGCTTCCGTATGATCATCCTGAATGAACTTAAAACAGTTTCCTCGGGCCTGGCACAGGAATTAAACAAATTTGTGCAGGGCGGCGGCAACCTGATCGTATTCCCTTCGGATGAAGCAGATATCAATTCGTACAAGGAATTTTTGGGAGGCCTGAACTGCAATTACTACGAAGGGGTGGACACCTCCCGTACCCAGGTCGGTTCGGTCAACTACACGGCCGATATTTACCGGGAAGTGTTTGAGAAAAAAACGGGAAACATCGATCTCCCTGTCGTCTTCAGACACTTTATGCTTTCTCACAATTCCCGCTCATCCGAAGAAACACTGCTAAAGCTTCGGGATGGCAACAGTTTCCTTGACCGTACGGTTCACGGCAAAGGACAGATTTACCTTTCGGCAGTTCCGCTGAATACCGGCTGGAGCAATTTTGTAAAGCACGCCTTGTTTGTACCGACCCTTTATCAGGCAGTGCTGTTCAGCCAGCCCCAGTACAGGTTATTTTACACCATAGGGAATCCCGAAGAAATTGACGTAACAGCAAACCCCGCCGGAGATGAAATTTTTAAAATCTGCAGCTCGGATAAAAAAATTGAAATTATTCCCGAATACAAAGTGCTGGATTCCAGAACGACCCTTTTTATTCACGACCAGATCCGGGACCCCGGCAATTATTTTTTAAATCTGGATAAGGAAACGCTTCGGGGAATTTCCTTTAACTACAACAGGAATGAATCAGATCTTTCGGTTTACACGGCCGACGGGCTGAAAAAATTAATCGAATCAAAAAGCCTGGCGAATTTTCACGTGCTCGACTTTAAAAACCAAACCATACGGGCCGCATTGAGTGAAATTGCTGAAGGCAAAAAGCTGTGGAAACTTTGTATTATATTAGCGTTGGTTTTTTTAGCCTGCGAAATTGCTCTGCTTAGATTATTGAAATAACATTTTTAAACCATGGGCGTACTGATAAAAAATGCAAAGGTTGTCGATCCGGGCTCTCCGTTCAATGGAAAATCGGCTGATCTGCTGATCGAAGAGGGCGTCATTCAGGCAATCGGAAAAAACATCGAGCAAAAAAGCGGACCGGTATTCGAAGCCGAAAATCTTCATGTCTCCCCGGGATGGTTTGACCTTCACGTGAGCTTGCGGGATCCGGGATTTGAGTACAAAGAGGATTTGAATTCAGGTACGAAAGCAGCGGCCTTTGGAGGTTTCACGGGTGTGGCCTGCCTGCCTTCAACCAATCCGCCCATACATACCAAATCAGAAGTTGAATACGTGGTCAATAAAGTGAAGCTCCTCAAAAAAAACGGTGTGGATGTTTATCCCATAGGAGCTTTGTCTCATCAACTCGAAGGCGTCGATATGGCTGAGCTGTACGACATGCACCTATCGGGCGCCGTAGGATTTACAGATGGGAAAAAGACCGATTCAAATGCCGGCCTGCTCGTCAGAGGCTCACTTTATGCAAAAAATTTCAATTCCCTGATCCTGACCTTCTGCAATGACACCAGCATTTCCCAGGGCGGAAAGATGAACGAAGGTCCGACCAGTACCATGCTGGGCCTTAAGGGAATTCCGGGGCTTGCCGAAGAAATCATGGTCGCCCGTAATATTGCCATTGCCGAATACGCAGAGAGCCGCATACACATCGCTTCGGTTTCAACGGCAAAATCAGTAGATCTTATCCGCAAGGCCAAATCCCGCAAACTGAATATAAGCTGTTCGGTGAATGCCTATAACCTGATCATGGACGATTCGCTGCTCAGCAGCTTTGACAGCAATTACAAAGTGAATCCACCGCTGAGGTCAAAGCACGACATCGAGGCCCTTAAAAAGGGACTGACGGATGGGACCATTGATTGCATTACTTCTGATCATTCCCCGGAAGATGTGGAAAATAAAGAGCTTGAATTTGACAACGCGGCAAGCGGAATGATCGGCCTGGAAACCATGTTTGCACTGCTCAATACCAACCTTGGCAAAACGATCAGCCTGGAAGAACTGGTTGAAAAAATAGCCATTAACCCGCGGAAATTGTTTAACCTGGAAGTTCCGGTAATAAAACCCGAAGCAAAAGCCAACCTTACCTTTTTTGACCCTAAACTGGAATGGGAATTCGAAAAAAAACACATCCACTCAAAATCAAAGAATACGCCGCTTATAGGCGCAGCTTTCAAAGGAAAAGTGCTTGGGATTTACAACAAAAAAGTGCTTATTTGCCCTCCAGCTTCTTCGCATCGTCCATAGTGACGCGCTGGTTATTGTAGTAGGCAACCAGAAAGGAATCCTTGCAGCCTTTCTTGGCCAATTCATCCCTGTAGGCAATCGCCTCGGCTGAAGACTTAAATCCGGATACAACGTATTTATTAAGACCATTTATTACATCCACCTTGACGTTTTGTTTTACATCGTATTTTTTTGCGAAATAATCAGCTGCTAAATTTTCCTTGGTGGTCAGCAGCTGCAATCCGTACACCACTTTAGAACCAGTGGTGGAAGTAGTTGCTTTGGAAGCCACAGGAGCTGCGGTCTTCGTTACCGCAGCAGTTGAAACAGGCATAGCTGCTGAAACAGGAATAGCTGCGCTGTTCATTCCTGCAATACTGGCAGTATTGTTCGGGGAGACATTAAAACTGCTGGAGGCGATGTCAACTTCTTTTGTTTCATCCCCATCCACATAATTAAATTTTCCATAAATAGCGTAGTTGCCTTCTTTCAAATTTTCGGTATTGACCGTATAGGAAATATTGAATTCTTCCTTTTGAGGAAGGGCAATCCAAATGAATTTCAGGCGTTTGCCCTGTATGTCAAAGGTTCCACCTTCTGTCTTGGCGTATTTAATTTCAGCTCCCTCAGGAATAAATTCGGCAAGCCGGGCAAAGCCGTTCAATTTGTCCTTGTGTATGGTAATTTCAACATGAATCTCTTTACCGGAGACAACCTGTATCGTTCGTTTGCAGTCAAGCGCAGAAACTGAACCTGATACCAAAAGAAAAAGGCCGGCGGAAAAGAGTATATTTTTCATCGGCACGAATATACTGAAAAATGAAAGGCTTGTCAAGCCCTAATTCATTCTGGTTCTTTTGAGCAAATAAGGCAGTAAAACCTGGTCAAATCCCCTGTTGATATCGGCCTCTATGAAATCAATCCGGTACTGACTGCAATGCAGTTTGAGATCCCTTTCAAAGCGGTTCATGGATTCCAGGTAATGCTCCTTAATTTCTGCAGGATTTACCTTGAGTTCCTCCCCTGTTTCCATATCAATAAAACGATAGGGGCGGTTATCAAAATTGAAATCGATTTCTTTGGTTTTATCGGCAACGTGAAAGAGTACCACTTCGTGTTTGTTATGCCTCAGGTGCTGAAGGGCCGAAAACAATTCTCCCGACTGGTTGTGCGCATCCATCATGTCGCTGAAAATAATCACCAGCGATCGTTTGTGAATGGTCTCTGCGATTTGGTGAAGGGCTTCCACCGCAAAAGTCTTGCGCTTATCGTTTGGAGGACGGTATTGAATCAGCTTGTCGAGTTCGTGAAAAATCATTTTGAGCTGAGCCGGACTTGACCTGGCAGGGCTGTGAAGCTCCAGCTTTTCAGCAAAAACGCTCAGGCCAACGGCATCCCGCTGGCGCTTGAGCAATTCGGTGATAGCGGCTGCACAATACGCCGAAAAAGTGATTTTATTCTTTTGCTCTTTTTGTTTTTTTTCATCCAGAGGAAAATACATCGAAGATGAATTGTCGATGATGATCTGACAGCGCAGGTTGGTTTCTTCCTCGTACCGTTTGATGAATAATTTATCGCTTCGCCCATACAATTTCCAGTCGATGTGCTTGGTCGATTCGCCTTTGTTGTACAAACGGTGCTCTGCAAATTCTACCGAAAAGCCATGAAAGGGACTCTTATGGAGACCTGTAATAAAACCTTCTACAACCTGTCTGGCAATGAATTCAAGCTGAGAAAACTGCCTGATCTGCTGAATCGGAATAGAATTCAAAGCCCTCCAGGATTAAAGCTGAGCTTTCAGCTTGCCGTCCAATACTGTTTTCGCAACAGCGCCTACTTGCTTGTCAACGATTTGTCCGTTTTTGAAAATAAGCAGGGTCGGTATGTTGCGTACGCCGAATTGAGCCGATATATTCGGGTTGTTATCAACATTCAGTTTGCCTACAACAACTTTTCCATCGTAATCCTTCGCCAGCTCTTCAACCACGGGACCAACCATACGGCAAGGACCGCACCATTCTGCCCAAAAGTCCACCAATACGGGTTTGTCTGATTTAATGACCAACTGATCAAAGTTGGCATCGGTAAATTCTACAGCCATTTTTTTAGTTTTTATTAAAATGATTAGACACTAAAGTTAATCTTCATTTGGCAAATATCCTACCGAATTTCAAACCTGACATTAAGACAGCTATTACGGCAGATTATGTGAATTTATAGTCAGAGAATATTTCAAAACGCCGGTCGTATAGCGCCTTTGTAAAATGGGCTGAGTATCGTTTCCTGCGTTCAGGGTGTCGTTTATTACGGCGACCTGAAGCTTGTATACCAGACCGACATTTTTAGCATATTGCTCGAGGCAGAAGGTATCTGAAATAAGAGTCTGACTGTTAATCTGGGTAACCGTCAGTACCGAATCGAAAATGGAAGAAGTGTAGGGCGGATCGGCAATGGTTGTTCGCTGGTCGATAGACGTGTAGGAATAGGAACAGGAACCAAGCGTGTTGAAGGCATTTCCATTCCAGGAATTGTTTTGGACAACCGGAAAAATTAATTTGACGTAACGCACATTGTTTTCAACCCGTTCGGCGTCAGTTGCTGTGAGATTGGCCATCCAGACATTCCGAAGCGTCCAGGGCATGCTGCTGTAAGGAATCGAATCACTGTACATTTTTACATAACGCTCAATTCGTTGGGTAGGCCGTCCCAGATTATCAGGAAAAAGCGATTGCATAACCTCCATCAGCTGATACCTTACGGTATCAATTTTGTAATCGAAACTGCTGCAATAAATAGAATCTACATCGTAAATAACATATTTGCCAACCGTATTGGGAAAATAACCATAATCAAAATTGATTACAGGAGGCTTGTCTTTCTTGCAGGAATTCAGCAAAAGCCCGGTGGCCAAAATAAAAAATACGGACAACAGTGTGGCGGGTTTCAGATTCATGCTTTCTTTTTAACGGGATTGCGTGCGATAAATCCCCCTCCAACCAGATCATTTCCTTCGTAAAATACAGCGGACTGTCCGGGAGCAATCGCCGAAACTTTTCCATGGAAAAGCACCTCTATATTTTCTCCCTGAAGACTCAGAGTGGCTGTCATCCCTGGATCTTTATACCTCACTTTTGTCAGAGCCTGAAAATTTTCAGGCAGCGATGCATATTTTACCAGATTAAAATTACGTACCAGCATTTGCTGGCTTTCGAGATCTTCTTTGGTTCCCAGAATAACGGTATTGGCTTCGGGAAGAATTTCAAGTACATGCATGGGCTCACCCATTGCAATTTCAAGGCCTTTGCGCTGACCCACTGTATAAAACGGATACCCTTTGTGTTTACCCACAACCGTACCGTCTTTCAACACAAAGTCTCCTCCGTCAACACGCTCTTCAAGACCACTTACTTTACGCTTCAGAAAACCCCGGTAATCGTTATCCGGCACAAAGCAGATTTCGTAGCTTTCACTTTTATTGGCCAGATCTGAATAGCCCTTATCCACTGCCAGCTGCTTAATATCTTTCTTATGCATGTGTCCCAATGGAAAAATGGTGCGCCGCAGACTTTGCTGACTCAGTCCCCAAAGCACATAACTCTGATCCTTTGTTTCATCAATTCCTTTTGAGATAACATACCTTTCATTTTCTTTTCTGACCTGTGCGTAATGTCCCGTGGAGATGTATTCACAGCCCAGCATATCGGCCCTTTTAAGAAGGGCCTCCCATTTAATGTGCGTGTTGCAAAGCACACAGGGATTAGGGGTTCGTCCGGCCAGGTACTCTTCTACGAAATTATCGATAATGAAGTCTCCGAATTCCTCCCGTATGTCCAGGATATAATGGGGAAACCCGTGATTGACTGCCAGATTACGGGCATCGTTAATGGAATCAAGACTGCAGCAACCGGTTTCTTTCTTGGAACCGCCCGAAGAAGCATAGTCCCAGGTTTTCATGGTGATACCGATCACTTCGTACCCCTGCTCATGCAAAAGCATCGCAGCGATAGAACTGTCAATTCCCCCGCTCATGGCAACAAGCACTTTTCCCTTTTTCATTTTACTGTTTCCTTCTTTTATTTGACAAGCTCCCCCTCTTTGTACGTTTCCTCCCGGTCAATGGTTCCGTCTTCTTTGTAAAGCGTTACTTTCCCGTCCAGCTTTCCGTTCAGGTAATCGCCCTTACGCTTTACTTTCTGGCCGGTTACAGTTTCCTTGTGTTCTTCGGGATAACCGTCTTTTTCAGGAATTGCAGTGACTTCAACTTTGCCAAGGTCATAGTATTCGGTAAAGGGACCGTTTTTCAATCCGTTTTTGTATAGGGTTTTCGAACGGGGTAGCTTGTCAGGATAATACAGCTCTTCGGAACCATTGTAACGGAGCGATTGAACAGTGGAACTTTTTCTAAATACCACCTGCCAGTCGAGCGTTCCGTTTTCTTCATAAAAGTTCCAGGTTCCTTCTTTAAAATCGTTCAGGTAGTCTCCCTCTACATTCAGCTGACCGCTCAGGAAATAAAAACGCGCCTTGCCATTGTGCAAACCGTGCCTGTAATTTACATCGACCCTGATTTTTCCATTGTCAAAATATTCCTTGGCCGGGCCCTCCAGCTCATCATTAGAATAGTTTTTTTCTTCGAGCAGCCTGCGGTTCGTATAATAGCTTCTGAATACCCCTTCTTTCTTTCCCTTGCGGTAATTCTCAACAGAAGCAATCGAATCATTCGAATCAAAAAAGACCCAGGTGCTGTCTTTTTTGTCCCCGGTTACTTTTCCCATGGAAACTTTTTGCCCTTCCTCGTTGTAAAAAACAGTGAACGCCTCATTGACTCCGGGATAAAAAGTGGTAATTGATTTTACGTTCCCGGTGGGGTAATAATAGGTGAATTTTCCGACCGGAAGATCATCCTTAAATCGTCCGGTATATACTTTTCTTCCCCGATCGTCCTTTCTGACCCAGGTACCCTGCTTTAATCCCTCCTTATCAAAACGGTTGATCGTGTCCTTTACCTGAGCCCTGGAATAGGACCAGCCTGACAACAAGATGAAAAAGATTACAATCGGTCTGGTCATGGACGCTGCACTTGTCCTATAAAGATACGAAAAGCTCGTTGACGCCCTGTACAAAGCTGCTCCACAAAAACCGCTTCTTTTCAATGGCTGCATTTGCAGAAAATTCGCCCTCCAGGTCATTTGCATAAAAATGCACGATCGCATCTGCAATTTCTTTGGGCGAGGGTTTCACGACATAGCCGACTTTCATGTGAGGCACAATTTCGGGCAATCCGCCAACGTCAGTAACCAGCATGGGACGCTCAAAATGATAAGCAATCTGAGTCACTCCGCTTTGGGTTGCCGTGCGATAAGGCTGAACAACCATATCCGCCGCCGCAAAATAATTTTTTACTTCCAGGGAGGGAATATAATCAGCCTTGAAAATAATATTGCCTCCGATTTCATTCTCTTTGATAATGTTCGTGTAATAATCAAGATCATCGTAACATTCTCCCGCAACCAGAAGTTTAATGTTAAGAGCCCTTACGCGTTGATCAGCCATGGCTTCAAGCAGCAAGTCAAGGCCTTTGTATTTTCTTATAAATCCGAAAAACAAAATGTAGCGGTAACTTTGTCTGAGGTTGAGCTGCTGCAGCGCCTCCTCCCGTGTGTGTTTCTCGCCAAAAGTATCGTAAATGGGATGGGGCAAAAAAATCACCCGGGGAGCTGTTAAAAACTGTTTCAGATCCTCCAGCACGCTCTTTGACATCACAATAAACGCATGACAGGATTTCACAAAATAACGGGTTAGCATCCTGTCCCCCAGGTGCTTTTCATGAGGAATAACATTATCAGTAATCGCTATAATTTTTATGGAGGTCCCCCGCCTTATAAGGCGGGCAATGGAGCCCAGACAGGGAGCCATGAAGGGTAACCAGTAGCGGATGACCACATAATCCGGTTTTGCGCCCCTGATTCTCCAGGCGGTTTTAAACCAGGTAATCGGATTGACCGAACTGATGAGTTGTTCGATTTTTATGCTTCCGGGGTACGGCCCCTTGTCGAATTGGGTTTTACCGGGAAAAAGAAAATCAGGGTACTGAAGGGTGAAAGATATAATTCTGGATTGGATACCGGCTTTATTAAAAGAAGAACACAAGGCCTCATTAAAATTGGCAATCCCACCCCGTAAAGGGTGGGCCGGGCCGATAATAAAATTTTTTAACTGTTTTCCGCTATCAACTGACTCCAATTTTCCTTTCAATTAGGTAGTTGTTACGAATAGGGGAATTACGGGATATCAATTCCCCGATAAAACCAGCCAGAAACAACATGGTGCCGATGACCATTGTGGTCAAGGCAATAAAAAACGAGGGTCGTTGGGTCAGCAGACGTGCAGGTAAATGATGGTACACCAGGTAAAGCTTTTCAAGTCCAAGACCGGCAGCGGCCAAAAAACCAACAAAAAAAACAAGCGTTCCCATTAGGCCGAAGAAATGCATGGGACGCTTCCCGAATTTCGAAACAAAAGTAATCGTCATTAAATCCAGAAAACCGTTGACAAAACGTTCAAGCCCGAATTTACTATAGCCGTATTTACGCTCCTGATGCTGAACCACCTTCTCTCCTATCCGGGGAAAACCGGCCCATTTGGCGATAACGGGTATATAGCGGTGCATTTCACCGTATACTTCTATACTTTTTACAACTTCTTTTTTGTACGCTTTTAATCCGCAATTAAAATCATGCAGGCCGATTCCTGAAATTCTGCGGGTAACCCCATTGAAAAATTTTGTCGGAAGGGTCTTACTGACCGGATCGTAGCGCTTTTTCTTCCAGCCCGAAACGATATGAAAGTTGTCATTCACAATCATGTTATACAGCCCCGGAATTTCATCGGGACTGTCCTGCAGATCGGCATCCATGGTAATAACCACATCGCCCTGAGCTGCCTCAAAGGCCACATGGAGGGCCGCAGATTTTCCATAATTCCTTCTGAACCGCATTCCCTTCAGGCTGGAATTCGATTTATTCAGGGATTCGATAACCTCCCAGGAAGTATCCGAACTTCCATCGTCGACAAAAATAACCTCGAAAGAATAGGAATTTGCCTTCATCACGCGAAGTATCCATTCGCTCAGTTCAGGCAAGGATTCTGCTTCGTTTAATAAGGGTATTACAACCGAAATATCCATCAGCTAAAATTAGTGCCCTCCCTCAGGAGCAGTTTCCCCGATAAGAGGTTTTTCCTTTTTCAGGATTGCGGCCATAATCAGGGAAAACACAACAGATAATAAAGCATAACCAAAAAATCCAATTACAAGTCCAAGGTTACCGGAGAATTTTTTGGCCATTTTAAGGCCCATTTCCATGTTCTCCTGAGGAACATTTTTCAGTTCCATTTCAGCCTGAGCCTTTGCCAAGACCAGTGCCTGAATTTTTTCGTGAAATCCGGGGTCAATTACATTGTACAGCAGCAAAGTGAAAAGAATATTCAGCAAAGACGAAATCAGACACATCAGAAAAATTTTCCCAAATGCGCTGCCGTAACTGATGTACCCTCCAAGATCGCTTCTTATTTTAAAGGAGAAGTAAACATACATCAGCAGATAGAAAATCATGAACATACGGCCGAAGTTTAACATAAATTCGGCCCCGATCAGATAGCCCAAAGCTGACAACAAAATGATACCAATGCCCGAAATCAGACCGTATTTAAGTGCAGGGTTTTTCATTGTAGTAGTTTTTAAATAAGAACCGTTAAAGATACGATTATTAACCAGTTTTTAGGCCCTTATGGACACAAGATAGACTAAAATTTGCCTTGCAAATTCAAGTCTATTTAGTACTTTTATAGCGGGCAAGTCTTATACGACCAGCTCCTGCAGAACTCCCCCAGGCGGGGAACCGAGCAAGGGTATGTGGTTGAGCGGTGCGATATGAGGAGCTTGCCCTTTTTTTATTTTCCCTTACTGCTCAAAATCCCCCAATTTAATTTCGTCGTTATCCTGGCATTGATTGCAATTGGTCTTCTTATCTATTTCACAGATGGGGTAAGCGTACGTTTGTTGTTTCCAATACTGATTTTTGCAGGTAGACTGATCTACGGATTGTATATCCTTACTGCACCGCATTCTGAACGTAGGTCCCTTCGGTGATGCTGACCCCGTCGCAGAAATAGTAGACACCCCAGACATAAACTATTTTCTTGTAAACCTGGGTTTTCCCTTCTTTGGTGACTGTAACCTCGGTGATTTGTTTGTTGCCTTCGGTATATTTCTTTTCGTCCCGTTGGATAGGTGACTTGCCTGCATTTTCCTGAGGATTTTGGGTCTTAACGGGTGGAGTATCCGGAGTTGGGGCCGGGGCCTGAACCTGAGGTTTAGGTTCTTTGGCTTTGGATTTGAGTTTCTTTTCGACGCTTTGAATCTGCTTTAAAACGCTGGAAGTGTAATCGGTATCATAGGCAAAATCTTCGGTCTGATCGTCGTACAAAATACGGGCAACGGGTTGGTCAAAGACCATAATGTCAACGCCTTCTTTTTGCTTCAATATGGTTACGTCGAAGACAAAGGGTTTAAAACCGGTCTTTTTAAGGTCTTCCGGAATCTTGGTAGATATATAAACTTTCTTGGTAACATAGTTTTTTTTCATGAAGCTGAGCATGTATTCATGCTGAGCGTCCAGTTCGAGATACGCTTTGGCATCATCTCCGTTTCGAACCTTCCAGGGTTTTCCGTCGCGTTCAATTACGATTTTTGAATTGTCGCGGGTACCTTCATCCACCAGCAGATTGCAGATGACATGCAAAGCCGGCTGAGCTGCAGCCGCCTGGGCAAATCCTGTCCGACAGAACAGAACCGTGAGGCAAAAAAACAACATTGATTTTAATCGCTTCATTCGTTTTTTTGAACGCTTCATCCCTTGATTGCTGAATCAATAATCCGGCCAAAAACCCAGCTGTTTTTCAGCGGGATTTTCCAGGAAGAGGCCAGTTCTTTTTTTGTATTGACCGTGTTGTTAAATACCAGCGTATTTTCGTTTACCTTACCCGACTTCAGCAACACTCCGAATTCCTTCAGGGAACAGGACTGAACAGTATTCTGATCGAGGTAGGCCACGCTCATCCGTTCGAGCAGCGAAATGCCTAAATGAGATTGCAGCCTGCGGATAAATCCTACCGACTTATCAATTCCGCAACCGCTTGCAGGTGCGGTTTGCTCGTTTACTCCAATGAGAATAAACCGCTTGTATAAAACCTCAATGGCAGCATCCATAGGATTTTCGTGGGAAGTCCATTGCAGCAGAAATTCCTCTGAGCGCTGCTTTATCAAAGTAAGTTCTGAATCCGTAAAATCGCGTTCGGCCTGGTAGATCCAAATCCTCGAATAATCAGGTAATTCACCGAAGGTTTTCATGTCAGATTAAAGTTTTGCGCCGCCAGCTCTGCCACATCCAGCACCTTGGTTTGCTGCTCCTTGTTGAAATGCTTCACCCCATCGGTCATCATGGTCATGCAAAACGGACAGCCTGTTGCGATTACAGCAGGTTCAAGGGCCAGGGCCTCTTCGGTACGTTCGATGTTAACCTCCTTGTTGCCTTTTTCTGCATCTTTAAACATCTGGGCTCCTCCCGCACCGCAGCAAAAGCCTTTTGCCCTGCTTCGTTTCATTTCAGAAAGATCGGCATCCAGCTTTTTTATGACTTCACGGGGAGCCTCGTACACATCATTCCCCCTACCGAGATAACAGGGATCATGAAACGTAATCTTCTTACCTGCAAATGCGCCGCCCGTTACAGAAAGTTTACCACTGTCTATCAATTGCTGTATTAACTGGGTATGGTGGATAACCTCGTAATTACCGCCCAGCGAGGGGTATTCGTTTTTCAGTGTATTGAAACAATGCGGACATCCGGTTACGATTTTTTTCACCTGGTAACCGTTCATCACCGTGATATTGTTCAGGGCCTGCATCTGAAACAGGAATTCGTTTCCTGCACGCTTGGCGGGATCTCCCGAACAGGATTCTTCGGTTCCCAGGACTGCGAATTTCAGCCCGACATGATTTAATATTTTAACGATGGCCCGGCTGATTTTTTTTGCCCTTTCATCAAAGCTGCCGGCACATCCCACCCAAAACAGAATATCAGGATTCTCTCCTGATGAAGCGTATTCGGCCATTGTTTTCACCTTGATAGTCTCGCTCATTCTTCAAAAACTTGTATAGTGGATTGCTTCTCAATCAGATCGGTAAATTTGCCGGTGTAACGCGTTGCCCGAACCATATGATTGTCTATCCAATGGTAATTTCCTCCGCGGGGTTTGCCCATGAGCAAACCGTGGTACTGAAAGCCTTTTTCTTTCAGGTATTTTTCGGTAATCTCCCGGTGAGCTTCGGTGCGGGATGTGAAAAAGGTGATGAAGTGTCCTTCTTCATGCCATTTGTTAACTTTCTCAAGCGCATCGGGATAAACCGCAGCCGTGGCCATACGCGCGGGTTCTTCATTGGGAATGTCCTCGCAGACCGTTCCGTCAATGTCTATCAGAAAATTCTTAACATGTTCGGGCAGTACCGGGCTGATGGCTTTTCCATTAACTTTCGCCTCAATCAGTTTTTCTTTGCCCGGCTTTTCGTTGCCTTGTTTTTTCATTTCATTTAGTTTCTTTATTCAGAGGCCCAATTTAAGCGATCAGAAGGTGAAAATTGCCAGGGCGCTCCGTTGTTTTCGACATTGGTAAACATCAGATTTAACCCCTGAGGTGCCGCGCTTTGTTCCATGACCAGAAACCTCCGCATGTCAATGATAATCGAAAGCGGATCAATGTTTACCGGACACTCCTGAACACAGGCATTGCAGCTGGTGCAGGCCCAAAGCTCCTCGGCAGTAATGCTGCTAAAAAGATTTTTTCCGTCGTCCTTGTAAGTACCCTTGTTTTCAATTCTGTTTCTACCGACTTCTTCAAGGCGATCCCGGGTATCCATCATAATTTTTCGCGGAGAAAGCAATTTGCCCGTCTGATTGGCCGGGCAGGAAGACGTACAGCGTCCGCATTCGGTGCAGGAATAGGCATCCAATAATTGTTTCCAGCTGAGATCGTTCACGTCTTTTGCACCGAAGCGAAGTGGCGCTGAAGGGTCTGCCGGAGCAGGAGGGCTGAAGGAAGGATCAAGAATAGCCTTTACCTCGTTGGTAACCGAAGCCAGATTGGAAAAGGCCCCTTTGGGATTGAGATTGGAGAACCAGGTAGTTGGAAAAGCCAGTACAATATGCAAATGTTTCGAATACGGCAGGTAGTTTAAAAACCCGAATATACCGATGATATGCAGCCACCAGCACGATCGCTCAATCAAAATGAGTTGGTCCGGGCTAAAAGAAGAAAGCAGTGGTGCCAGCAGTGAACTGACCGGAAGACCGCCCGGAAAGGCGGTCCTGTAAGGTCCGATGCCCTGATCTTTCAATACCTGTTCTGAGGCATTCATCAGGAACAGAGCCGTCATTAAAATGATTTCACTGCAAAGAATAATGTTAGCATCCGACCGGGGCCAGCCGTCCAGGTCTTTGCTGATAAAACGCTTAAGCCTCAAAACATTCCTGCGAATCAGAAATACAACACAACCGAAGGTAACCAGAAAAGCAAGAATTTCAAAAAAGCCCAGTAAAAATGTATAAAAACCTCCCATGAAGGAGAATATCCGGTGGGTGCCAATGGCCCCGTCAATAAGCATTTCAAGGACTTCGATATTGATCAGCACGAATCCGACATAGACAAAAATGTGAAGTAGGGCCGGCACCGGACGGCTGACCATTTTGCTCTGGCCCAATGCAACGCGTATCATGGTCATCCACCTTTCGGCAGGACGATCACTGCGGTCAAGGTCTTTACCAAGCCCAATATTTTTTTTTAACTGTCTTGCATTACGGGAAAACCAGGTGATTGCCGAAAAGAGCAGCAGAAGAAAAAGTATGTTGCCTGTGCCCATCGCCTATTTCTTTTCAGGTTTGTCCTTTTTCCCGAATACAGAGAAATGAACATAGCGTTTGGGATGGTCGTGAAAATCTTTCAACAGGGTATTTAATTCGGTGGAGGAAATGTCAAGTTTTCTGTAGAGCGAATCGTTGTTCACCAGCATTCCCAGAGATCCTTGTCCTTTGTTGATCTTGTCCAGGATAAGGGTCGCATCGGTAAAGGCCGAATTCGCATGATCGATAGCCGAGCGCAGCTGGGATTTTGCCACTGAATCGCTGATGCTTTCAAAATTGTTAATCACCTTGGTTATTTTATCATTGCTGTTACTGATGTTGGAGGCAATGGATTCCATTTTTGTAAAAATGGAGGCCAGTTTGTATTGCTGGGTGGCAACAATAGTATCAAGCCGGAGAGAAGTCTTTTCAAACGTTTCGATTGAACGTTTGATGCTTTCGAAACTGTGTATAAGATTCATGCGGGCATCTTTGTTGAGCACCTGCTGAACAACCATCATAACCGAATCAATAGAAGAAATAAGTCCTTCGGCTTTTTTCTGAAGCGGAGCAATGCGTTTGTCAACAGCCGTTTTCAGGTCATCCTCAACTTCCGAAACAAGGGTATCCCCCGTTTTGACAAGCGTCATAGAAGAGCCCACTTCCATGCGGATCGCTTTTGAACCGAGTAAATCAAAACTGATAATCCGCGCTTTACTGTCCGAAGGGATCTGAATACGGTCTTCTACTTTCATAGTGACCAGAATCCGGCCCTGACGGTCTCCGGGAAGAATTTCAATGTGCTTGATAATCCCGATTTTCACCCCGCTCAACTCTACATTGTTCGATTCCAGCAGACCTTCAACATTGGTGTAAACGGCATAAAGTGTTTTCTGGTGGGTAAACATGTTAGATCCTTTCAGAAAATTGAATCCGTAAACAAAAAGGGCTACCCCCAGCACCACAACCGCACCAATTTTAATTTCTTTGCTTATTTTCAAGGATCTGTCTGTTTTTTAACGGTTTAAAATTACTATTTTTTTAACAGCTTCTTTGCCTCCTCCATACTTATGCGGCTTGTTCCCTGGAAGGCCTGAACAAAGGCATCTGCAAATCCCTTTTTACGCACTTCGGACTGAAGTTTAGCTGCGTCCTCCGGAAGGTAAACCCGGCCAACCAGGTATTTGTAACGGCCTCTGTCAATTGTTTCCCGTACATTTTCGATGCCCTTGAAATTATCAGGACCCGTTTGAATTTTTTTATCAGAGGAATAAAGCTGCACCGAAAAATAAACGGTATCCGTAGCGGCGGGTACAGCCGATTTGATTGGAGGATTGTTCGTTACCGTGCAATCTTTTGCAGTTTCAGTAGGAAGACTCGTCAGCGAATCTTTCGGGGGCACATAATCGGGAATGCTTTCGACCTGATCGTTGTATTTTGTTTTGTGCCCTTCAATATCGTCTTTGTACTCTCGGAAAGCCCTGAATAAGGACAAAGCCAGATAATCCTGTCCTTTTTCAGAGCCTAAAAATTTTTCCTCGGCCGGATTGGTCAGAAAGCCTGTTTCGGTAAGCAAACTGGTCATCGTGGTCCTCCACAAGACCCAGAAGCCGGCCTGTTTCACACCTTTGTCCTGTCTTTTTGCATTCTCTCGGTAATGGTTCTGAATTTTTGCGGAAAGATTCAATGCCTGCTCAAGGTGTTTATTCATATACATTCTGAAAAGAATATTTCCTTCGTCTGTATTGGGATCAAAACCTTCGTAGTTTTTTTTGTAATTGTCTTCTAAAAGAATAGATGAATTCTCGCGTTTGGCCACATCGAGGTTGCCTTCTGATTTTTGAATTCCCATGACATAGGTTTCTGATCCATGCGCCTCCTTTTTGGGATTGGCGTTGCAATGCACGCAGATAAAAAGATCGGCATTGTTCCGGTTGGCGATTGCCGCGCGTTCCTGCAGTTCAACAAATACGTCTGTCCTACGGGTGTAAATTACTTTTACATCTTTGCAATTTTGCTCGATGTAAGCGCCCAGTTTGAGTGCGACGGCAAGGGCAACATCTTTTTCCTTGTACTTTACCCCTGAACAACCCGGATCTTTCCCCCCGTGTCCTGCATCAATAACAACGATTTTAACACCAAAGGGTTTAATCAGCTGAAAGGAACCGAACAGAAAAACCGAGGACAGTGCCAGAATTGTGGTATAATGTTTGCTAACTGCCGAAAGTTTGCAGGCCATTTTTAAGTATTTTACTTAGTTTTAGGGCCCAAAAGCCCCTGATATACAAATTTATAGCTACATTGTGCCGCTAAACCTGAGCAAAAAACGAATTATACGCATTCTTCTGTTGATAAATCTGGGGATTTATGGGGCAAGTGCTTATGCTCAGGATAGTCTCAAAAGAACCTCAGACTCCACCCAACACAAAGCAAAAGAGGTTAAAAACAGCGAATCTGGTCTAAAATCGAAGGTTATTTACTCTTCCAGGGATTCGATGCGCTTTAACATGGAGACCAAAAAAGTCTATCTGTTTGGCCAGGCGGAGGTAAAATACGAAGACTTGAAGCTAACGGCCGGATACATTGAGCTGGATATGCAAAACAACCTCGTTTATGCCAGCGGCAGGATCGACAGCAGTGGTAAAGAAATTGAGAAACCTGTATTTACGCAGGGCGCCGAAACATTCAATTCGCATGAAATGAATTATAATTTTAAAACCAAGAAAGGAAGAATAAGCCAGGTGATTACAAAGGAGTCGGATGGATATATACACGGGGAAACCGTAAAAAAGGATTCGACGGATATTGTTTATATTGATAAAGGGAAATACACAACCTGCGAACTGGAACATCCTCACTTTTACATCCTGGCTTCAAGGCTCAAAGTTATACCAAACGATGAAATCGTCACCGGCCCCTGCGTTCTGGTGATCAATGATGTGATCACTCCGCTGTCTTTGCCTTTCGGATTTTTTCCGAATAAGAAAGGGCGCAAATCGGGCCTCATCATTCCTGCCTACGGTTCCTCCGTAGGCCAGGGATTTTTCATGACCAATGGGGGCTATTACTGGGGGCTTAGCGAATACATGGATATTTCTATTTTGGGAGACATCTATTCCCTTGGAAGCTGGGGCCTTAAATCCCATGTCAATTATGCAAAAAAATACAAGTATACGGGGTCATTCGATATCAAATATTCTGATTTTATAACCGGAGACCCCCAGCTGAAATTGATTCCCGGAATGTATACCGAACAGAACAGCTTTCTGATCAACTGGTCGCATCGCCAGGATCCCAAGGCCGATCCCGGTTCAACGTTTTCAGCCAGCGTCAATGCCGGAAGCAGCTCCTATAATTCATTAAATTCCTACAACAACCCCAGCGTCTACCTGAACAATAGCATGCAATCCAACATCAGCTACAGCAAAACCTTTGATGACAATCTGTTCAACCTGATCATAGCTGCAAGACACAGCCAGAATACAGAAACCAAGGAAATCGACATCACCCTTCCCCAAATCGATCTGACCATGAACCGCATTTATCCGTTTAAGGATAAAAACAGTTCGATTCCTAGGTGGTACGATAAAATCGGACTGAGTTACACGGCCGAAATAGCCAACAGCGTAAAAACATACGATTCGCTTTTCATGAAACCTTCGATGTTTAAAAATCTGCAAAACGGATTTCACCAGAGCATCCCCATCAGCGCATCTTTCAATGCTTTCAAATATTTTACCATCACCCCGTCTGCGACTTACAACTCGGCTGTTTATTACAAAACCATTTCTGAACAGTACGACAGTTCGCTGCACAGGATTGACACGACCAATATTTATAAACCTATGATGGAAAACGACTTCACCTTTGCCGTTAACCTGAACACCAAAATCTACGGAAATTATATTTTTAAGAAATCCTCTTACGTGAAACAAATCAGGCATTTGATTATACCCAATATCAGCTATAGCTGGAGGCCTGATTTCAGCGACCCCCAATGGGGAGCCTACAAGACGATAAAAGACACCTCCAGCACGCTTACCTATTCGAAATTTCAAAACAGCCTCTACGGACCTCCTCCGGGCGGACAATCGAGTTTGATTTCCTGGTCGGTGAACAATACCGTTGAAGCCAAAGTGCACGATGAAAAAGATTCGGTCAACCACAGCCGGAAAATCAGCATCATTGACATGTTTACCATTGGGTCATCTTACAATGCGGCGGCCAGTCAGTTTAAAATGTCAAACATTAACCTGAGCGGAAGAACCAAGCTGTTCAAACACCTGGATGTTAATTTTACCGGAGTCATTAACCCCTACCAGATCGATGCCGAGGGAAACCCCGTGGACAAATTGCAATTTGACAAAAACGGATCGATCGGACGCCTCACCAATTATACGATTGCATTGAGTACGAGTTTAAAAAGCAAAAACTACGTGAATAAAACGCCTGCCAACAAGGCCGGGACAGGAGCCACTCCTCCTCCCAAACCCAGTGATGGAAGTGGGGCGAGTATGATAAACGGGAATCCGAAATATTATGCAGACTTTAATATTCCCTGGTCGATCAACCTGAATTACAATTTTGTTTTCAGCAATCCCGGCATCGGACCTGTAACAGAAACCCAATCGATTACCTGCAGCGGAGATGTGAGCATGACCGCCAAATGGAAAATCGGATATACGTCGGGCTATGATTTTCAGGTACGACAGCTGACCTTTACACAGTTTAACATTTACCGTGACCTGCATTGCTGGGAAATGAAAATCAACTGGGTTCCGTTCGGACCAAGGCAGAGTTATTCACTGAATATTAATGTAAAAGCCGCTGCACTTCAGGATTTGAAATTTACAAAAAAACGGGATTGGTACGATTACCAATAAAAACAAATCAGATACTATGAAAAAAATCATCGTTTCTAAAAACACCCCTGCCCCTATCGGCCCTTACAGTCATGCCGTAAAAGCCGGCAATACGCTTTACGTATCGGGTCAGATCGGCCTGAACGCAAAAACCGGAGAGCTGGCAGGGCCTGACATTAAATCGGAAGCCCGGCAGGTTATGGAAAACATCCGGGCGATTCTCGCCGAAGCGGGAGCTGACTTTTCGCAGGTGGTCAAGTGTTCGATTTTCCTGATGGACATGAATAATTTCACCGCTGTGAATGAGGTGTACGGTTCGTATTTTTCGTCTGAATTCCCTGCACGCGAAACCGTGCAGGTGTCAGGACTGCCCAAGAATGTGAATGTGGAGATTTCGGTTATCGCCGTGATTTAAAGAAGGAGGCGATAATCAGCAGGAGGGTACCGGCAATCAGAAGGACACTGCCGTACTTCAGATTGCTGTAATCAACTGTTGCCCCGGTCATCGTCATGATCAATCCTGCCGACGCATTCTCGTGAAGATTCGTATTGATTTCGTTTAGCTGAAAGAAAATCAATACCAGGGTAGCCGAAGAAAATAATCCGGTGATGAGCAGGCCCCGGCAATAATTCATAAACGTCAACACCAGAGAGGCCAGAGCAAGACCCGAAATTCCGTAGGCTATTCCCGTAAGAGAATAATCCAGAAGCCCGCTGAGATTCCTGAGCTCGAATAAGTTCAGATCTCCCAGCAAGGGAACAGAAAGCAGGGGACCAAAAACCCCTGAAAGAAGCAAAAGCGAAGCTACGATCCCAAGTCCCTGCTGTCGTGTAATTCTCATTAAAAATCTTGTCTGGCCCAGTTTTTCCAGGCGGTTTTCTGGGCAGGAGTGGCCGCCTCCTTTTTCTGAATCGAATAATTTAAATACAGTTCTCCGGAGGATGGGGCCAGAGAAATTTTCTTCAGGAAATTATCTGAAAACACACTTAGTTCAAGAACCTGGTCAGCGAAATACCTTTCCCATTCATTGAAGTCGTTTTTGAGTTGACGACCATTTATAGCAATGATTTCGTCATTCAGGGAGAGCCCCGCCTTTTCGGCAGCAGAATCAGGATAGATCAGGCTGACTTTGCCTGCAGGGCCCGTTTCGTGAAGCTTGAAACCAAAATGAGCTTCGTGGTATTTTTTTGCTTTCGTTTTGATCAGCTCGCACCCAATGTAAAACAGCAGTTCCTGCAAAAGCGGTTCGTAATCGCAGGTCCCGTATACATAGTTTTCGAAAAAAGAAGTCATCGGGATAGCCGCAATTTCTTCTACGAGTTGTATATACTCCTGTTCGCTGTAACCCTTCCCCTTCTGTGCAAAATTTTCATACAGTGCCCGCATCACATCGTCCAGTGAACGTTTGTCAGCGCTGCTGCGACGGATCAGGATATCGGTCATAAAAGAAATCAGACAGCCTTCGTCGTAAATAGAGGTCTTGCGTGCCGGAATACCGGATACATAACCGTCCAGCCAGCTGTCAAAGGAAGCCTCGGTCACCGGCATCGTAAAACGGGCAGGATTGTGAAAATGTTTTTGTAAACGGGTGTCGAAGGTTTTGAAATAGTCCTGTTGACTGTACACGCCTGATCTCAAAAGAAAATAATCACCGTAATAGGTGGTGACACCTTCGCATACATATCCCAGCCTGGAATAATTTTCCCGGGTATAATCGTAGGGCATCATCTCGGCCGGTCGTATGCTTTTGATGTTCCAGCTGTGGTAAAGTTCATGGCAGCTGACCCCAAGAAAATCGTTGTAGAGGCTGCGTTCACTGAAGTTATAAGCAGGTCCAAGAGCAATCACTGTGGAATGCAGGTGCTCAACTCCGTGATAAATGCGTTGGGGCAGAAACTGAAAAAGAAAATGGTAGTCCTTGCCCGTAAAGCTTCCCATGGTGCTGACTTGTTCCTTGATCAAGGCCGAAAAATCGTGCTGTATCCTGTTCCAGTCAGGCTTACAATCTCCCTGAAAATGAATATAAAATGGAATATCGTTTACAATTGTTTTGTTTTGCTGCAACCCGGCGCTGGCAATAAACGGGGAATCGGCCAGTTCATGAAAATCGGCAGCACGAAACGTGTTTTTTCCTGTCGGTTTAAGGGCTGTTGCCACCTTGTAATTTTCAGGCAAATGCAACTCCAGTTCGCAGCTTTCGGCAATTCTGTCGGGCATATAGATGCAGCAATTGACCGGATTGACATAGAGCTGATTTTCATCCAGGTAACAGGAGCCGGCTTTGAGCTCAGCAGCATAATAGGAATACTTAATATGAATTTGCTGATTTTCAGCGCATTCAATTTCCCAGGAGTCCTTGGTTCTCTTCTTTGATTTCAATTTATTCCCGGCAGCATCGAAAACTTCCCATTTCTGAATGTTCTTTGCAAAGTTTCCCAATTCGTAACGGCCGGGACGCCAGGAAGGCAATTGCACAATCAGGCTCTTTTGTTTTGCAGTAGCAGTAAGTACACACTCCAGGTCAATCACATGGCGCTGAGGATAGGAATACGAGAACAGGTAACGCATAGCAGGTTTCTTGGCTGGCAAAGTTATAAATAATACGTGTTTTTTGCGTATTTTCGCAGGCATGACTTACGATTTAATAATTATTGGCAGCGGACCCGGAGGATACGTTGCGGCGATCAGAGCATCGCAGCTTGGACTGAAAACGGCCATCGTGGAAAAAGAAAATCTGGGCGGCATTTGCCTCAACTGGGGCTGTATTCCTACCAAGGCACTGTTGAAAAGCGCTCAGGTATTTGAATACCTGAATCATGCGAACGAATACGGTATACAGGCGGCTGAACCCAAAGCGGATTTCAGTGCTGTCATCAAACGCTCAAGGGATGTGGCGGATGGAATGAGTAAGGGCGTTCAGTTTTTGCTTAAGAAAAATAAAATCGACGTTATTACCGGTTTCGGCAAAATTAAGGCGGGCAAAAAAGTCGAAGTTAAAGCAGCCGACGGCAGCG
>Ga0206879_1001_pt1 | contig 105278 bp, 82 predicted proteins | sample Alteio_BWOrgCont_5_FD_152897 | JGI IMG/M metagenome (GOLD analysis project Ga0206879, IMG submission 152897) | Enriched cells from forest soil in Barre Woods Harvard Forest LTER site, Petersham, Massachusetts, United States -... | ecosystem: Environmental > Terrestrial > Soil > Temperate forest >... | reverse complement strand
TGAGACTGAGATACATAAACATCGTCCGGAGAATTGAGGTAATTGTAATCGCTTGAACGCAGAAACCCATATCCGTCAGGCATTATTTCAAGAACGCCCTCGCTGATGACAATGCCGTCAAAATTATACAGGTCAGCCTGCCTGCTGCGGGGTTCGAAACGAACATTGGTTCGGTTATGCTGATCGATGCTGCGGTCCTGCATAAGGGTTTCAGAAGCTATAGAAGTAGATTCAGCCGGAGGAGGAACTGCCGAGTCAACCACAACCGGTACAGGAATCACAACAGGCTCCTCTTTTTGCACAGGAAAATCATTTTCAATTTCAGGAAGAATGGGTAATTCGGCGGCAGCCTCCGCATCGGATTTACTTTTTCTGTTGCGCAGATTTTTGGTATCCTCCGTTTTCACAACCGGTTTGGCAGCGACAGGATGAAGAGCCTGGTGATCCAGTATTTTATAAATCAACTCTTGTTTTTTAAGTGCCTCGTATTTAGGAATATTCAATTCTTTGGCAATGTCTTTTAATTCATTGACAAGCTTGTTGTTCAGTTCAACAATATCATACATAGAAAAATGGTTTTAGGAGAGTAAAAGAAATAAGGGTGGGTTGTTTAAAATAGAATCGTGATGCAAATGTATTAAAAAATATTTAATTATCAACGAAATCCCAGTTCAATTACTTCCAGATCCTTCAGTATGGATTTTTCAATGGTAAAACGAACCAGGGTTTTTATTTTATGAAAGCCCTCCAATCCGGCCGCTCCGGGGTTAATGTGCAGAAAATTGTACTTTTTATCGAACATGACTTTCAGGATGTGCGAATGACCACAAACAAATAATTGGGGCGGGTTACTGGCAAAAACGGTCTTAACCTCGGCATTGTAGCGCTCAGGATAGCCGCCTATATGTGTCATCAGTACATCCACTTCTTCGCATTTGAATCGTTGAACCTTAGGATATGCCGTGCGTATTTCTGCCCCATCAATGTTTCCGTAAACTGCCCTAAAGGGTTTTAATTTAGAAAGCTGATCCGCAATTTTCAGGGTTCCAATATCCCCCGCATGCCAGATCTCATCGCATTGCTCAAAGTAGGGAAAAATGCTTTTTTCCAGATGGTTATGCGTATCCGAGAGCAAACCTACTCTGACCATGCTATTTCAGCAAGGTAACAGAACCGACATAACTGTGCTGCCTGTTAAATACATCCTCTAATTCGATAACATAACTGTAAACATCCTGCTGGGCAAGGTCATTTCCTCCGTTTGCCCTTCCGTCCCAATGGGTACTGTAATCGTAGGAAGCGAAAATCATATTGCCCCAGCGATCGAATATGAGCATTTTATAGGTTGAGATTCCTATCCCTTCCCCGAAGAAGTAATCATTGATACCGTCACCATTAGGCGTAAACGCATTGGGTACGAAAAAGGTAAAATCAGGACCAATGTTAATGCAGTGGGTAATGGTATCCACACAGCCATTGGTGTTGGTGACCGTTAGCATAGGGCAGTATTCGGCAACGGCCTGAGGGTATGTATGGGAAGGATTTTCGAGGGTGTCCAAAACATCACTTGTCGGATCAGCAAAAGTCCAGGACCATCTGACTATCCTTCCAATGGGTGTAGTGGATTGATCCATAAAGTAATAGGTAGGGGCTACAACAGTCGCAGCCAGAGGGTTGGTTGTAAAGGCCGCAACCGGATCAGCATACACGGTGATCATATTCTTAATCGTGTCGATGGCTGAACAGCCCAGATTGCTGGTTGCTTTCAGCCAGACGCTGTAAATTCCTGTTTTAAAACAACTCGAAGCATTCTGCACGGCAGAAGTACTGTCATTTCCGAAGCCCCAGCTCCAACTGGCAACGGTACCCGAAGTCACCGTACTTTTGTCTGTAAAATTTACGCAAAGCAAGGGACAACCGGCCGTTTTATCAGCCGTAAAATTTACAACCGGCACCGGATTCACTCCTACATGAACCTGCACCGTATCCGGAGGAGTTCCGCAATTGTCATTGACCAGAACAGTATAGGTTTGGGCAACTGTAGCGTCCACCGAAATACCCTGTGTGGTTTGATTGGGCTTGGTCAACCAGGTATAGCTATAAGTTCCATCACCTCCTGTAGCCTCACTGGTAAGGTTTACCGTTATTCCGGGACATACAAATGGAGGACTTTGGGCAACCAGTGACAGCGGAGGATTTACGGTAATCGTTACCGATTGAGGCATGGAGGCGCAACCGTTAGCGTCGGTTGCGACGGCGGTGAATGTAGCTGTCGTTTTTAAGGTATCTGTAAATGAATTACCCACTATGTTTCCGGGATTCCAGGTATAGGTATAATCAGGGGTTCCGCCGGTGGCGGATGCCGTTATCAGGGAACTTTGTCCAATACAAATCGTTGCAGGAAGAAATGGAGAAAGAGCTACCGCTGAAGGCTGGCTGATTACAGTGCTGACCATGGAAGTGCAATTATTGGCATCCGTGATTGTAATAGTATAATTACCCTGGCAAAGATTAGAAGCGACTGCTGAAGTCCCTCCCCCACCACTCCAGTTATAATTATAAGGACCCAGGCCTCCTGTGGCGAGTGCTGTAGCAGTTGCCGTACAATTTCCAAAACAAAGAATCGGAGTTGTACCTGTAATGCTTGCCACGACCCCTATATTGTTAATAACCAAAACCGAGTCTTCGCTGTTACATCCATTGGCATCCGTTATCGTCACTACCGCTTCTCCTGCGGGCAAACCGGTTGCAGTCCGGGTAGTCGCTCCATTACTCCAACTGTAAGTATAGGTTCCTGTGCCACCGGTGGTGCTTAGCACTGTAGCCGTTCCGACGCTTTGACTGCAATTGGTTGCTGTACTTGAAAGATTTTCAGAAAGGGCTGTCGGTTGCGGAACCAGGAAAGACGTATCCTTCTGACAACCGTTTATATCTGTAAGGGTAACGCTGAAAGTGCCTGAACAAAGTCCGCTAATAGCCAGATTGGTTCCTCCATTGCTCCAAAGCGCCAGAACCGGAGATGTTCCTCCTGCCGGTATAACAACAGCCTGACCATCACAGGCGCCATTGCATTTGGCGCTTAATCCGGTAGCAGAAAGGGTTAATTTGGTCGGACCGGTAACTGCTGCAACAACAGAAGAAGTGCAGGAATTGGCATCGGTTACTGTTACCGAATACGTTCCCACACCCAAACCGTTAACCGTTTGGGTATTTTGCAGGCCCGACCACAGGTAATTTAAGGTTCCTGTTCCCCCACTGGCCGTAACATTTACACTTCCGTTATTGTTACCACAGGTTTCAGGCGTGCTGCCAGGCACTGCAAGTATAGGAGCAGGGGCAGTAATGCTGGCGTTTGAAGTGGTTTTGCATCCTGAAGCATCAGTTACCGATACGGTCCAGGTGCCAGCCGCCAATCCCGTTGCCGTATTGCTTGAGCTGACGGATTGGCTTGTCATGGTTGTCACTCCGTTACTCCAGACATAGGTATAGGTTCCCGTGCCTCCGGTAATATTCACCGTTGCTGAACCATTGGTCAAGCCGGCGCAGGTAATATTTACCGGAGGTTGAATAGCAGCTGTCCCTGCGCTTCCCGAGCTGTTTACAATTCCTACTGCTGAAGACGTACACCCGGTTCCATCGGTAACGGTAAGGGTGTAATTGTCAGCCGGCAAACCAGTTTGGAGGGCCCCCGTCTGGTTCGTATTCCAGGAATACGTGTACACTCCGTTTCCTCCGGTCGCCGAAGCATTTAATGCCCCATTGCTGTTCCCGCAGGTGGCAGGAGTTGGGGTTATACTGGGGGTAATTGCAGCATCGGTGGTTACAGGTTTGGTGATTGAGTCCTTGCAGCCATCAGAAGAGGTCACCACCAGTTTGACGTCATACGTATTCGCTCCGGGAGGGTAATTGTGGCTTGGATTCGGGGTGGTTGAAGTCGCTCCATCTCCAAAGCTCCATTGATAATTTGTAATGCCAACCGGCGTTGCGCTCGAAGAATTTGTAAAGTTATAGTTCCCCGTACAGACCGCCCCCAAAGCATCTGAAAAAGCAGAAGTAATTTTATCCAGCGTAATATTCAATTGATAATCGTAGGTATATGTGCAACCTTCAAAATTTGTACAAGTGACCGAATAACTTCCGGGTATACTGGTATTTACACATTGGGTAGTTTGTCCGCTAACTGTCGGCCCCGCCCAGTTATAGGTTACAAAACCGCTGGGAGCGCAAAGCGGAACCGGATTACTCTTACACAAGGTGTCATTTTGAACTACTTTGTTCGGAGGACTGCAAACGGCATTGAAATAACAATAGGCCCAGTCGTAATTGAACCTGCACCAGGAAGTGGTTACCAAAAGGGTAACCGATGTACCTATATAAGAGGATAAATCGAGATTGGCAGTCTTCCAGGGCATATAGGTAGTAGGGTAAAGCGGATTGACATATGTTCCCGGGGAAAGAAAGGGGTCGTTCTGAAGACCCTGAACAGTTGACGGAAGAAACCCGGGAGGGCCTCCCGGAGCATCGTATGCCGAATCCTGGGAGCAGAAAATGATGTTATTGTTTTGGTCAAGAACTTCGATTTTTACCCTGGCGGCATCCGTCGGAGCGTGACCGAATTCAAGAATTACAAAAGCAAATTGGAGTAAAATAACAGGGTCGGCAGCAGACACCGTAAATGTCTGCTGGGCAGAGGAGTTAATGGCAAAGGCAGGAGGATAGGGTGATAAACGGGGATACGGATTTCCAAGTTCCAACGAATAAGAGCCTCCGGGAGCTGCTTTGGGAAACCCTCCGAAACTGTCTGTACCAATTGAAACAACCTGATAGTCTCCTGTGCAGGTCCAGTTTGCAGTTGTCCCTGCACTGAAATCCAGATTACTGCAGGAGGCGTTTACAACCGGATTTTTATGCACAGCCTCTGTTTTTACCGGAGGAAGTTTGGGTGAAGAAGCCAGGATTGCTTTGTACTTGCTCAGCTGTACTTCTGCCTGAGCCTGGGAAATGCGCTGATGCTCCATCATTTCCCGTATAAAATCCTGCTCCTCCTGCGGAGAAAGAACATACCCTTTGTCGGATGAACCTGAACGGGTAGAATCAGAAAGTCGGGACTGGGCCAAAAGCCCGTGAAAACCGCAAGAAATCAACAACACAAAAAAAACCGCAGTACGTAGCACGCTTCTATCCATTGAAATGAAATTTAATTGAATTTAGCCAATTAAACTTCGGATTCCAAATATTCCAGACGCTTTTGTACGCAGAAATATCAACATGGTTACATTTCGGAATAATCACTTAAAGTCAAAAAAGTGAGAATACGGCTCTTTTGCCCGCGCATTACACTGAAAATGGCAAGGAATCGTCTTTGTAGCGAGAGGGAGGGTCGAACTCCCCACCTCAGGGTTATGAATCCTGCGCTCTAACCAACTGAGCTACCTCGCCTTTAATGGGCGACAAATATAAAAAAACAAATTAAATAACTGTTGATTGTATTTTTTTATATATTGCCCCCTTGTAAATTTATTTTTAGTAAAATGGCTAAGAAGGCAAAGAAACCGGTGAAGAGTATAAAGAAGGCAAAACCCGCCAAACCCCAGAAAAAGGTTATAAATAAGACCGAAAAAAACGTAAAGAAAGCAGTGAAGATGGATAAGAAAGCAGTGAAGATGAAAAAGAAGTCAGAGAAGGTCGATAAGAAAGAGGTGAAGATGGATAAGACGGTTATGAAAGAGGTGAAGAACGTGAAAAAACCTGTGGCAGCTGTACGGGAAGTTGAAGTGGCAGTGGCTGCAGCTCCGGCAAAAGTGAAGAGGGCCGGACGGCAGCCTTCGGTGAAGGTCAAGAAAATCAGAAAAGTATTTACACCCTTCAACCCTATTCAACCGGCGAGTTCAAACGGAAAACCTGTCAATACGACAAAAAAAGAACCGAAGGGACGGTTTGAACTGGAGTATGTGATGCGTTGTTCAGAGGCCTTGTTGTATGATTTCATCAGCTCACCCAGCGGTTTATCGGAGTGGTTTTCGGACAATGTAAATATACGGGACGGAATTTACACCTTTTACTGGGACGGTTCTGAACAAAAAGCCCGCCTGCTTGCGCTTAAGGAAGAGGAATTTATCCGCTACCAATGGATGGACAAGACGGACGGAAGTTATTTTGAATTCAAAATTCAGACGGACGACCTTACCGGCGATGTTTCTCTTATAGTAGTTGATTTTGCTGACGGTGAGGATGAACAGCTTAGTTCGAGACTGCTTTGGGATGCCCAGGTGGATAAGCTGAAGAAGACGATCGGATCGCATACTTAGTGATAAAAAACCGTTATTTTTTATTCCCTTATTTCCTATTCCTGATTCTCGGGGGCGGCCTGTTGCTCATTTACGGGAAAGGGGATCTGCACCTTCAGATCAACCGGTTTCACAATCACATGGGAGATCTATTTTTCGGATACCTTACTTTTTTAGGTGATGGATTGTTTGCACTGATGATTGGACTGATTTTGCTGCTGGTGCGCTTTCGGTATTCGCTTATTGTGCTGCTCAGCTGGGGCCTGAGTTCGGGGATTACCCAGACCCTCAAACATTTTGTGTTTGAGGGACGGCTCAGACCGGTTAAATTTTTTGAGGGAAATACGTCTCTGCATTTGGTTCCCGGAGTTGATATGGATTATTACTACAGCTTTCCTTCGGGTCACAGCACGACTGCCTTTGCGGTTTACTTTTGCCTGGCCCTGTTTTGCCGAACGAATTGGATGAAAGCGGCGCTGTTCTGCCTGACACTACTGGTGGGATTTTCAAGGGTGTATTTGTCTCAGCATTTTTTCGAAGATATTTATGCGGGTTCTCTTGTAGGGGTATTCAGCGCAATGGCTTGTTACTGGTTCATGACAGCTGTTGTGAATAAACCGTGGATGGATTCTTCGCTGTTAGCAAACAGAACTGCCCGATGAAGAACAGCCTCCTAAAACTGAACCTGTCAATAGGCCTTGGGGCGGCCTTGCTGCTGATACCTTTTTTGGGTAGGGTACATCTGTTCGATTGGGATGAGATCAATTTTGCCGAGTGTGCCAGGGAGATGCTGGTAACGCATGATTTTTTCACGGTTCGAATTAACTTTCTTCCGTTCTGGGAAAAACCTCCTTTGTTTATCTGGCTCTCGGCGGGATGCATGGAGCTCTTTGGGGTAAATGAATTTGCAGCCCGCTTGCCCGATGCGCTCTGTGGCATTGGTACCTTACTGCTGGTATTTAACATTGGCAACCGCTTGTACGACAAGAAAATGGGCCTGCTCTGGGTGCTTTCCTATGCAGGTTCTACCCTGCCCCAGTTTTATTTTAAATCGGGAATTATAGATCCCTGGTTTAACCTGTTTATTTTTTGCGGAATTTATTTGTTTGTGTTGTTCACAAACACACCGGCTGAGTCGGCGAACACAGAATCTTCCAAAGAAAGGCTGATACTGCTTATAAAATCAGCTTTTTTTATCGGACTTGCCGTACTCACAAAAGGACCTGTTGCCATTTTGATTCTGGGTCTTTGTGTACTGGTTTACCTGCTGATCAAACGATTCAGGAATGTGATCAGTTTTGGACAGCTTATTGTATACGGGGCCGTGGTATTGTCTCTGGGAGGAATCTGGTTTTTGATACTGTGGCTATCGGGCAATTCTGCTGTTATAACTGAATTTTTTCAATACCAGGTTCGGCTTTTTCAAACACAGGATTCGGGTCACGGAGGGCCATTTTATTACCATTTCATAGTGTTGCTGGTCGGATGTTTCCCGGCATCGGCATTTGCCATCTGGGGAATGAAAAAGAACACTGCAGATACACTGTTTCAGAGACATTTCAGGCGCTGGATGCTGATCTTGTTTTGGGTTGTGCTTTTGCTTTTTTCAATCGTAAATACCAAGATCATACATTATTCATCGCTTTGCTATTTTCCGCTTACCTATTTTTCAGCACGCTGCATGCACGGTATTCTCAACGGAACCCAAGCCTGGAAAAAGGGCATAAGTATTCTGATTGGCATTATTGGCGGACTGTTTGGCCTGGTCTTGTTGTGCCTTCCGCTTGTGGACCGCTTCAAATCCAGACTATTGGCAAGCAATCTGATTGACGACGCTTTTGCGGTTGAAAATCTCAAAGCACAGGTCCATTGGTCGGGCTGGGAAGGCCTGATCGGAGCAGGATCCCTTGTTGCGCTGATAGTTTGCCTTGGTATGGCACATAAAAAAAGAACTTTTACTGCTGTTGGTATTTTGTTTGTAACGAACCTTTTCGTGGTTGAACTTTCTTCGCTTGTCATTGCTCCGAAAATAGAGCAGTACGTACAAGGTGCAGCCATCGAATTTTACCAGGAACTCAGAGGAAAAGATTGTTACCTGGAGACCATAACCTTTAAGAGCTATGCCCAGTATTTTTACGGTGAAATACGTCCGACCAAAAACAACAAAAGCTACCTCCCGGATTGGCTTCTGGACGGGCCTATTGACAGACCCGCTTATTTTTCAGCGAAAATTACAGAGACGGAGACTATCCGAAAGCTGCATCCCTTGCTAAAGGAACTTTACCGTAAGAATGGTTTTGTTTTTTACAGGAGAGAACCCAGCCCGTTTAACATTCAATAAAGGTTAACTGAACCAATCCGGTTTTTACAAAAAAGGAATCTTCACAACCTGTGCTTTGATGGCCTTATCGCGGATGCGGATATAAATTTCGGATCCGGGTTTGCTTAGTGCAGCAGGAACGTAGCCAAGACCGATTGCTTTCTGAAGGGTCGGGCTTTGTGTGCCGGATGTAACAAGGCCTATCTGATTACCGGTTGCATCAGTAATGGCATAATCGTGACGGGGTATTCCGCGGTCGATCATTTCAAAACCAACCAGTTTTTTCACAAGACCCTTTTCTTTTTGTTCTTTCAGAGCTTTGGAATTGGTAAATTCCTTTGTGAATTTGGTGATCCAGCCTAAACCGGCTTCCAGCGGAGAGGTGCTGTCGTTAATGTCGTTTCCGTACAGGCAGAATCCTTTTTCAAGCCGAAGTGTGTCACGGGCTCCAAGGCCAATGGGTTTGATGTTGAACTCCGCACCTGCTTCGAAAATTGCATCCCATATTTTCGAAGCATATTGATTTTCAAAGTAAAGTTCGAATCCTCCCGCTCCGGTATAACCGGTATTGGAAATAATGACATTCTCTACTCCGTTGAAGGTTCCTTTCACAAAGCTGTAGTAGGGAATTTCGCTTAAGTTTACGTTCGTGAGTTTTTGCAAAGCGGCCAATGCTTTGGGACCCTGTATGGCCAATAAAGAGGTTTTATCAGAAATATTGTGCATTTCAACAGCTTTGGTAGTGTACTTCTGGATCCAGTTCCAGTCTTTGTCAATATTGGAAGCATTGACCACCAGCATATAGGTTTTTGCATCGATGCGGTAAACCAACAGGTCGTCTACGATTCCTCCTTTGTCATTGGGAAGGCAGGAATACTGGGCCTTTCCATCGGTTAACACCGACGCGTCATTTGAAGTGACGCGTTGAATCAGATCGAGGGCATGTTCTCCTTTCAAAATGAATTCACCCATATGGGATACATCGAACACCCCTACGCTGTTACGTACACAGGCATGCTCTTCGTTAAGCCCCGCGTAAGAAACGGGCATGTTGTAGCCTGCAAAAGGTACCATTTTTGCTCCCAGAGCAATGTGTTTGCTGAGCAGGGCTGTAGACTTTAATTCGGTTAAGGTAGATTCCATTAAATCAGTTTAAAAGTTATACTATTTAAGCCATTCCGCGACAGGTAAAGTTCGAGGTAATAGTTGAACTGAGCAAATTCTTGAGGGATTTAAAATACAAAAGCCGTATTTATGTTATCTTTAAAACTCCTTGCAGAGCCGGTTTACTATATTGTTCGAGCGCAATACTCCCCGTTGGATGATTTTTTTCATCGATTTGGGGATTTGCTTTTTTTCACTGGTTCTTGCCTATCTGCTCAGGTTTAATTTTTCGATTCCTCCGATTGAAATAAAGGCCTTCCCGATTGTTTTTTCTGTGATTCTGGGAGTGAGGGCATTGAGTTTTTATAGTTCGAAAACCTTCAAGGGTATTGTAAAGTATACCGGAACAAAGGATGCTCAGCGTATTTTCATAGTGCTTAGCCTGGGCAGTCTGTTTTTTGTGCTCTTCAATCTGTTTATGTATCACATCGTCAACCGCACCTACCCTATCCCCTTCTCTATTGTTATTATCGAATACCTAGCCACCACTTTTCTGATGATCAGCCTGAGGATAATGTTCAAGGCACTTTATTTTGAAATTAAAAACCCGAGCAGGGGAAAAAGTCAGGTGATCATTTTCGGAGCAGGCGAATCGGGCATCATTACCAAACGTACACTGGACAGGGACGCTGGCAGCAAATACAAGGTGGTGGCTTTTATTGATGACGATCTAAGGAAGAAGAACCGTAAGCTCGAAGGCGTTACGATTCATGCGGCGGACAAACTGGAGACGTTTTTACAGAGCGGGGTAATTGCCCAGGTGATTCTTTCGCTTCAGCAGATTCAGCCTTCACGCAAGCAGGAAATTGTTGAATTGTGTCTGAAATACAACACCCGGATTTTAAATGTGCCACCGGTTTCTCACTGGATCAACGGAGAGCTGAGTTTTAAACAAATCAAAAAAGTAAAAATTGAAGAGTTACTCGAACGGGATCCTATTTTACTGAACGAGGCCAATATCCGGAAGCAGTTGTTTGGCAAGGTCGTTTTAATTACCGGGGCAGCAGGATCCATTGGAAGTGAAATTGCCCGGCAGGTGATTCGGTTTAAACCAAAGTTGCTGGTTTTGCTGGACCAGGCTGAAACTCCATTGTACGAACTTGAATTGGAAGTATTGGATACACTCAAACCTGGTGACTTTGAAATCGTTATCGGGGATGTCAGAGTGAAGGAACGAATGGAAAATCTGTTTAAGACCTTTAAGCCTCAGGTGATTTTTCATGCAGCAGCCTACAAGCATGTGCCGATGATGGAAAACAATCCATCGGAGTCTATCCTTACCAATGTTTTGGGCACGCGTATTGTAGCCGATCTGGCCAACGCATATAGGGCGGACGAGTTCGTTCTGGTTTCTACCGACAAGGCAGTGAACCCCACCAGCATCATGGGCGCTTCGAAGCGCATTGCCGAAATCTATGTTCAGGCCCTGAACAAGGTTTCTGCCACAAAATTTATAACCACGCGTTTCGGAAACGTTTTGGGCTCGAGCGGATCGGTAATTCGGCGTTTTCACCAACAGATTGAAAATGGCGGACCGCTTACGGTTACGCACAAAGAAATTACCCGTTTTTTTATGACCATACCCGAAGCCTGTCAGCTGGTGCTTGAGGCCGGAGCCATGGGTAAGGGCGGTGAGATTTTTATATTTGATATGGGAAAGCCGGTTAAGATTGTTGACCTGGCCAGGAAAATGATACAGCTTTCGGGATTGACACTGGATAAGGATATCGCCATCGTTTATACCGGGCTTCGTCCGGGAGAAAAACTTTTTGAAGAATTGTTGAACAACAATGAGAACGTGACGCCTACGCATCATTCGCAGATTATGATTGCCAGGGTGAGGGAGTACGACTACGCTGTCATTTCAGCCGAAATTGCAGAGCTGGTGCTGTTGTTTGACAAACAGGACAATACGGTTATCGTCTCGAAAATGAAACAGATCGTACCGGAATACAAGAGTAACAATTCGGTGTATGAAAAACTGGACTAAATATCTGACTTTTGTTTGTCTGACTCTGCTGGGGTTTGTTTCGGTTTATGCGCCGCGGGGCAGAGCGCACATAAGCGCTGCGGGCGGAGACGAAACAGCAGACCGGGATTTTTTCGAGTGGAAGCGGCTCAGGGATCCGCAGACGGGATTGGTTCCTAAAAGCGTGCGCTACCGGGAGCTTGCTTTTGCTCAAAACCTGCCGGGCTACGGAGGGTCGGGTTACGGAGGATTGAATTCGTCTGCATTTAAAATTCGTTCCGTAACGGATTGGACCAACAGGGGCCCTGTTAATGTCGGCGGGCGTACAAGGGCTTTGGAAATAGATATCAGCAATGAGAACATCATTCTTGCAGGGACTCCATCGGGCGGAGTCTGGCGTTCAACCAACGGAGGCCTTACCTGGACACCTTCCCTGGACGCAAGCAACCTTCAAAACGTTTCCTGTATCGCACAGGACCTGCGCCAGGGAAAAACAAATACCTGGTATTTCGGATCGGGAGAGGGATTCGGCTGTTCGGCATCCGGAGGAGCTGCCTATTTTTTAGGCAATGGGTTATTTAAATCAACGGATGACGGGGTCAGCTGGAATCCATTGTCTGCAACGAACTCGGGCAAGCCTCAGGCACTGGACAGCTATTTTGATATCGTCTGGAATGTGGCGACAAATCCCGCGGATACGGCGAATGACATTGTATACGCGGCTACTATTGGCTACATCTATAAGAGCACCAACGGAGGAACTTCCTGGACTACTGTTCTCGGAGGAGGAAGCATCTTATCCTATGCCACCGATGTTATGGTGACCCCTTCTGGAGTGGTGTATTGCACACTGGATTCCTGCGGACCGGATAAGGGAATCTGGCGTTCACCCGACGGGGTTACGTTTACGAATATAACGCCTGCGGGCTTTCCGGCTTCCTACAGCAGAATTGTAATGGCCTTCGCCCCATCGGATGAGACCCAGGTTTATTTCCTGGCAAACACTCCGAATTCAGGAGCTGCCGACACGATAAAGATTTTTAAAACGGACGACTGGAACAGTTTCTGGAAATATACCTATGTATCAGGTACCGGATCAGGCTCAGGAGGTGTCTGGCAAAACCGGACAGCAAACCTTCCGGTAACACAGCGTCCGTTCAATGTATATGATTCCCAGGCGGGATACGACATGGAAGTTAAAGTAAAACCGAACGATGCCAATACGGTATTCATAGGCGGTACGAATATATTCCGCTCTACGGATGGGTTTGCCACTTCAACCAAAATTACCTTCATGGGTGGATATGGCGTCAACTCGGCCTATCCGCTTGTTGCCGAATATCCCAATCATCATCCCGATCAGCATGTGTTTGCGTTTTTTAACTCAGATACCAGCGCCATGCTGAACGGCAATGACGGTGGCGTTTTTAAAACCCTGAATTACATGGATACTTCGGTGGCCTGGACCCGTTTGAATACAGGTTATGTGACCACAATGTTTTACACCTGTGCCCTGGATCATGCCGTTTCGGGAAGTGCGTATGTGATCGGCGGAGCACAGGATAACGGAAGCTGGTTTACCAACAATGCAAATAACCTGAGACCCTGGGTCACTCCACGGGGAGGTGACGGGGCCTGCTGCGCAATTGCAAACAACCGTTCGGCCTATTATTTTTCAATCGAAAACGGGAAAATGATGAAGGCCAGTCTGGATACGGCCGGCAACGTGCTGACTTTTGCCCGGATCGATCCTATTGGGGCAAAAGATTATTTGTTTGTTAACCCTTACGTTCTGGATCCCAATAACAACAACCGGATGTATATGAGTGCAGGCAACAAACTCTGGAGAAACGACAGTTTGAATGATATTCCCATGATCGGGAACTGGGATTCCATAACAACCGGATGGACAAGACTTGCCGACACCTTGCCCATTCCCAAAGCCTATATTACGGCTGTTGCGGTTTCCACAACACCGGCCAACAGAGTTTACATCGGTACGGATACGACTGCGATTTACCGCATTGACAGCGCCGGCAGTGCCAACCCGATAATGACCAATATTACCGGAACCCTGAATCCGAATGCTTTTCCGGAGGACGGCTATGTCAGCTGCATAGCCGTCGACCCGCTGAACGGAAACAATGTGATGGCCGTATTTTCGAATTACCAGGTGTACAGCCTCTTTTATTCTACAAATGCCGGAACTTCCTGGGCCAAGGTGGCCGGGAACCTCGAACAATACAGTTCCGGTGCAGGCGACGGGCCCTCCTGCCGCTGGGCCAGTATTTTGCACGTGAGCAATGGCACCGTTTTTCTGGTGGCCACCAGCACCGGCCTGTATGCAACGGATACCCTGATGGGCCTTAACACGGTCTGGGCCCAGCAAGGCGGGGAAACAATCGGAAATGTCGTTTGCGACATGATTGACACCCGGTCATCCGACGGGATGGTCATTGTGGCAACGCACGGTCACGGGATTTATTCGGGGACGGTAACAAGTACGCAATCGATATCAGGAATAAAAAATCTCCCGGCAGCTGAACTTTATCAGCTTTCAAACTATCCCAACCCTGCAGGATCTCAAACAACGATCACTTTTGTTCTGCCGAAACGATCTTCTATTGAATTGAGATTGTACGATGCCGGCGGGCGTTTGGTTCGGGGAAACCTTCAGGGGTCGCAGACTGTTTTGGAGGCAGGAGCGTATTATTATAGTGTTAGTACGGCTGATTTGCAAAACGGGATGTATTACTATTCACTGGCCGGTGAGGGATTTACAGCGACAAAAAAAATGATTGTGATTAACTAAAGACTTAATCATCGCATTAAGGTAATGTTCCCTTTTCGGGTAATTGAGGTTCCGTCCACGAGTATGGCCGATACATAATAAACGAACACATCCTGATTGCAAGCCTTGCCGTTGAATTTTCCGTCCCAGCCGATACCGGCAGAGATGGTTTGAAATACCTCCTGTCCCCAGCGGTCGAATACGTTGAAGAGCAGACTTCGGATGCAGGGCGTAACACGAATGTACAGTACATCGTTGACTCCGTCCCCATTGGGAGAAAATGCCGTAGGTACAAAGAGCATGCTGTCGGATTCGCAATTCAGTTCTTTTACACGAATCGAAACTGTATTCTCAGAACTGCAGCCGTTTGCGTCGGTGACAATGACCGTGTAGGTATAAACTCCCGGAGCGGAAGCGTCAAACAGGGGATTGCAGGTTGTTGAGTCAGAAAGCCAGACCGGAGGTCGCCATAAATACGAAACGCCTCCCGAAGCATCCAGGCTGATACCTGTTCCGGACAAAACTGTGGCGGAGCTTCCGGCGCTTACCAGAGGTAAGGGATTAACTGTAACAAGTAAACTGTCTTTGCTTATACAGCCTCCGGCGGTAACCGTTACGTAATATTTTGTTGTGGAAAGCGGAGAAGCAAAAGGATTTTCAACAGCGGCATTGCTGAGGGTTGTTGCAGGACTCCAGGAGTAATTGATTCCTCCCGAAGCATTTAATTGCACAGACTTGCCGGTGCAAACAAAGGTGTCCCGTCCGGCAACAGCCGTAATACTGCCTGTTCCCGGGACTTTAATGGGAATGCTGTCTTTGCATTTGTTGGCATCCGTTACCGTTACCGTATAATTTCCGGCGGCCAGATTAGCCGCCGTTTCTCCGCTTGCTCCGTTTGTCCACAAGTACGTATACCCGGGACTTCCGCCTGAAACGACCACCGCCGCAATACCATTTTTGGTTCCACATGCTTCGGGGCTGGAAAAAGGCTGAACTATAAGGGCCGGAGGTTGCGTGATGCTTACGGTGGAACTACTGCTGCAATTGCTTTTATCCGTTACCGTAACCGTGTAAGTTCCCTGGCCCAATCCGGTAACGGTCTGAGCGGTTGCTCCGTTACTCCAGTTGTAGGTATACCCCGGAGTTCCTCCGCTGGGGGTTGTATAAACCGACCCGGTCAGGGCTCCGTTACAGCTTACATTGGTACCCGAGCTGGCAAGCGTTGCTGCCGCTTTACTGGCCAGCACCACGGATGTTGTTCCCGAACACCCCGTATTGTCAGTAACCGTTACCGTATAACCCGTTCCTGTAAATCCCTGTATGGAATCAGCCAGGGCGGCGGTCACTGAAGATGCGCCGGTGCTCCAGTTGTAGGTATAGCTGGGGCTTGTTCCTGTAACAGTCACTTTCACCGTACCGTTAACGCTGGTGCAGGTCGCCGTTGAAGTCTGAAGATGAAGGGTAAGTCCGCCTGCTGTAACCTGAACCGAATCAACCTGTACCTTGCGGATGCAGGAAGCATCGGTAACCGTTACAAAATAGTTGCCCGGACTCAGACCGGTTACGGTCTGAGTCGTCTGTCCGGTACTCCAAAAATAGGTATAAGGAGCCGTTCCCCCGGCAGGAGTAACAGTTGCAGATCCTGCCGAACAAGAACCCGCGGAATTGGTGACCAGGCTCATTCCCCTGGAACAGTTGGAAGAAATCTTCAGGGACTGAACAAACCCGTTTCCGCAAACGTCCAGGGTGCTGTTTACTCCAAGACAAAGCCCGTACACGGTATTGGCAACAGGGTAGGTGGCCTTGAGAACAAGCATGGAATCATATTGTTGAACGGAGGACTGATAGCCTACATAGAGATTGTTGCAATCGTCAACAGCCAGTCCTCCCCAGGCGCAGGTAGTAGTACTCAGGGTTTGGCTCAGCAACAAGGTTCCCAGATTTTTATCCCATTTTTTCAGGATCGCCCCGTCGTACGTGTAAAGGTAATTGTCGCTGACAGCCATGCCGTTGAACCCGTTTGACCGGGCTGAACCTCCGGAGAAATAGGAAACGTAGGATCCTCCTTCCTGGAAATCGTATCCGTCAGAAACCATAAACGCCATCGGGGAAAGCGTATGGGCCGGAACTTTCAGCAACTGGTTGGTCCAGGTAGCGGAACCGTAGTTGGTTGTGGCCATGTAGCAATTGTTTGAATTGTCAAGGGCCAGCAAACAAATGTCATGGGCAATTTCAGTTGTTGAAAGCACATTTACCGCAGTAATCGCAACCAGGTTGGTGTCGAGCACACAGGCCTGATTCTCCTGGGTGGTTCCGCCTCCGGCAATGACTGCTTCTTTGTTGCAGTTATTGTAAACTATTCTCCACATTTCCTCGAGTTGCGGATTTCCGGGAAAAACAATCAGTTGCGTCCCTGCCCCATTGACCTTGATAACCTGAGCGCCTATTCCGGTGTTAATGCCTTCTACCAGGTAACTGCTCTCGCTTTGCGCATCTACGGCAAAACTTCCGTAGAAATTCATCCAGGTCGCATTGAAAGGATTGGCTGAGTATACCCACTGGATTACTCCGGCACTGTTTAATTTAATTTCCTGCCAGGGAAAAGTTCCCCCGCAAACGTATACGTTACCCTGAAAATCATACGCAACATCGTATGCAGAGTTGGTTCCGGTGAACGTCGGGACAGTGGTCCAGGGGTCAATTACAACAGTGGAAGGTATGACAGTTCCTGGCCCGGCATTCAACGTTTTAAAGTTGAAAGAAACGGTATTCCCCTGAAGCTGAAATACCGAGGGAATTGTTTCTCCGTTTTCAAAAAAAGTCTGAGGCGCATGGTCGACGATGTCGCCGAATGGCGACTTGATTAACAAGTCGCCTTCAGGATCAATACCGGCAGTCATTTTACCGGAGTATTTCATTTTTACAAGAGAGGGATTGGCCCCCGGATGAAGCACAATGCTGTATTTTATCCCCTGTTTCCCTGAAGGAAAAGTGTAAACAATATCGATGTCGGGATAAATATTTTTGTAGGTAATTTTTTTAAACCCTGAAGCTTTGATAGAGGACTTGCCCGATTTGTCTTTCAGGTCGGCATAATTGAAATAATAATCCCCTGCGTTTTCTGCACTGATTTTAACGTTGGGATCAGCATCAGCCCAGTCCATGTTCACAAACTGAGGTATCCCCTTAAGGCCCTTTTCTTTTTTCGGTCCTCCGCGTTCTTCCCTTTCCCTTTCTTCGGCGCTTTCAGGTTTTATTTCAGTATGATAATAACACAGTCCGGATGGGGTAAAATAAACCGACATTCCGTCACTGATCCAGGCAAACTTTATATCGCAGGCGTCTGTGTTTCCTGTTTTCCGGAATTGACCCTTATTTTCAATAAATAAGTGATGTTCAAAGGGATTTTTTACCCAAAGCGACTGTTGGGCAACCGTCCGGTCAACCGTCAGTACTGAAATTAAAAAGGAGAAAAAAATTAAACATCTGCACACAAGGCTAAGTTAATGAAAAACCAGAAATTACCTGATTCTTACCCGTGTATCGTCTCTGATTTGCCGTAGTTGGCGATAACCTTCGATTCGTGCTCAAGCCATTGCTGCCAGCGTTTGTCAACTTCCTCGGGATCGAGGTATTTTTTGGCAAGGCCGATAAAAGTAGTATAATGACCGGCTTCGCTGATCATCAGCTCGCGGTAAAACCGGGCGAGTTCTTCGTCTTTGATATTTTCGGTGAGGACTTTGAATCGTTCGCAGCTGCGTGCTTCTATCATGGCTGAGAAAAGCAGGCGATCCAGGAGGACAATTTCACGGCGGTGGCCTTTGCGCATGAATTTATACAGTTCGTTAACGTAGCTGTCTTTGCGTTCGGGACCCAATGTGTAGCCTCTCGCCTTTATTTTCTCGTGAACCATTTCGAAGTGGGCAAGTTCTTCTTTTGCGATCTTCAGCAGTTCGTCAACCATATCACTGTGTTCGGGATAACTGACGATAATGGAAATGGCATTGGAGGTGGCTTTTTGCTCGCACCAGGCGTGGTCGGTGAGTACCTCTTCGAGGTTGGACTGAGCAATGGAGACCCAGCGGGGATCGGTTGAAAGTTTAAGACCTAACATGGGGTCATGGGAGCTGAGCATCAAGGATTGCCAGGCCTTCTTCGAAGGAATGAGGTACATAGCCCAGTTCTTTTATGGCTTTGTCGATGATGAATCCGGTCCGGGGCGGCCGTTTGGCGGCCTGATGGAGGGTATCTGATTTTACAGGATTGATAGTTGATTTGTCGAGTTTCCAAAAATCAGCAACCCGGCTTACCAGTTCGAGTATGCTCAGGATATCTTTTCCGGAAACGTTATAAATGCCTTGTTTACCTTTCAGGGCTGCCAGTATGCAGCCCTGTGCGAGGTCTTCGGACAGAGTCGGGGAACGAAACTGATCGTCCACTACATTTATTTTCTGACCTTTTGCGAGTGCGTCTTTTGCCCAGAGCACCACGTTTGAACGGCTCATGTTGTCGACTATACCGTAAACGATGATCGTGCGCAGGATGGTCCAGCGTAGTTGAGAAGATTGCACCACCTTCTCCCCTTCCCATTTGGTGAGGGCATAATAACTCAGCGGGTTGGCCTGGTCTTCTTCTTTGTAAGGGCCATGCTCGCCATCGAAAATGAAATCGGTGGAGATGTGAATCAGCAAAGGATCATAGAAATCAGTCGCTAAACTTTCTGACTTTTTAACTGTTAAACTCTCTACGATATTCTGAACCGCCGTAACATTTGCATCCCAGGCTTCTGTTCGCTGGGTTTCGCAGGCGTCCACATTGGTCATGGCCGCAGTGTTGATGACTACGTCGGGACGGTGCCTGGCGAGTACCTCCTGTACCTGGTTTTTGTCACAGATGTCGAGCGGTTCATAGTGGTATCCGGCCTTTTGAATCAGACGGTTTTCGCCTTTTGAACTGGCAATGATGCCAATACCTTTGACCTTTGGCCAATCGCAATTACCGATCGGTTTTTGACCGGCATTGAGTTTCAGCAGCGCGTAAATTATTTTTTGACCCAACAAGCCGTTGCTGCCCGTAACCAGAATCTTCATACAAATAATTGTTTGAGGTTGGCAATCTGTTCGGCAGTGCCCAGGACAAAGAGCTTCGCATTGTGCTTAAAAATGGTGTCGGGAGAGGGATTGATGATGTATTCACCCGCTTCGGTTTTAAACCCGATGATGTTGGCCCCTGACTTATTGCGGATTTCAAGCTCCCGTATGGTTTTGTTTTTAAACTGATCGGGCAAATGATCGAAGGTGATCTCGTCGAGCCTGATGTTGTCGCCTCCCTGTCCGGTAATGTAGTCGAGGAATTCGATGACATCGGGTTTCATGACCAGGGAAGCCATGTGGGCTCCTCCTATTTTGTCGGGCATAATGACGTTGCTGGCGCCTGCAATCTTCAGCTTTTTATCGGTGTTGTCGTCGGAGGCCCGGCTGATGATAACCAGCTTTGGATTAAGCGCCCGGGCCGAAAGCACGATGAATAAATTATCAGCGTCGATGGGAAGCGTAGTGATAAGGGCCCGGGCTTTTTCTATGCCGGCACTTACCAGGATTTCGTCGCTTGTGGCATCACCTTCTAATACCAGTTCACGGTATTTTTCGTTCATGTTCGAAATAATCTCTTTTTTCTTTTCGATTACAACAAAGCGCTGGTCGTGTTTCTTAAGGACATGTGCGGCTTGCTTGCCATTGCGCCCGTATCCGCAAAGGATTACATGGTTTTCGAGTTTTTTAATGCTGTTGGTCACTCTGCGGTTTCTAAAGTAAAGGTTCAGCTCTCCATCGACGACATTCTTGGATATGGCGGAAATGGCATAGGCAAAAGTACCAAAACTTGTTACAATCAGAAAGGCCGTAAATAAACGGCCGCCGGTACTTAATGGGTGAACTTCCTGAAATCCGACTGTGGAAACCGTAATAATGGTCATGTAAAAGGCATCCAGAAAGGAATAGCCTTCGATGGTCATGTAACCGACGACCCCAAGAAGAGTAACCAGTAAAATGAGGCCTACTGCCCGGTATATTTGCTTAAACCTCATTAATTGAGATATGATCCGTACTAAGGTAGAGAATTTGCGTGTTGGATAATTACTAACTTTGATTTATGGCAAAAGAAAGCAAGCGTATTCTGAATAAAGCCTCATTGGCGTTTTTGGAGAATTACCTGAACAACCCGTCTCCTACCGGATTTGAGAGTGAAGGTCAGAAATTGTGGCTGAAGTATATTAAGCCTTATACGGATGAGTATTTTGTGGATACCTACGGTACCGCTGTTGCGGTGATTAATCCGGAGGCCGGCTACAAAGTGGTGATTGAGGCTCATGCAGACGAAATTTCGTGGTTTGTACATTACATTACCCGGGACGGCTTTATTTACCTGCGCCGCAACGGGGGCTCTGACCACCAGATTGCCCCTTCGAAGCGGGTAAACATTCACACGGATAAGGGAATTGTCAAGGCTGTATTCGGATGGCCCGCGATTCATACGCGGGATTTACTGAAGGAAGAGACCCCTACGCTTAAAAATATTTTTCTGGATTGCGGATGTAAATCGGCCAAAGAGGTTGAAAAAATCGGTGTTCATGTGGGTTGCGTGGTTACCTACGAAGATCCCTTTATGATTCTGAACGATCGTTATTTTGTGGGCAGGGCTCTGGACAACCGGATCGGCGGGTTTATGATTGCCGAAGTGGCCCGTATGCTGAAAGAAAACAAGGTAAAATTGCCTTTCGGCTTGTATATTACCAATTCGGTTCAGGAAGAGGTTGGTCTTCGCGGCGCTGAAATGATCAGTCACCGGATAAAGCCGGATGCGGCTATAATTACGGACGTATGCCACTGTACACAGACTCCTATGATGAGCAAGATTGCAAGCGGAGATATCAGTTGCGGAAAAGGCCCGGTATTGTGTTATGGCCCTGCCGTTCAGAATAATTTCCTGAAACTGATTCTTCAGGCTGCCGGAAAGAAAAAGATTCCTTTTCAGCGCCAGGCGGTTTCCCGTGCTACCGGAACCGATACCGATGCCTTCGCGTATTCGGCATCAGGCGTGGCTTCAGCCCTGATTTCCCTTCCGTTGAGATATATGCACACGACGGTAGAAATGGTTGAAAAAAAGGATGTGGAAAATGTAATTTTACTGATATACGAAGCGTTAAAGAGCATCAAAAAAGGGCAGAATTTCAATTACATTAAATGAAGCGGTTTTTTCTTTCCCTATTCACTATTGGCTATTGGCTACTCGCTTCTTATGGGCAATGCCCCACGCTCAATCCGGCTTCGCCGAACAATTCGCTTTGCAAAGGAGACAGCACATTTCTGAAAGTAAGCGTTACGGGGACGGACAGTTTATTGAAATGGATGGTGCTCAAGGCCGGAGTCTGGACTACATTGGACAGCGGATTCACCTACAAGGGTATAAATACAGACAGTCTGCGCATTCGCACGGATAGTCTTGCCGGTGGGCAAATGAGTTTCCGTTTGGTGGCGCTGTCAACCAAAGGTTCTGGATGTCTTAATGATACCAGTACGGTAATTAGCTTGATGATCAACAGCCTCTCTTCTACCCTCTTTTCAAAACAGTACTCGGTTTGTTCGGGAACGCCCGATACGCTGATTGCATTGATTGCAAAGGATGTTGGGGATTCAACAGGCCCCTTTTTCTTCGGATGGAGCCCAAAGGGGATGCTTTCTGTCAGCGCCGACAGCAACGTAGTTACCTGGACAGGGCCCGGCAAAAGTATTCTGTGTCAGGTGAGCATACTCGACACGAACGGCTGTCTTGTTATAGACAGCGCCCGGTTCACGGTGAACGGCATCGATGCCGCCTTTCATGTGAGATACAAATCGCTGTATACCGGAATTGCAGACAGCCTGAGGGTTGCAATTGCAGCAGATTACGGGGATTCGGCCGGCCCTTTCAGTTTTAGCTGGAGCCCGGGAGGAAACCTTTCAATGAGCAGGGACACCGACGTTTTTACTATTCTGGACACAGCCTCTGCACTGGTATGGAAAGTTAGTGTAAGCGACACGAACGGCTGTTTTTTTACGGACAGTGTAATCGTGAGGATTGCGAATCCATATGTCTCGGCTTCGGGTGAGTGGTTTATGGAACCATCCGGCCTGGGCACTTCGAATCTGAGCGCTTTCAGCATTTCGGTTGTAAACCAGAATACCGTCTGGGCTTCGGTTTTTGATACGACCCGAAATACGTATACAAATACCTGTATTTCAACTGTAAATGGGGGCATTGGCTGGAAGGCGGATACTGTTTCCGCAGCCGGCAGCAAAATGACAATTAACTGCGTTTTTGCCCGCAGTGCTGATACCGCCTGGGTAAGTATGATTGATACCAGTAATACAGCCGGAGGAGGTGCCGTCTACATGACTTCGGATAGCGGAAAAACCTGGAATCATCAGGCTACAGCAACTTTTGCAGGGCCCTGGGGATATCCGGACCTGGTTTATTTTTTCAATTCGAATAACGGGGTTTGCGTGGGAGATTCGAATCAGGGCTACTGGGAAATTTACACAACAACCAACGGAGGCCAAAACTGGACCAGAGTACCACAGGCAAATATTCCCTACAACCTGCTTAACGAAGAAGGCCTGGATAACACATTTGCCGCTGTCAGAAATTCACTCTGGTTTACCACTACTGCGGGACGCATCTTTAAATCCTCCAACATGGGCCAGAGCTGGAGAGTTGAAAATTCGGGACTGGTCGGACAGATTTGCGGAATAGCTTTCACCGATTCAAGCAATGGAATAGTGACAGACGGACATTCGATTGAGAGTACATCTGACGGAGGAAATTCCTGGTCGGGGCTGGGCTATAGCGGACCAATTCTGAATGGCTGGCTTTGTTCTGTACCGGGCGCAATCGGTAATTACATCATGAGCGGCATGAGCGGGTCGGATAGGGGCACTGTTAGTACAGATAACGGGGGACTGAACTGGAGCAGAATCGACAGCACGAATCATGGCGCAATCGGATTTTACGACGTAACCACGGGCTGGTCGGGAGGATTGACTTCTTCGGCTTCGAACGGAATGTTCAACTGGGACAATGTTCTGGGGATCGGCAGGCCTGCTCTGACAGGCCTGCATGGAAAGGTAACTGTTTACCCCAACCCGATGCGGGAAAGCGCTACAATCCTGGTTACTGAAACAGGCAGCCTGAGTCTGTTTATTTATGACGCAATGGGAAGGCTGGTTGAAAGGCAAATCAATGCAGCCGGCCCGGGTATAGTCGGCCAAAGTAGTGCGTCAGATGTGGCAACGACATTTATTCTGAACCGGGGCAACCTGGCCCCGGGGATGTATTTCTACAGGGTTTTGAATTCTTCAACTGTCCTGGGAACAGGAAAAATCAGTATTGAAGATTAGTACAAATAGGGTAATCAATTACTATATTTGTACTACTTTAAACAATGAATGCGGAATTAACATAAAAACAGTCAATTCCTGGTTAGCTATATTACAGAGCAGTTACATTGTGTTTTTTCTTCCTCCACATCACCAAAATTTTAATAAACGCGTTGTTAAAACTCCAAAACTATATTTCACGGATACAGGACTTGCCTGTTCCCTTTTAGGAATAAGACTGGAAAAGGAACTGGCCAACTCACACTTCAGAGACGGTTTATTCCTCATGGACTTTTATTCCTCCAGGGCCTTGTGCCGGGCGTATTCTCTCCATTTGCCAACCACCGCTTCCATGTCAGGGGGAAGCCGGGAATCAAAGTGAACGTATTTTTTTGTTGTGGGATGAATGAAGCCCAGGGATTTGGCATGCAGGGCATGACGGGGCAACAGCTTGAAGCAGTTTTCTACAAATTGCTTGTATTTGCTGAAGGTGGTTCCTTTTAAAATGCGGTCGCCGCCGTAGACCTCATCGTTGAAAACGGGGTGTCCTGCGTAGCGCAGATGAACTCGTATTTGATGCGTGCGGCCGGTTTCCAGCTTGCATTCGATCAGGGTGACGTATCCGAAGCGTTCGAGTATTTTATAATGGGTAATGGCTGTCTTGCCGAACTCTCCGTGGGGAAACACGTCCATTTTCTTACGATCCTTAAGACTGCGGCCGATATGGCCGGTGATGGTGCCTGTCTCTTCTTTGAAATCGCCCCAGACCAGGGCCCAGTAGGTGCGGTCTATGCTGTGGTCGAAGAATTCTTTGGCCAGCTTTGCCATGCTGTTGTCGGTCTTGGCAATGACCAGGATGCCGGAGGTATTTTTGTCGATACGGTGGACCAGTCCGGGACGTATACGCGCATCGATGTCTTTGTTGTTGTATTCGCGTACCGGAAGATTTTCGAAGTGGTAAACCAGTGCGTTCATCAGGGTGCCTTTGTAGTTGCCATAAGCCGGATGTACGACCATGCCGGCTTCCTTGTTGACAATGATAAAATCCTGGTCTTCGTAAACAATATCGATAGGAATGTCCTGGGGAATCAGTTCGATTTCCCTCACAGGCCTGGTAAGCAGAATGGTTATGAGGTCTGCCGGCTTTACCCGGTAATTAGACCGGACTGCCTTGCCGTTGACGTGTATCGTCCCGGCTTCGGCAGCTTGCTGTATTTTTGACCGGGTCGCGTTTTCAACGCGGTTCATCAGGAATTTATCGATGCGCAGGGGTTCCTGGCCTTTGTCAATGACGAAGCGGTAATGTTCAAATAACTCCTGTTCGCCTTCCTCTTCTTCCATTTAATGAATTACAACCAGGCGCTTTACTGATGAATTAAATTTTTGATCGCTGAGTCTGATAAAATAGACGCCTTCGGCCAGACTTGAGCAGTCTATGGGCGTGGCTTTGTAATTGTTGATGGTAAGGAGCAGGTTACCGTAGGTATCAAGCAGGCTCATGCTGTAGGTCGGATTGCTTTCGTTTGATGAACTAAGGATCAGGTTTGCTGAAGTGGATGCAGGATTGGGGTATACGGCGAAGTTGACCGCTGGTTTTTTGGGATTTTGTATGCCGGTGAGAGATCTGTTTACGCCAAACAGGGGTCTGAGCATGACGGTACCTGTTACAGGGCCGTTCGGACCGGTGGGATCGGATTGCTGCCAGGAACCGTCAACATTTACCCAGGTTTTACTGTTCGAATTGGTGTTGACATCGAATCCTATATTCAGAGGGTTTTCGTTGGTGGTTGAATTGTCCTGTGTGAATCCGAAGTACCAGTAGCCCGGCTGGAGAACGAATGCGGTATCTCTCATCCGGTAAACCGCAAACTGATTGAAAGTGCCCTGAACGTAATCGGGGTATTCTAAAATCGTATCGGTGTAGATCTGGGTACCGGGCATTCCTCCCTTATCGTTCCAGACGGCAAGCCTGAAACCAAAGAGCGTTGCATTGGTTACCACCGGATTAAAAAATAGTTCGATGGCGCGAATAGTGTCAACAGCATTTAATTTGAACTGCATGCAGAACGAAGGATCAAAGGTGGGTTCACTCTGCAGGAAATAGGCCTGTTCGGCAGTGCCGTCGTCGTAGGCATAATAATCGGTAAAGCGCTGATAATAGCGGACGGTGTCGTTGTAATAGTCGAAGTCTCCCGAATTATTGTTGAAATAACTGGTCCAGACGAATTCGGCCGTGTCTTTAAAGACCGGCCCTATACTGCTGCTGTCGACCATAGGAGGACGGGCAAAAGGCTTGTAAGGGCAATAACCGCTTGTATCAAAAGGAAACAGGTTGGAGGCACTTGGGGTCCAGATGGGGCTCAGGGTTGTCGAGCCACTGTCGATCTGATACGTGTAGGTTCGGTTAACTGCACTGGTATTGTTGTTGCGTATGAAAGTGGATAAGGTGTCTGCCAATTCTGAACGGATGAACTGCCGCCAGGGCATCTGATGGTAGTTTTTGAGCAAGGGCGAAGGATTGTAGACAAAGGCAATATCCTGAAAAACGGTATCGTTGTAGTTTCGGGATTTGTTGAGGTAGACGTAATCGATGTTCCAGTGGTCTACGTTACCGCAGGGACAGGCGTAATTGCGGAACCTGAACTGAAAACCGGTTTGAAAAAAGGCGGTATCTTTTATATGGATCATGACCAGGTGGAATCCGGTATCAGGGAATACAGGCTGGTAGCCCGGAACGGACCATATCCAGTTCCAGGTCCGGGAGTTGGGGGCATAAAATTCGAGTACAAGGGAATCGTCAGTCTTGGGGTATATGCCATTGCCCTGTGCCTGGTAGTAAAAACTGAAGAAGACCGAGGAGTCGTAATCGCCTCCTGCAGCAGGCATGTTGATAGGCCTCGAAGTGAGATAATCGGCCGGGGCTACGGTGGTCGGACTTGCCGAAAAATCGTAGGGGTATCCTGTTGAATCAAGACCGTCAAAGGTGGCAACGCCTATAGAAGGCGGCGCGATGGCGAATGTGCGGTTGATAAAGACTGATTTATCGATCCATTTGGAGGAGTCGGGATAGGGCCCCGGACGTGAAAAGTCATCGAGAAAAGGAAGTGTATCGTTGGGGATGGGTTGAGGAACGATGTGGTGCTTAATAATATTGTTGTAATGCTGGTTGTAATGCTGGATGATGACGGGATTGGTTTGAAGGCTGCCGATGATTTCCTGGGCAGAAAGCCTTACAGAACCCAGCAAGACTATCCAAAATAGAACTTTTCTCATTTATTGGGGTTTATTCTGTAGTACAGTGTCTGATGGTTCGTCAGTACCGGGTTGTTTTAATTTGTCTTTATCGTTTGTAAAAAACAGATCGATGCTGCTTCCCATGCGTATCAGTCGGTCTTTACCGGGGCCGGGAATCTGACGGTAGAGTTTTTCATGCAGCGTATCGGCGGGGGCTTCAAAAGTAGGAACCCCTTCGCTGAGCGAAAATTCGCCGAGTTTATCAAGGGCCTGGCTATAGGTGAGACCACTCAGATTCGGGATGCTTACCTTTTCGTTGCTCAGGCCTTTTCCAACCACCAGGTCGACTATGGTTCCTTTGGGAAGTGAGGTACCGGCCTCTATTTTTTTTCCCTTTACACGCTGTTCGAGTATACAATTGGCGCATTGATCGGGTTTATATTGTGGATGGCCAAAACGGAGACCATAGGATTCGAGCATGGAAATGGCTTGTCGGAGTGATTTATCTTTAAGCTTCGGCATGATGACCTGGGGTGCTGTCTGGGTGGTAACGTACAAATAGATGGTTCTATTTTGTTTGACTGCAATTTTATTTGCAGGATCCTGGCGTATCACGATGCCTTTTGGAGCTTTGGGGTCGTACACGGAGTCGATGATACGGCAATTGAGTTTATTCTCCTTCGCAAAGGTGTTCAGTTCTGCTATTTTCAGACCCGTAAAATCGGGTACCTGTATGCTTTCTCCGTGCAGGGTATAAATGTTCAGCGCCTTGAAAACTATCCAGGTCAGTACGAAAAGCACGAGCAAAGCCAGGCCCAGATGTTTTAAAAAGACTTTGCTTTTAATAAACGAAACGAAGTTGCTCACCGGGGAGCCAATTTACGGTTTTTTCGGGCAAAGGCGAAGTCGAGTATACGGTCGATGAATTCGTACGGTTTATAACCCTGCAGGGCAGACTGGTGAAAGATGCAGGTCGCGGGCGTCATGCCCGGAAGTGAATTGACTTCGATAAAGATGACTTCTACCCTGCTGTCGGAAAATATGCGGACAAAGGCGTCGATGCGGGTGTATCCGTTTATGTTCAGCAGTTTTGCGGCAGCGCCCAGCTGCTTTTTTACCTGATCCGAAATTTTTTGCCGCAGGACCGGTTCGGCCGAATACCTTGCCGGAGTAATATTCTGACCTTGCCCGGCCAGGAATTTTTCTTCGAGTGACAGCACTTCTCCTTCGGACAAGGCCTCGGAGGCTTCGAAGACCTGGTACTCTAAATGACCGCTTGTGTCATAAGAAGTAAGCATGCCTCCGGTGATTTCGAGAAAATGCCTGGCGCCATTCGCAGCAATAAGTTCTTCGACAAGGATTACTTTTTTTATGGGAAATTCTTCTTTTGCCCGGAGGTGCAGTAGTTCGGAGGCCTGCGGATCGAGTTCTTCGTTTTTACGGAAAATAAGTTTGGCGAAGGCCGAGAATTCTTCGGGCGTCTTGATTTTTCGTACGGCTGAACTGCAACCGTCGTCAACGGGCTTAGCGATAAAAGGAAAGTGTATATCAGATTTGATCAGGTCGAGCATCTTAACGGGGTAGTCCTGCCAGTCTTCTTCGCTTACCAGCATGTGGCGGGCAACCAGAAAGCCGTTGCGGCGCAGGATTTCGTTGGTCGTATACTTATCAATCGTGATTTTAGAGCTCGCGGCATCCGAACCGTTGTAGGGAAGATCGAGCTTATCGAGCTGACGCTGCACGGCTCCGTCTTCGCCGGGACGTCCGTGCAAGGCAATGAATACAACTTCGCAAGACTGTTTTAATCCGGTGTAGGAAAGTTGCCGGGGTTTCGAAAGCGCCTTGGTTCCTGCATATTTAGCTGTAATGGGCGCACAGGCATCGATGATCTGCTGAATGACCGGATGAACACTGTAGTTCTCGGCTTTTTCTTTGATGTCGTCGGCATTGTCTTTCAGCAACAGGTTGATGGGAACACTGTAGAGCTTATGCTCATCGTCGCTGCCGGTAAGAAAAACCGGCAGTGGTTCGTATTTCGAAGAGGAGGCCAGTTTTTCAAAAACGTTGCGTCCGCTTTCGACTGAAATATGGCGTTCGGAGGAATAGCCTCCGAACAGAACGGCCACCCGTATGCGGTTTGCCGACTGGTGATGATCCTGTTCAATGGCCTTGTCGAGTTGAACGAGCAACTGATCGTATAGCCCGCTGTTTTTGGAGTCTGCAATACGGCAGGAAAGGGAGGTTCTGATAATGTAGGTAAGGAACTGCGAAGGATTTAGCCCGATCTCGGCGGCCTGGTGAAAAAAGAAGGAAGAGGGCATCATGCCCGAGGTCGTGTTGGGATCGTTCAGGAAGATGCGGCCATCGGTACGGATGAATCCGTCTATACGCGCATAAACATCGAAATGAAGGGCATAAAAGAGACGCTCGCACTGCTTTCTGAGTTCGTTGATCTGATCTGCCGGCAGATCGATGGGGGTAATCTTGCGGGATAATCCGGGCAGGTATTTCGAACGGTAATCGAAGAGTTCTTTTCCTTTGCGGATTTCGGTCGGAGGCAGGGCAATGGCCTTTTTGTTCTCATCCTGCAGAACGATACAGGAAAATTCACGGCCTTCGATGAATTCCTCGATCAGCACATGACTTTCGCCCGCTGCAGATTCGAGCAGTACCCCTACCCTGCTTCGCATGACCTGATCCAGGTAAGAAGCCAATTCATCCGGGTGATAAAATACCGTGCGTTTGTCGTAATTCGGATTGGGGTTCTCTTTGTCGGGCTTACGGATCATCAGGGGAAAACCAATTCCTTCGCGAATGTCGGCCAACTGCCGCAGGTATTCGAGCTTGGCTTCGGAGCTCAGTTTATTCCACTGGGAGGCATACAGATACCTATTAAAGTAAGCCTTCTCCATTGATACTGTAAATGACTGAATATCTGAATTATGTAGTATGCTAACACCTATGGAAGAACCCTGATTGGCCGGCTTGATAACCAGCGGGAATCCTATGCTTTTTTTGACTTTTTCAAACAGGGATTCGGCTGCTTTGCCCCTGTCCCATTCTTCCCGGCTTACGCTCAGGTAAGCCGGACTTGCAAAGCCTGCATTGACCATGAGCTCTTTCTGAACCGACTTGTTCATGCCTATGGACGAAGGCAGTATCCCGGAACCCGAATAGGGAATGCTGAGGTATTCGAGCAGGCCCTGAAGGCGGCCGTCTTCTCCGTTACTTCCATGCAGGCAGAGAAAAGCAAAATCGATCATACCGTTGAGCTCTGAAGGGTATATGCGGCTTCCGATTTTATCGATGAGCTCTTCCTGTTCCCGGGCACCCAATGGGCCCAGATTTTCAGCGTAGATCTGATAGTCCCCCTTGCCGGAGTTGCCATTGTTGCTTGCGCCACTGCCGCCGCTTCTGCGGCCATCGTTTCCGGACGGTATGAATTCTACAGGAGGATAAAAATCACGTATACTGCCTTTGTAAATGTATTGCCACTCGAGCAAAACGAAATTACCAAAGGAGTCTACAAAAACCGGAACGGCATCGAAAAGGGATTTATTCAGATTGTCGTAAACCGTCCGGCCTCCGGCGAAGGAGACTTCACGTTCTTTGGAGTTGCCACCGAAAAAAATACCGACTTTAAGTTTCATTGTAAAAAGCAGCCTTAAAAACTCCAGCAAAGTTAGCCATATTGAATAAAACTATCGCTGGCAGCCTGATTTGTTTGAGCAAAGAAGTGTTAATAAGTGCTCAGAAAGCTGACGAGTTTTGAGATGGCCAGGGCGCGGTGGCTTAAGGTATTTTTCTCGGAGATGGACATTTGGGCGAAAGTTTTGCTATACCCATTGGGGATAAAGATGGGATCGTAGCCAAAGCCTGAGCCGCCGTTTTTTTCGGCGGCGATACGGCCTTCAACGATGCCCTCGAAGAGCTGTTCTTTGCCGTCCAGAATGAGGGCAATGACAGTTCTGAACCGGGCTTTGCGGTTGCTGATCGGGGCCAGTTCCTGAAGAACTTTGCGCATGTTGTCTTCGGCGCTTTTTTGTTCTCCGGCATAGCGGGCCGAATAAACCCCTGGCCGGCCCTCAAGGGCCTGTATTTCAAGACCGGTATCGTCGGCAAAGCAATTTACACGGTAGGTGCTGCCGATGTAGCGGGCTTTCTGGAGGGCATTCCCTTCAAGGGTAGTTTGGGTTTCGGCCAACTCTTCGGCGCAGCCCATGTCTTGTAGGCCTTTCAGGGCAATGCCTTTAGGCAGAAGCAAAGCAATTTCCTGCTTCTTGTGTTGGTTCGAACTCGCAAAAACCAGTTCCATTGTCCGCACCTGATCTGATTGACTATTGTTAATGAGTGCTGTTCTTTTTGATCTGACGGGCCTCAGACAGTGAAATGTTTTTACCGTCGTAGTATACCGAAACAAAGGCTCCGGGGAAGCCAACCCTGGACAGGTTATCGCGTTCGGCAAGCGCCTCAGCTTCAGTGCCCATATTGCCTGCGGTAATGCGTACCATCTGGTTGTCGATTCGTTCGTACATAAGATTTTTAAGCCCTTTGAATATAACAGGATCGAGTGGCTTTACCAATGCCCCCAATTGAACGGTATAAATAAGGCCTTTTGTAGTTGTGGCATCTGTTTTGTCGGCCAAAAATGCATCTTTCGATACATCGTTTTTCGGGCGTGGCTTTTTGTTAGCCGCAGCGTTGGCTTCGGCAATGAGGTCTTTTCCGGCGCCGGCTGACGCTCCGGATCCGCTACCATTGGCTGAACCTGAGCCAGTTCCCGCACCATTGGCCGTGACTAAACCAGGCCCTGCTGCACCAGAGCCTCCGCCAGGTATATTTCCTGCGGCAATACCAGAAAATGCAGCATTGTTTCCGCCCGGAATGTTTGACGTACCCGAAGAGCCTGTGGCCCCTCCTGAACCTGCCGGTTTCACAGCCTCTGATTCCTCGCTGATCAGATTGCCGTTTGCATCGAAGTGCTTACGGATAATTTTTCGCTGGTTTTCGACTATGTAAAACGAAACAAACATATTTTCAACCCCTTTGTTCAGAGTGAGATCAATATCGTTCTGCAATACCCTGAATTGATCACCAAGTACCTTTTCATCCATCGTTAATATGTACGAACCATAAGGCAGGTAAAAAGAGAAAGATCCGTCACTTTCGGTAAGAGTTGCCGATTTTTTGCCCTGACAATTAACAGAAATACGTATCCCTGAAAGGTCTAGGGCGGTTAATGCATCGGGAGACAGCTTTTCACGGTCAGCATACACTTTTCCGAAAAGACGAATTCCCTTTACAAAGGGCACCGCAACTACCTTTCCGGGATCAAAAAATCTCGAGCGAACAGAATCTTCAGGCGGAGCAAAAACCTTTATTTTATCTGAAATATTCGGGAAAAACCCTTTCAGATCGTCCAGACAGAAAGCCTGCCAGACGTAATCACCCTCTGGCATATTCTTAAGCTGAGCTTCTCCTTTCGAATTGGTCATCACTTCCCAACCATTTACGTTGATCACGACGTTTTCGAGACGGGTTTCGTCATAGTCGAATTTACCATTACCATTGATGTCCACAAAGGCAATGAAATTAAGACTTGGATATCTTCTTTTGATAAAAGGCAGGGGAATACCGAAATCTTTGTGAACTCCCAGCATAAGCAAATAACTTGTTGAAACGATCGGGGCAGTCGAAGCTGAAGAATTGTCTGACGAAGAAGGGACAAGCGACTGAAACGAAGTGTAATTCAATGGCGCCGATTCTGAAAAATAATATCCTGCGGTAAGTCGTATTCTCCATCCGTTCAGCGAATAATAATTTAATTCGGGCGTAATGCCAAAACTGTTGCGTTGAATCTCGGGCATTAAATTATAGGTAATGGAATTATTTAAGATGAAACGCCTGTTTCTGAACTGGTATTGGTGGTTCAGGGTAATGGCAAGGTCTTCTGAATAGAGATTCGAACTGGTCGTGTTGATATTGATGCCCGAAGGATTTCCGTTGCTGTATCTGACATTAAGCGAGAACACACGGTATTTAAGCAAGGTGAACAGGTTGATGAAAAAATTGTTCGGATAGTCGGGGGCGCTTGTAATCTGTGTGAAACCCATCATGGTATTTGTACTGAAGATCAGGTAGCTTTCGGGAAGGGAATAATTCAATCCCAGATTAATACCTCTTGACACGGAGGTATAGTCGTAGTAGTCGTCTCTGAATACATTAAAGAAAAAGCCTGCTGTAAAAGAAGAGTGAATATCCATCGAACGGGATACAGATATCTGATTATTAAGGGACTGCTGGGAATAAAAAATCAGGGTCGGTACCGGCTCGGTTGCGGCGTACTGGTTGAAGGAATTGTTCATGCGCAGGTACCAGCTCTTTTTAAATCGATAGCTGCTGTTCAGATTTACCATCCCCCGGTTTCCCTGATCGTAAAACGAATAATAGCTCGAAAAAAAAGAACCCGAAAGATTCACCTGGAGTTTTTGCCTGATAAAGCCTCCATGATAGCCCGCACTTACATTATAACCCTGATTTGCTATCGAACCCTGAACATTATTGACAAGTATTACAGAAAGAGAGACACCCTGGGTTGAAGCTATTGTGTAAGATCCCTGAAAACTCAGGTAATCTGAATTGACGGCTCCATTTAAATTACCCATATTTTCCAAATGTGCATACGAAACCCCTCCGGTAAATTTTTCTCCGGTATAGTTGTAATTGGCTCCGAATCCTATATATGTGATTCTATTTAAAAAACCGGGATTCATCACAAAGAAAGCCCCGACCCTGTGCCGCTTACTGAGCATGTATTGGCCGGTAATTCCTTTGCCCCCGAACCCAATACCACCCGCTCCGCCTCCTACATCGCCAATCATTATGGACATGCGATAGTTTGAATAGCCCAGCGTAAGAAAAGGAGAAGGGAAAACAGAACTGCCAAGCGTATTAAATGCGGTCATAAACTGTGCGTTGTAAAAAATATTCGCTCCGTCATCCAGTTTGGTTGCCCCATACAGATGCAGGTTGGTCAATAATTCATCAGAAAACAAATTGCTGAAGGTAAGATCCATGGTCATGGGCAGGGAATACATGCCGTAATCTGATATTCTGGTTTCATTGGGCAATTTTACAAATGACAGCCGGTCACTTATTTGCCTGGCAAGAGAACCGAACAAACTGGTTTCCATCGTTTTTACAAAAATCGCATAGGATCTTGATTCGCCAGGGCCACCAGGCCTGTAGCCATCTGAATCAACCCTTTTCATGTTGCGTGATGCCGAAAAAATCTTTACCCCGAAATGAAAAGTAGTATCAGAAAACTGCTTCAGACTAAAAGTGTAAGACGGCTTTTTTATAATTCTTCCGGCTGTGTCGAGTATGATAACATCTTTTCTAAGGTTTCCCATGCTCAGGTAAAGGTCCTGAGTCTCGGTTCCTTCGTTTCCGACATTGATGGTAAAACGTGCCGTACTGGAATCATTCTTAAAATAAATTTTTTTGTAGGGACCCAGATTTAACGACCATTTGGTAAACTTCGGCCGGGCCGCGTTAACATAGGCTGAAGTAATCGGAGAACCTATGGTATCAAACAAAAAGGCAGTAATCATGTATTTGGTATTCCCTTTGATCTTTCCAAGCGGTACTAAATGCAAGGGCACGTATAGGGTATCGTGGGGATCTATTGTGTATTTTTTGTTCGGATTAACAAGGGACTTCCATTCTGCAGGAAACGTGATATCTACTTTGAATGAAAAGGGAACATCTACATTGCTTACGACCCGCATGTTTTTTGAGAAAACCTCCCCATCCTGAATCAGAATTTCGACACTGTCGAATTGGGCAGTAAGTTTTCCCACTGGCTTTGGGTTTTTGACGGTGTCTGAAGGTAAATTCTGGGCAGAAAGAATCGATGCGATCAGTATGAAAAAACAAAAGGATAGTGTCTTCTGCATAAACGGTTTAACGGTTTACTGATCTTCTGCCAAAATGTATTTTACCTGCATCGTATAGGATCCCGGTGTTGCAAATGTGGGCATGGTATATATTTTGGAATACGAAAAAAGTACCGGCAATCCTGGTGTAAGCCTGTAACTGATAACGTAACGGTAGTTGGCATTTACCCAGGCGCCTGCTCCTGCCTTATTAATAGAAAGGTAACTTCCGGGTATTCCCGCATGAAGGGGGGCCCCCACCGTAGTCCAGTCACCGGCAATGGTTCTTGTTGCCGCCCCAGGTGCCAGCGAATAAGGTGCCACAGCCGTAAGAGCCACACCCGAACCATAGGCTGTAATCAGGTTGTTTTTGCCGGAAGGAGGGCTGGTAAAGCCCGCACTGTAATCGGCACCCGGCACCGCATTAAAAGGATTGGCGGGAGACTGAAAGAGTTCGAGAATGTCAAGCGGAATGTTGGTTGTACCGGTGGCCGCATATTTAATTGTATTATCCCAATAGGGATTTGTACCCGGGGCTCCTGATTCATTTAGTGTTGAAGTGCCTACGGCCATTAAATCCCAGTTCACACTCGAACTGACCTGAAGAATCGTAGCACCATATTGGGTGATTCCTCCGGAATAATTCGTAAGGCTGGTGAATTCAAAATCAATCTGGGAATTGGTATTCATCGTTAGCTGTATAATGGGCTCGATGTCGATTTCAAAAGTAAAGGTCTGGTGCTGTAATTGCGCTCCAGTAGCATCATCTTCCAGCACAACTGTTACACTCAATTGATAAAGACCGGGTTGTATGATTGTATTTACACCGGGCGTCACCTGTATATCAAATTGTATGACATTGTTCTGGGGATTGCTTGAGCCGTTACCAAAATCATTAATATTGCCGGCACAAAAGCCCGTATTGTTTGCCAATACACCATCGTGAGCCCCGTCGGTACCAATCACATTGTGTGAACCGGCACCCACAACAGCAAACGGGGATGCTGCAAGGGCAGGGAAATTCTCATTGATGTTTGGTGTAGTACGTACAAGACCACCATATAACTCATTAGGGCCGTCGCAGGAGGTTGTAGCCCTTATATTTACATCCGAAATTGGCAAAACTACTCCCTGACCGCTATAGCTTATAAGCTGAGTTACAGTAGGTGCAAAAGGAGCCGCGTCAGAAATGAATAAATCCCAGGGACAACCAACCGTGGGATCAGTTACCGTAATAACAAATGCGCTAAACGCCTTACCGGAGATGAGGTCGCCGAAACTGGTAAACTCAAGAGTTGCTGTTTGAAGCTGATTGCCAACGAAAGACTGACCAGGACATACACCTGCAAAGGAAGTTGATTTTAGCAGAAATAAACCAATAACAACCCACAGGCATTTTCGAATACATGTCTCCACATACAAATATATATAAAAAAAGGCTGCCAGATGAGGCAGCCTTTTAATGATTGAGCGTATATTATTCTATTGGTCTTCAGCCAAAATGTATTTCAGGAACATGGTGTAAACACCGGGAGCAGCGAAAAAGCCGTTACCAGCAACATTTAAACTACCACATTGAAGAGTTGCTTCAGTAACAGAAGGAGCCGCTTTATTGGCATCGTTAGCTGGCAAAGTCGAAGGGAATTTTGCAGGAAGACCCGGAAGAATCCGGTAATCCATTACAAAATAGTATCCGCCTGCAGTTTGCTGAGCATTTGCATTTGCAACAGAAGAAACGTCAGTGTTTGGAAGAGCTGTAGTGTTTGCAATTGACCCGAATAACCAGCTACCTGCAGCTACCTGGCAACCGGCAGTTGTGCTGCTTGCGCCGGCAATATACTTTTCAGTAGTAGTGAGCCCGTTTGTACTAAGTGGGGGCAAGTATGCGCCCGATGGGTTAGAACAAAACACTTCATTGTTTCCGGAAGCAATTACAGCGCCACCAAGAATAGTGTTGGTAGCGAAATTGAAAGGAGCAAATTGCTGACTGTAATCAGAGTTGGCAGTAGTAGAACCTGCACAGGTTGCAATGGCAGGATTGCCAGGGAACTGGTGCAATTCAAGCGCGGTAAGCGGAATGGTATTCAAAGCTACTCCGGTAATTCCGGTACCGTATTGTACTGGATTGTCCCAAAGTAAACCGGTTGTAACACTGTTCAACGATCCGGTAGAAACACCAACTGCCCAAAGGTCAAAAGATACCGAAGCGCTTACTTTAAGAATGTTCGCGCCTGTCTTCACAACCCCGGTATAGTACTTATTGATCTCGTCAAAAGTAAAATCAATCTGATCGGGACCCTCCATGGAAAGCTGCAAAATTGGCTGCAAATCCATTGTCATAGTGACATCCTGTTCGTCCTGCAATTGCGCAAATGATACTTTTCCAAGAACCATCGCGGCAATCAGCGCGGATAATTTGAAGATTTTTTTCATAAGTAGTTGATTTTGGTTTGTTTTTTGGATTCAATGCAAATGTAGCAAAAATTATAAATTCAACAAAAAATAAATTATTTATAGTCTTTGTTTGATGAGTTCTACGCATTACAATCTTCGAAGGTTACAATCCGGCCCCGCTAATTGACCGTAATCTCCTGTTCAGCCGTTTCGAGCTGGTCTTTGCTTCCGAAATCAAGCACCATTAATACTGAATACTTTCCCTTGAGCAGTTTCCCGGGAATAGTAAGATCAAACTGGCGCTCCATTCCGGGGAAAACGACAAATTGCTTAAGCAGGTCTTTTTCGATTTTTCCCGTTTTTAAGTTGTTAATTTCTACGTAGGACTTACAGAAACCCATGCCATCTCCGGCATTTTTGACCACCAGGGCAATAAACTTTGCAGTATCGTTGTAGGTAAAGTTGAACCTGGTTATTTCTACTTTATTAATCCGGACGTTGGGCGGATTCTGGTAAAGGTGAATGGCGAATCCGTAGGTTGGGATAACGCCCATTTGCATGGTCTTGTCGCCTCCTTTTTCAGGAACAAGCTGTTTGCGCTCAGAAACACGGTCAACTATCATTTCGGTCCAACAGGACCGGTAAGCTTCGTCGGTTTCGGGCATAGATACCGTTACAGCTACTTTCTTTTTTTCCCCGGGCTTCAATTCAACCAGACTTGGGGAGGCAATAACAAATTTACCTAATCCATATGGCGCAATCTGACCAAAAGGGACACCGGAAGATTTTCCATGGTTGTCCATGACATAGTCCTGGAAGGAAATTTTAAAGCGCTCCGATTTTTTCTGGTCGTTGGTGATGGTAAGGTAGATGGTTTCTGATTTGCCAGGTTTCGTACGGAAGAACATAGAAGAAGGCGCCATTGCAACACCCGCACCGGTAATGGTGTCTTTGCCGTTGGTACCGGGGCCCGTTTTAATATTTGAGGGTTTTTCCTGTTCAGGTTTTGCAGCGGCTGCATCGGGCTTTGCAGCGGCCGGGGTTTTCGATGTGTCTGATTTTGGAGTAGTAATGCTATTATTGATGGTAGGTGGAACTACCGCTGGCTCAGCAGGAGCTGTTGAATCTGCTTTTTGCTGGGCAAAAATGAACGAAGAGCTGAATATCAACAGAAACAGTATGCGTTTTATCATGATTTTACAGTATGATTTTTTTGCAAATCGGATGCGAAGATAGGAAAGTAGTTTGAAAATTTGCGTATGCAACTACTTTTTAAGCAATTCAAACAAGTTTGTATTAATATACAAAGTTTCCTTCCACACCCGCCTTGATTGAAGAATTCTGATTGCCTCCAGTTCTTTCAGGTATTTGGAAGCAGTAATCCGGGAAATTCCCAAACGAGTAGTCAAATATTCGCTTTTACTGTAGGGGTGCTCAAATAGTAACTCTATTAATTCTTTGCTATACGCATTCGGAGCTTTCTTTTTTACCAGGTTCTGAGTCTGTGAAAACAAACTACTGATCTCATTTACCTGAACAATGGTTTCATTCGCAGTTTGCTCAACTCCTTTCAGGATGTAGAGTATCCATCCCTCCCAATTTTCTTTTGAACGCACTTCCTGCAATAAACGGTAATAGTCTGCCTTATTGGCAATAATGTAATCGCTTAAATAAAGTACAGGGTTATCCAGTAACTTGTGTAAAATCAAGTACAGCACATTGATAATTCTGCCCGTACGACCGTTTCCGTCATAAAAAGGATGAATACTTTCAAACTGGTAATGCTGAACGGCCATTTTTACCAAAGGAGAACTATCATCCTCCGTGTTGAGGTATACTTCCAGATTTTTCATCAAGCGGTTAATCGTATCAATGTTATCCGGTGGGGTATAAATAACTTTACCTGTTGCTGCATTGCGAAGTGCCGTGCCTGGTAATTTCGGGATACCTGCATTGTTTTCTTCCAATATTCTCTGAATTTCAATAATACCATTGGTAGTTAAAAATCCCTTCGTCCGGATCAGCTTAAAACCATACAGCATGGCTTCACGATAGCGCAATACCTCCTTTGTTGCGCTATCCACCAGTCCTCCTTTGGCAGACATGGCCTGGTAAAGCTTATCCTGGGTAGTAATTACATTCTCTATTTCAGAACTGGCACGGGCTTCTTTTAAAATGACCGCATTTAGTAAGATGTCGGGATTAGGCAGAATTTTCGCCAGCCCCTTAAGCTCTGCAAGAGCTACGGAAGACTTAACCAATTGCCGTAGCACCTTTACCGTTTCAATCTTGTACTTTTCAGGAGGAAGTAAGCGCAACGAATTGAATGCTGATTCACTTCCTTTGGGACTGTTTTCAGTTTTTTTTGTCATGTATGATATATGCAGGATAAGCTTATCATGTAAAATTAATCAAATATTTTATACATGACAAGTCTGTCGCGTATAAACAACATACATGATGTGTCAATTTTTAAGTATGACCACCTCTACCCTCATGTTTTTTAACCGTTGTTCCATTGTACGGGCGTTGGGATACAGTTCATGCGCATCTCCCCAACCCTTGGTTTTAACCCTGGAGGAAGCGATGCCGTTTTTGACCAGGTAGCTCATAACCTGATACGCTCTGTGCCTTGAAAGCTTTTTGACGCTTCCGTGAAAGGCCCAGTCTCCGCCTTTCTTTTCTCTCCAGCTTTCACGACCAATATGGTTGTGACCATTGGTATGACCCTCGATTGAAATAATCGCTTCAGGGTTATTTTTCATAAACGTAAAGAGCTTCGCGAGTTCTTCAGTTGATTCGTCCTTGATTACCGGGGTGTTTGGATTAAAATAAATGTTTTTAAGTATGAAATTTTCTCCGGCCACCAAAGGCTGCAGCTTGATTTCAAACTGATTTTCCTCTCCTCTTAAAGTTTTGTAAATATTAACCGGGTGGTCAAAGGTTTTGTATCCCATCACCGCACAGTCTACTTTGTATATGCGGCCTTTTTCGACTGCGAATTCGAACTCACCGGTGGCTGTTTTTTGCACGGGTATACAGGCCCCGGTGAGTTCGTCTTTAATGGTTATCTGCTCGCTTATCGGGCTGGCTTTTACAGCATCCGTCACCAGACACCTGACGGGAATAAGTTTTGATTTTGTGGTTGCGGCTGTTGGTTGCAACTCTTTCAGCCAGATATCGGGCTTCGGGGTGGTCGGGACAGCGGGAGTTGCGGGTGCAGCCTGCGAAACAGAGGCCGACACTACCGCAGGAGTTTTCACAATTGCGGAGCTACTAGTGTTTTGAGCCTTTAACGAAGATGAAGCCAATGCCTGCGGCAGGCAGGATTTTGTTTTTAGTGGCAGAGGCGCCTGCTTCGTGATTTTTTTTGCAGAGGCCCCTTTAACTTCGCCTTTAGCGTAAAGTAAATTGCTGACTTCAATTTTTGAATTGAAATTAAGCGTACCCAGTTGTACCGGTTTGCCATCCGGAGGACAGAGTTTACTTCCGATGGATGCAAGAGCTTCTTCATCGCTTAATTCAGCACGCACTGTCACTGCCGTTTGGATTGACGTTGATTGGGATGAGTCAGATTTCGGAATCGCTTTATCGACTTCCAGAACATAACCGTAATCACAGGTATTAAGGCCAATGATGTGACCGTGGTCCTGCCCTTTCAGGCTTTTAACAACCAGGTAGACGGTCTCGCCTGCTTTGACAGGAACTTTGCGGGTTTGGACCAGATTTGAACGGAAGGTTTCGGTTTGATCATTGTCGTGATAGGACATTTTGATCTCCATGTTTTTAACCGGTTTTATTGTTTGATTTACCCGGGCCTGACAAAAGTTTGCGTCGTTTTCGACTTTGAATACATCGAATCCGTAGCGGTCGCTTTCGAAAAGCGGAAACAAAGTAAAATCAAAAGAGCATTCCTTGCTGAATACGATTTTGTACCAGTAGGTATGCCGGTCGCTGTCTTCTGCAGCGACCTTTGAACGGAAAAACATATCGAAATGGCCAACCATCTCTGCCGGGGAGGCCATGACAATTTCAGAAACGGCGCCCTGGCCGGCGTAGCTTTTTTTCTGGGCAAAGGAAACGGCGCTTGCAAAAAGCAGGAATACTGCAAAAAAAACGAATGACAGTACGGAGGTAAAAAATAACCGGCATTGGCTTACCAGATCATTGGTTTTGGGGTATTTGGTTTTCGGATAAGGCAAAGCAAAGTAAAATTAGGTGCAGACAAGAATGAAATTTTGGGAGCGGTGGTTTAGATATGAACCTGAGCCTGTTAATTTGATGAATCGAAAACTACCTTTTCACATATTTCGCCAGGGAATCGCAAAAATCCTTGCTAAATAGTGTAGCTCCTTTTGCGTTAAGGTGCTGGGTATTGTAAAAGTAATTTTTGTCAAAATTTACTTTGTAAGAAGTGTCAGAAAAATTAATTATTCTGACCTTGTATTTTTTTGCAATCGAATAGACTTCTTCAACGGCTTCATTCCTATTGCTTTCAAATTTCCAAACCGAGTTGAACTCGGGAGCAATTACGGCGAAAGACTGACTCCCATTTTCGGCCTGTTTCGAAATGAATTTCATAATTCTGTCAATCAAAATGGGGTCGATGCCAAAACTGAAATTTTCAAGAACCTCCCCAGAGCCGGGGTCTTTTACTTCTCCCCACTTCAAATCACACGCTTCAAATCCTTTGTAAAATGTATTCTTTTCCGGGTTGACAATGGCATTGAAATAGAATTCCTTGTAATAGAAATATCCAAAAGACCTTGGAGTATTTACCAACTGAAAAGCAGGGAGCTGAGAAATCGAAGAAGAAGGTAACATTCCCTGAAAAAAAAATTCAGGATTGGGCACCAAATCAGAATTGTACAGTCCACTCAGATCCAAACCAAAAATAAAAACCTTTGGCGACTTATTCAATTTCAAATAATCTTTGTAAAGGGCTTCTAGAAAATTGAACAGAGCTCCGCCCGTTGCGATGTCTTCTGTTTTCATTCCGGTCTTGGTTTCAATTACAGATGGATCAAAATGTCTGTGAACGCGGGAGCTTCCCAGGATAACCAGTTCAGCATCAACTGGATGGCGAAAAAAGTTATACCATCTTTGCATAGTTGAATCTCCTGAATGCACAAGTAACAAAGGAAGCAGGAACCCAAAGCTCAGCTGAAACAACAAAACAAAGGTTGCGAGAATGCAAACAAACTTAAAAATGAAAGTTTTTTTCAAAATTGAAAATAAATAAATTTTTCATTGTTAAATACCCCAAACACAGCAATAATATAGAGTAATAGAATGTATAACCCAAAACGTGGAATCGTTTTCAGATTAAGAATATGTTTGTATATAGTATAGTTTAGCTGAAGGTATTCGATCAGAAAGAGTGCTAGTGCACCCGCAATGCAAACAGAAAAATTAAGTTTGTTTACTAATTCTGTGGTTAATCCGGGGTGTATAACCGAATATCCTATAAAACAATTCACTAATACCAACCAGGCCTGATTAAAATCTACAGCCCTGAAAAAAATCCAGGCAAATGTCACTAAAAGAAAAACAGGTATCGTTGTTGATTTTGGAAGAAAACGTTTACCTGACAGTGAAAGAATCATAAATAAACCATGCAGCGCACCCCATACAACAAAGGTCCAATTTGCGCCATGCCATAATCCGCTTATTAAAAAAACAATCATCAAATTTAAATACAGTCTGCTCTTAGCGACACGGCTACCACCCAAAGGAATGTATAAATAATCCCGAAACCAACTGGATAAGGAAATGTGCCATCTGCTCCAAAATTCCTGAATGGATTTTGAAAAATAGGGCATATTAAAATTCCTCATCAAGCTGAAGCCCATTGTTCGGGCCGCACCAATAGCGATGTCTGAATAACCTGAAAAATCACAATAAATCTGAATGGAAAAAAACAATACAGCAAGTAGTGTGGGAAATCCATGGAAATGACCAGGATTTGCATACATTTTATCAACGTATTCCCCCAAATGATCGGCAATAACCATTTTTTTTAAAAATCCCCAAAGCATGAGCCTCAATCCGCCCGCAATTTTAACATAATCGGGAAAATGAACCTCATGTATCTGGTGCAAAATGTTTTGAGGCCGCTCGATTGGCCCTGCAACCAATTGGGGGTAAAACATAACGTAAAGTGCGTAAATGCCAAAATGCCGTTCGGCTTTCTGATGTCCCCTATATACTTCAATCGTATAGCTCATGGCCTGAAAGGTATGAAAAGACAAACCGATCGGAAGAAGCAATTCGAGGCTCTTGAAATTATTCGTGTGGTGAAAGAAACTGAGAATTGAAGAAATAGTATTGTTGAAAAAATTAAAGTATTTGAACACAAACAATACCCCAATGTTGGCAATTAAGCTTGCTATGAGAAAATGCTTTTTCCCTTTTCCCTTCCTTTTTTCAATCTGAATACCAGCTATGTAATCAATCCCAATGGTAAAAAACAGAATCAGAATATAGATGGGCTTGAAAACCATATAAAAATAACAACTCGCAACAAGCAACCAAGACCATCTGAATTTGTGTGGAAAAAGAAAATAGAAAAAAGTAACAATGGGAAAAAACAAAAAGAAGTGAAAAGAATTAAATAGCATTTACTACGCTGAATTAGAAACAGACCTGTCCTTAATTTTGATGGCTGGGTTTCCAGTATATACTGAATTGCTTTCCATATTTTTAGATGCAACCGAATTTACTGTTAAAACGGAATGAAAAAAGCAAGTAACTCCGGGACAAACAATTGCTTTTGCTCCAATCCAGACACCGTCCTCCAAAATAATCTTGCCCGTAATCAGATCGAAAGTGCTTTTTTTATAATCGTGGTTGCCGCAAAGCAGCATGGCGCCCTGTGAAATGCATACGCTATTGCCGATTTCAACCCGGTCAAGGTTATCGATCCAGACCTTCTCACCTATCCAAACGTAATTACCGATGTTTAATTTCCAGGGGTATTTGATGTTCACTCCCGGTTTAATTACCACTCCTGTCCCCACTTCTGCGCCAAATAAGCGCAGAAGAAATAGCTTCAAAGAATTAAAAGGGTTGTAGGAAATAAAAAAACAAGCATTCACAACAAACCAAAGCCCACGTTTTAGTTGTCCTGCCCCGGCATCAAAGCCCGAATTATCGTATTTCGAAAGATCAGTAGGGATTTGCATTAATATCCTATAGGGTTTGCATCAATGTTTGTTTGCGTTTTTTAGCCGAAGAGTCTACGGTTCTGATCCAAAAGTTCTTTGTTATTGTAAAATTTTTCGGCCTCCTTAAAGGCGTTCAAAGATAGTTCATTAAATTCTTTTTCCTTCATCGCGACAAGGTCTTCGATTGCGCTGACAAATTTTTCGGGCTCTGATAAGGATAGGTCCCAGCCGATCTTCCTTTCCCGTAGGTTTCTCCAGGGGGTTTGATCGGATATGATAACTAAGCAGCCGCAGGCAAGAGCTTCCAGTATAACGTGTCCGAAATTCTCATGCTGAGTGGGAAGAATCAGGGCGTGGTAATCGATAAGCTTCAACTGAAGATTCTTGTTTTCTATAGGGCCAACGACGTTTATTGAAACATTGGGCTTTGATTTCTTCATCTCATTTATCTTTTGAAGGCAAAGCTCCCAATAGGGCTTATCTTCGACAGCTCCTATAATGTCTAGAGAAACAGTCTCATCCGATTTCAATTGCGAAAGATAATCCAGAGCAGTCAGCAGATTTTTTTTGATTGAGATGCGGGACAAAAAAAATAAACGAAGAATTCCTGATTCCTTTTTTCGTGAATGAAATTCAAGTTTCTTAAGGGGAGGCAAATTCAAAGCAGTCACGACATGGGGAGAGGTCCCAAATACAGCTCTGATTTCGGCTTCCTCCTGAACTGTAGAGGCCTGCCATGTTATTCCCGAATACAATCCTGTGATTTTCGCAAAGGCCAGAAAAAGCTTTTTCTTCAGCGGTTTAATACCCAAGGCTCCGGATCCCAGCATACCTCTAGGTGCAAGCACCACCTTTTTTATCTTTTTGTTTAAACGAAGCGGAAGAATGGTAAAATAACGCGAAAACAAACTGTTCAGATAAAGTACATCATAATTGTGGTTCAGGTGTTTTTTTATTGTGGTGCCTTTTAATTCGGAAACTGAAATGTACCAAATCCTTACACCCTTTTCGATAACGGTCCACCGGTCACTTTTTATTCCCGGATAAGGCCTGGTTTCTGTAAAATCTGAATCCCGGCAAACAATTGAAAAATCGTATTCCTGTTTCAACTGAGCAACCAGATTGGCACAGGACTGGATAGGTCCGCCGGCTTTGTATCCCGGTAAGTACCAGTCAACAAATATCAACATATGCTTTTTAGAATTCAATTTACTATATACGATTTGCTCTTTTTATCAGGAATCGATTTTATTTTCTATCAACCAGTTTTCCAGCACCACCAGGTGCCATACCCTTGACCAGGTAATACGTTTGTCATCATTTAAAAAACGTTTCCAGACAGCAATGACTTCAATTTCATTAAATACAAAACGTTTAGCCAGGGAATAAATCCTCTCCTCACAGAATTGCCTTAAATCTGTTTTCAACCATTGTTGCCATGGAAAACTGAAACCCATTTTCGGACGATTTACAATTTCGGATGGTAACAGATCGCCCATGGCGTCCACAAAGAGTTTCTTGGGGGTGTGAGGGTATTTGAGCTTATCATTGAGACCTAAAACATATTCAACCAATTCGTGATCCAGAAAGGGAACGCGAACTTCCAAAGCATTTGCCATGCTCATCTGATCGGTGTCTCTAAGCAGGACATTTTGCATATAACTTGACATTTCAAGAATGGAAACAGCAGATATCAGGTGGTCTGAGAGCGGCAGGCGGTTTATCAGTTTTCCGGCCATTTGCTGAACTATATTGGCAGGAATTGCTGAATATACAGTTGAGGCCGAGTCTGCAGAGTTGCGGGTAATTAATTTCGAAATCTCGTCATCCATGAGTACCTGACGGGATACAGGATATGTATTTTGAAGGGTAAGAGCCTGCAGGGACAGGATTGCGGACATCTTTTCGCCTGCAACTGAGGAATCGAACTGCCTGATTAGGCTTGCAAGCATTTTTCTGATGACCAAAGGCGTTTTTTGCAAAATGCTGTTCTGTTGAAGGGATTTCATACGCTTAAAAATGGCATAGCCGCCAAACAATTCATCTCCGCCAAGGCCTGAAAGAGCCATCGTAATACCGGCCTGCTTTGTGTATTTTGAAACAACATAGGAATTGGGACCGTCTCCGCTTGGATGGTCCATGGCCTTCAGCGCCGATGGAATTTCCTTTTTAAAATCTACAGCGGAAAGTTTGATGTCGCAGTGATCGGTATGAAATTTTTCGGCAATTCGTTTTGAATACTGTTCCTCGCTATATTCCTTTTCGTAAAAAGAAACCGAAAATGTTTTAACCGGAATAGTTGAAATACGGCTCATTACTGCAACCACAGCACTTGAATCAATACCACCGGACAGAAATGCCCCGAAAGGGACATCAGCTATTAATCTTCTTTCGATTGCCTGGGTGAACAGTTTGTTTACCTGCTCTTTGGCTTCGGCATAATTCGGACCTACGGACGATTTTTGAACATTCGGGTCAGAGGTACTCGAAGCGGGTGTCGATACTTTGGCATGAAGATACCAGTAACAAGTGATCTTGAATTCGTTTGATTTCAGATCAAGCTTAGCGAAGTGCCCTGGCATGAGCATAAATACGTCCTTAAGTATTGTATTGGGGGCATGTACCGTTTGGTAGCGCAAATAATCAGCGAGGTTTCCTGCATCCAGTTTTCGGGGAACAAGGCCCGATTGAAGCAGGGCTCTGATTTCTGAGGAAAAGACAAAAATTTTGGCTGCCTTGTAATAATACAGCGGCTTTATTCCCATCCGGTCGCGGGCCATAAAAAGACAATCCGTGTGGCGATCGTAAATGGCAAAAGCGAACATACCTCTGAATTTATCGAGACAACTGCCTCCCCAGCAGACATAAGCAGCCAGAATGACTTCGGTATCGGTTTGGGTGGAGAATTTCTGGTATGGAAAGGAGGCCAGGATTTCGGAGCGAATTTCTTTGAAATTGTAGAGCTCCCCATTGTAAACAATGCTGTACCTGCCGTTGTCGAAGTGCATGGGCTGATGACCCTGGGCAGAAAGGTCGATAATGGAAAGCCTGCGGTGACCCAGAGCCAGGTTATCGGAAACAAATAAACCCTCGTCATCGGGCCCCCGATGAGCAAGCGCACTGTTCATACGCACAATCGCTTCCCGTAAAAGGCTTTGGTCTGGATTTAGTATGCCGTTAATGCCGCACATGGCTTCAGTTTAAGATGGTGTCAATTTACGATTGCATCAATTGCCTCTATTACCTTTTCAGGACTTATTTTTTTCATACAGATATTATCTGAACAGCCTTTGCCGATACAAATTGAACATGCTATATTTTCGGAGCGAAAGACTTTGTTGACACCGTCCTGAGGAGGGTACCATTTGCCGGGAAAATCGCGTGAGCTGAACAGGGCGACAACCGGAGTGTCTGTCATATAGGACAGGTGCATGGGACCCGTATCATTGGTGAGCACCACAGCACAGAATTTCATAGCCTGGGCCGTCTCCAGCGGCGAAAAAACGCCGCAAAAATTGAATACCCTTTTATTGTGCATAGTGTTATCAGATGTCAGGGATTCTGCATTTACCCTATCCTCTTTTCCGCCAAAAACCAGAATACGGTATTCCTGGTCTGTATAATGATCTGCAACTTGTTTAAAATAGTCCAGAGGCCATTTGTTACGCTCGAGTTTGCTACCAATCACCAAACCTATGTTGAGGTTTTTATTGGCCAGGGTTTTGTCCCAGATTATTTTCTGAACTCCGGCGGATATTTCGGGGTTCTGATCATATATGTATTTCGGATTATCAATTTCAAGACCATTTGCTTTCAATATATCCAGCAGACGGTCTCTTTCATTGGTAAAAATTTTGTTTTTTTCCTGGTATTGCTTAAACAGGAACGTTTGGGAAACACGCCAGCCAAAGGCGTATTTTACACCGAGCTGCTTTGCAAAAAGAAGGATTTTAAGCTGTTTGCTCAGCGTTGCATCGTATTGGGTAAGATCAATAAAAAGATCGTACTGGCTTGTTTGAAGCTTTTTGTAGAGCTCAATTTTACTCAAACCATAATAATTTATGATTTCATTGAACTTGGATTTATTAATGAGTTTATCGAGGGATATAAAGTCTGCAGAGCCTGCATTTGTAAGCAGGTCAATCGTTGCATCCGGAAAATTGCCGACAATGGCCGAAAGGGCTGGCAATGCACAAATACTGTCTCCGATCGACCCGGTCCTGAATACAATTATTTTTGAAATGGAACTGTTCTTTTCAAATGCCTTAAAAAAAAGACTACTGATCGCATTCAGTAATCCATTCTTAAGACCGTAATCTGCTTCAATCAGCAGATTTTTCAACCCTTTGAACTTTCTACCGGGCATACTCAAATCTTTTCTTCAGTCTGTTCATCGGAACTTCAATTATTATCCAGGACAGGTGAGCCACGAGAATGACAAGGAGAAGTTGTAAAAAAAACGAAAAAAAGCCTTTGTCGCTATACGTATGCCCGAATTTAGACAATCCATAGGAAAGGGCCCAGGGAATCACTTTGTGGTACAGATAAATTCCATAACTGATTTTACCGATATAGAGTACAGCACTATAGTTGAAAAATCTGCCCAAAATTCCTGTAAATCCCAAAATGGCCTGATTAATTAAGGCCATGGAAAATACAGAAAAAAAGAACTGAAACAGAACAGGAGAACATTTGCCCAAGGACTGTGGCAAATTTACGTTGAACAGAAAAAGCGAAATAAGTAAAAAACCGACAAGAAAGTATTTTGTATACACATTCAGAAATCCGGAAATTTCAGCCCCCACTTTGCTGCGGGTTTCATTCAATTTTAACCAGGCCAGCAATGCCCCCAAACCAAATGCATCAAAATTTGAAGGGGTTAAAACAAGGCCATAATATCCCCTGGTATCCAATGTATACCTAAACAGAATCGCAACAACAATCATACTAAAAATCAAAACCGGTTCTTTCTTTTCCGGAATAAAGAGTATCATCCATGGCCAGATCAGATAAAACTGCTCTTCAACCGCAAGCGACCAGGTATGATTGTACATCGCGTTATCGATGTTGTTTATAAGAAAAAAATGAATGTTGGAACAGTAGGTCAGGTACCATCCGTACTGAAGCCTCATGTATGGATCTCCGGCGATAATAAAGAAAAAAACAAATAGGAAATAAATCGGAAAAATTCTCAGGCTTCGCCGGATGATAAAGTTTTTAATACTGTAGACTCTTTTTACGCCTGGGGTATATTTTGAATTGAGCAAAATACGGGTAATTAAAAATCCGCTGAGAACAAAAAAAAGAATCACCCCGGTACCTCCGCCAAAGGTCCAGAATCCACCAAGCCAATGATCAGTAACCACAAGCAGAATAGCTATCGTCCGAAGGGAATCAAGCTGGGAAATATATTTTAGACCGTTTGGCATTAACCCTTAACTTTACGACTAAAATAGGCATTAAATAAATATTTAACAGTATGCAAGCCAGGTGTGCCCTTCTTATACTCAGTTATAAAAACAAAAGCTTCCTGGAGGCTTTACTTCCTACTGTTGAGGAACTTGTTTTGAACACCAAAAACTACCTTGTGGAAGTCATCGTTGTGGAAAATGGGACTGATAAGGAATCGGAGCAGTATGTTCGGACTCAATTTCAGCATTACCGGTTTATTCAATCTGAAAACAATTACCTCTTTAGTCTTAATTCCGTGGCCAGAGAAGTGCATGCCGATTATATTTTCATACTCAATAATGACCTGATGCTCCATCCCGATGTTCTGAATAGCGCCCTTCCCCTACTAGAAAAGGATCCTGAGCTTTTTGCCGTTTCCTGTACCCTTATGAATTGGGAAGGAACACAGATACAATACAACAGAAGTAAGGCCAGAGTTGAAAGGGGCTGGCTGTTTATTGATTATGAACCTGATCAACTCCAGCTTGAACGAAACATATTCTATGCTTGTGGAGGAGCCAGCATATACCGCAGAAGTATGTACAATGAATTAAAAGGGTTTGACAGGATATATTATCCGGCTTATTACGAAGATACCGACTTGAGTCACAAAGCCTGGAACCGGGGCTGGAAATCGGTTAATCACCCAAAAGCAGTTGTTTATCATTGCGGAGGCGGATCCTGGACAACTGAAAAAAAGAAGAACCAGCTATTGAGGTTGCAGCAAAGAAACCGAATCATAGGAATGGTCAGGAATGTCAGGACAAACAATTTTCTTCTTTTCTTTTTTATGGCTCTGCCCTACCGCTTGCTGTTTAACAGCAAGCTTGGGAAAAATTACTACCTGGGATTACTCTACTCCCTTCCCCGTTTGCCATTAGCCCTTTTCCATAGATTCAGGGAAAAGACTCCCCCCAATGCTCATTTAGCCTTTCTGAATTTGCCCGATACCCCGTACAGGCAACTTTAAATTCTTTACTTTTATACCCTCGGTATACAGGTACAGGTTATGAAAGAATTTGAGGTAGTACTACTTGCAGACGCAGGGATAGGGAATGCCATAGAGGCTCTGTACGCTGTCGAATATTGCATTGCCAATAAAATCAAAACCGGTATTTTTTTAAACAGGGTAAATGCCTCCTTTCAGAATTATTTAAGGACTTGCTATGGTGAGGAAGTAGTGCTCCGTTCTTTGGAAAATTGCAAAACCAGACACCTTATTCATTCCTTCACGTATCAGGAGGAAATTCGGATAGCTTTTCAGAATTATTTTTACATCCAGTCAGACAACCACAGCTCGAAGGTAATGAGCGAAACAGAGCAATACCTGTCTGTGGTACAAGCGCTCTATCCGTCCGGGTACGGGTGTTCAACCCTGATGCTTTTAAAAGAAGAACGGTCGGACGCTGTCAGGCAATTATCCGTTGAAAAAAAGTATGTTTTTTATCCCGGGGGCTCTGCGATCAATCCCACCCGCAGATGGCCAGGCTATGAGCAGCTAATGAAGCTGACAGGCAAAGCAAATACGATATGGATCGGAGGAAAAGAAGACCTCGATTTCAGGTATTCCTATGTCTATCCCCGGTTTTTGGGAAGGTTGCTGTCTCAAAAATTTCTCAACAGTAAAGCGTTGTGGACTTTTTTAAAAGGATTCGGATTACTTAGGAAACATTCCTTTATAGACCACCCTGAAAAACTGGAGAATCTGTATATAGAAAAATTCAGTTGGGGAGAACTTGTTTCGATTTTTAAACACTGCAAAAAATTTATAGGAAACGACGGCGGCTTAATGCATCTCGCCGGAGCCTCCGGGGCAAAAGGACTGGCGCTTTTCGGCCCTACTTCACCCAAAAAAAACAAAACCTATAATCCGGGAATAAAACCTTTGCTTAAGGACTACCCCTGCCAACCCTGTCAGTTTGGGGTTGCGGATATACAAATGGTCAATTCGTACATCAACTGCCCTTACGAAGTTAAATGTCTAAAGAATCTGACTCCTGAGGAAGTCATTCAGTCCTGCAATGACTAACGTACTATTCATAGCCTACCACTTTGCTCCTTTAAATTCAGGGGGTACCTTTCGCTCGCTTTATTTTGTTAAGTACCTGCGGGATTTTGGCATTAACCCGATCGTTTTAACGGTAGATCGTGATTCCTACAGAAAGATTTACGACGATTTTTTTGTAGACGAAGCATTGCTGAATGAAATTCCGGCAGATACCGATATTCGATTCGTGCCTTCTGAAAATATTCTGAACTTATACAATTCTCCCCTCAAGGCTTTTCTGAATATTTATTTTAATCTGCATTCGGGTTCAGAATCAAGCAAGTGGAGAAAAAAGATCTGGCCGGAGGTTGAAAAAGCAGTTCAGCAATTTAAGCCGAAAGCGGTGTTCGTTTCAGTACCGCCATTTTCAACAATGAGAACAGGACTCGAGATTTCAAAAAAATTCAAACTTCCTCTTATCCTTGATTTCAGGGATCCCTGGCTAACGTGGAGAACAACTCCGTTCGGATCTTTTGTTCACTTTTTTCTTACACGGATCATGGAAGAAAAGTACATAAGGGCTTCGGATGCCGTTATTACCACCTCTGATCAGACCATCCTTGACTTCATTAAATTCCACCCGGATATTGAGCGTAAAAAGTATCATTTTATACCAAATGGGTATGATGAAAAGATAACAGACTGGTCGATTGTAAACCGGGAAAAGAAAGACGATACTATTGTCATTGGCTATGTGGGAAGTTTTTATTACGATCCGAAAGCCAGGGAGCAGCTGCTTTCTCCATGGTATTCAAAAAAAATAAACCGGATTCTTCAGTATACACTGCTAAGAGAAGACTGGCTTTACCGGTCGCCCTATTTTTTCCTGAAAGCAGTAAAACGCGTTCTTGAAATCAGACCTGATCTGAAAGCAGGGATTAAAATAAATTTTATCGGGGAGGTGCCTCTTTGGCTGCCCGGAATGATCGGGGAATATGGCTTGGAAAGCAGCTGTCAGCTTTTGGGCAAAAAAACAAGGAAAGAATCCGTCGAATTTCAAAAACAGTGCGATTTTCTTCTGCTGACCTCCTCCAAGGTTTTAAAAGGAGATGATTACAGTATTGCGGGAAAAACGTTTGAATATTTCAGCATGCGCAGGCCCATTCTCGCATTTGTTTCAAACGGAGCTCAAAAACGGATGATTCTCAATTCGGGCATGGGTCTCATCTGTAACCCCGATGACCCTCAGGAATCTGCTCAGCGTATGATTCAGCTTTTTGAAGGAAAATCTGAATTGCATCCCAATACCGACTTTCTGAATTCCTTACATAGAAAAAATTTAACAGGTAAATTAGCCCGTGTTATAAATAAAGTATGCGGTTCGTACTAGGCATTGCCAGATCGATTAAAAAAAGAGCCGGCTTTTTTAAAAGAAATGCCGGGCTTTACATTGACCATTGGTTAAAACGCAAGGAGAAAAAACAGTCGGATGAATTGCATCTGGATGCCTGCATACAATGGATATTAAAAGCGGAGCAAAAAGAGGGCGGAATTGCCAAGGCCTGGTCGCTGCAATTGGGCTGGCTCGAATCCTACCCTGAAACTACCGGGTATATTATTTCTACCCTGATTGACTTTGCTGAATTTAAAACAGAAGAAGCGTATTTGAAAAAAGCGATTGAACTGGGGGATTGGGAAATAAAAATTCAATTGCCGGAAGGCGCCGTCAGAGTTTCGGATCCCAACAGTTTTATGTCGGATGTATTTGACACCGGAATGGTTATTCTCGGATTTACCTCACTCTACGAAACGACCAAACAGGAACGATTCAAACTGGCGGCCGAAAAAGCCGCCAACTGGCTGTTACAGGTTCAGGACAGCGATGGCAAGTGGAGCAGCTTTAGCTTTAAAGGAATACCCCATGCCTATCATTCAAAAATTGCGTGGTCTCTTTATAAATTGTACAAACAATCAGGAAACCCGAGGTATAAAAAAGCCAGCGAAAAAAATCTGGACTGGATCTTTTCAGAAAAGACTTCGGATAACTGGTTCAACTTCATGGGCTTTTCAGAAAATGAAGACCCCTATACACATACCATAGCCTATACTCTGCAGGGTTTTCTTGAAATTTACAAATTAATGGGGGCAGTAGAAAAGGACGCCCGCTTATTTGAAGTACCAAAAGCGGTTTGTGATACCCTGATCTTTAAATACGGCCTGGAAAAACCGGGTATCGATTCGCCGTATTTATTGCCGGCTACCTTGTCTTCTGATTGGAAAAAAAGCAGTAATTATGTTTGCCTGACCGGGAATGCTCAGTTTTCAATTGTTTTACTCGACTTGTTTCAGATTACAAGCGAAAAAAAATATTACATTTCGGCGACAAACCTGATTAAAACCATCAAACTGACTCAAAAACTGAATCTGCAAACAGATCATCCGTTATACGGGGCAATTGGAGGATCTTATCCGATCTGGGGCGATTATCATGCAAACGAATACCCGAACTGGGCTCCGAAGTTTTTTGCCGATGCGCTGATTAAAAAAATCAGAATTGACCGGATGAATACAATAAATTAAACCAGTACGAAAATTGAGCGCCAAAAAAATACTTCTTGCTTACGGAACAAGGCCCGAACTGATTAAACTGGCCCCCGTATTGTTTGAGTTAAAAAAAAGAAAAGGAGTACATCTTACCATACTCAATACAGGTCAGCACAAGGAAATGGTGGATGAACTGGAGGCTTTTTTTGCGATACGAGCGGACGTCTACTTCAAGGTCATGACGGCCAATCAGAATCTGAACCTGACCCTTTCGAAGATTACGGAGAAAAGTGCAGAGCTTTTAAGTCGGCTGAAGCCCGACCTGATTGTTGTGCAGGGCGATACAACAACTGTCCTGGCCCTTGGAATAAGCGGGTTTTACGCGGGTATCAGTGTCGCACATGTAGAGGCCGGACTGAGGAGTTTCGATCTTAAAAACCCGTATCCGGAGGAATTTAACAGAAGGGTTATTTCACTTTTGGCGACTTACCATTTTACACCTACTGCGAATGCATCTCAGAATCTGATCAGGGAAGGAGTAAGCAAAGAGAGCATAACCCTGACCGGAAATACGGTTGTAGATACTATGAACCTGATCGTAAAGAAAGGAGACCGAATTCAAACTGAGGCTTCAGGTAAACTAAAAAAAATACTGATTACTGCTCACCGCAGGGAAAATCATGGCAAAGGAATTGCGGCTATTTGTACTGCGGTTAAAAATGTTTTGAAAAAACACAAAGGGGTAGCATTTATTTGGCCTGTTCACCCCAATCCGAATGTAGAGAACGTGGTTCAACGACTACTGGGAAATACCAGGGGCGTTACCCTTTGCAAACCACTTTCGTACGCGAACCTTCTCAGGGAAATGAAGGAAAGCTTTTTGATATGGACCGACTCAGGGGGAATTCAGGAAGAAGCACCCTCCTTAAAAAAACCGGTACTGATATTGCGCACTGTAACTGAACGGCCCGAAGTGGTAAAATCGGGCTTTGGTATATTAACCGGAACGGACGCAAAGCGTATCGTTTCAAAAACTTCGGCCTTACTTTCAAACAAAGAGCTGTACAAAAAAATGACCGGAGGGAAAAACCCTTTCGGAGACGGAAAAGCGGCAAAACGCATAGCGGATGTAGTGTTAAAAAAAGCGAATTGAGAATCCTGATTCTTTCCCATAATGAAATCTGTTACAATCCGCGGTTACTGAAAGCCGCGGACTATTTTGCTGAAAAAGGCTGGGAAGTGATTGTTTTCAATCCGGTAACAGGAATAGCCAGCAGGGAGGTTTACCAAAATGCCATTAAAAATAAACCCTGGACGATACTTGAAAACGACATCAGCAGGCGAAACACTGTTTCATCTGTTCGCTGGCTGTGGGTGAGTCTTATCAATAAATTCATTGCTTTGCTTTGGAGCAAAACGGGCTCAAAAGCCGGATTTACGTATTTTATGAATAAGGGGTTGATTGGTGCCCTCTCAAAAATAAAAGGACGGTACGACTATATCCTGATACACCTGGTCGACAATTTGCCTTTTGCGGCCGGTTTAAAACAGCGGACTGGGGCCCGGCTCATTTACGATTCACAGGAATATTTCAGGGGACAGTACCGGAAGTACGCAAAACCCTTGAGTGATTGGGTAAACCTTGCCGAACCAAAATTCATTTCAAGCGTCGATGTTCTGCTGGCCACAACCAATGCGATGCTGGAGCAACTCAAAAAAGATTATCGGCTCAGCATTCCCTCTTTTCGGGTACGCAACCTTCCCTCGAGGCTAATGCTTCAACTACCCGAATTTACTGACGATGACCCCTCCTCCACAGCGCCCCTCAAACTGGTCTGGCACGGAATGACGATTTATTTTAATAATACCAGAGGCCTTACTATCCTTTTAAAGGCTGTTGCAAACTGTAAAACCCCGGTGCACTTATATCTCCAGGGACTGATCACGACAGAAGAAAAGGCTGTTTTTGAAAACTTTATGAAGGATGAACCGCTGAAAGGAAAAGTAAGCTTGCTTGCACCCGCCGAACCCTACGAAATTGTAAATTCACTTGTGCATTACGACATCGGGCTGATCGGAGAACTGGCGCAGGAAGAAAATCAAATGCTGACTTCTTCAAATAAGCTATTTGACTTTATAAATGCGGGATTGACTGTAATTGCAAGCGACCTGCCCGGACTAAAGGAAACTATTAATGAATACCAATGCGGCTATAGTTACCCTTCGGGCGATTTTCTGAAGATGGCTGAACTCATTGACAGATTAGGAGAAGACAGGTCATTGCTGAAACAAATGAAATTAAAATCAAGAGCGGGTTCTCAGAAAGGATTGAATTGGGAACTGGATTACGATAAGGTCTGGAGTGTTTTGCAAGCTTAAGCTCTCAAATGAAGAAACTGCTGATCATTTATCCTCATTGGCCACCCAGCAATCTGGCCGGAATTCACCGGCCCAGGCTGATTTCGAATTTCATCGGAGAATTCGGCTGGCATACCACTGTACTGACCGTTAACCCTGAATTTTACGAAGAGAAACCCGATCAGGATATCCTTAAAACCGTTTCTCCGGCAGTTCAGGTCAGGTATGTGAATGCGTTTAAAGCGTTAAAGCGTTTTCGGTTTTTCGGAGACATCGGACTACGATCCTTTTTTCAGCTTTACAAAGGGGCAAGGAAGCTGATCACAAGCGACAGGCCGGATTTTGTCTGGATACCTATCCCCTCTTTCTATACGGCCGTTATTGGCCGGCTGCTGAATTCACGTACAGGCATACCCTACGGTATCGATTATATTGATCCCTGGGTAAACGGATTTACGAATCTTGAAAAAAAATTCAGCAGAGCCTGGCTGAGCAATGCGGTTGCCCGGATTCTGGAACCTTTTGCAGTTAAAAATGCTTCCCTTATTTCAGGTGTGTCTGTATTGTATTTTCAACCTGTTTTGGATCGAAACTTTAAGAATAAAAAAATCGAACACCTGGGCATGCCTTATGGTTTCGACCCGAATGACCATTTGATCAGACTAACCAATATAAAACTCCCATGGGATCCTGTTCGGGATATAAAACCACTGGCATACGCAGGAGCATTTTTGCCCAAATCACATTTGTTTATCGAGCTTTTGTTTAAAGGCATTGCTGAACTTAAACGGTCAGAGAGTTGGGATAAACGTGTACAGCTTTTTTTTATCGGGACCGGCATCTACCCCGGTAAAACAATCGGGGAATACGCCCGGGAAAACGGAATTGAGGAGATCGTTCATGAAAAACCTGACCGGCTTCCATTTTTAGAGGTATTGCATCTTCTTTCAGAATCTGCCGGGGTAATGATTATCGGAAGCACAGAGAAACATTATACGGCCTCCAAGGTATTTCAGTCCCTGCTTTCGAAAAAACCGGTATTTGCAGTATTGCACAGTGAAAGCAGCGCCGTACAGATACTCCGGGATGCGAATGCTGCTGATTACCTTTGTACGTATACGGAAGGCATTTCGCCGGACGACCTGCAGGCAAATTTGATTCGAACCTTTCAATCTCTTGTGATGGAAAAGAGCAAATGGGCACCGCAACTGGATGAACTGGACAGGTATTCGGCCCGGCAATCGGCCCGCCTGCTCGCTGAGAAACTCGATCTGATTTGTTCAACAAAATGAAAAGATTAGGTATTGTTGTAAGTCATCCCATCCAGTATTACAGCCCACTTTTTCGTTACCTGGCCCAGACTATTGATCTGGTCGTCTTTTACTGTCATAAACCCAATGAAGAAGAAATTGGAGCTTCGGGATTCGGGAAGCAATTTAGCTGGGATACTGACCTGATGAGCGGATACTCCTTTGTGTTTTTGGAAAATGTTTCGAAAAAACCTTCGCTGAACAATTTCAAAGGCTGCGATTGTCCTCAAATCGGCAAGGCATTGGAAGAAAAAAGAATTACGCATGTTGTGATCCTGGGATGGTATCTGAAGGCCTATATTCAGGCCTTGCTGCAAGCCAGGAAACTAAACCTGAAAGTTGCTGTAAGAGGAGACAGCCAACTGAACCCTGAAGAACCCATTTACAAAAGCATGCTTAAAAAACTTCTCTATCCACTGCTGCTGTCCAGATACGACAAGCTCCTGTATGTCGGTCAGCGAAACAGGGAGTACCTGCTGGCAAACGGGGCTAAACCTTCTCAATTGATTTTTTCACCGCATGCTGTTGATCAGACTTTCTGGAAAAAAGATGGGGATATTGCCGAACAAAAACAAAACGGGAAAATGGTTTTTGTCTGGATCGGCAAATTCATTGAAAAGAAAAGGCCCGAAGATGCTATTAAGGCCTTTACGGAAGCCTCCGCCTTGAATCCTGACCTGGAACTTTGGATGATTGGCTCGGGAAACCTGCTGGAGCACTGCAGGGAACTCAGCAAAGCGCATACTTCGGTATTTTTCAAGGGTTTTAAAAACCAAAAAGAGCTCAAAGAAGAATTGAAAAATGCACATGCCCTTATACTTACCAGCGATTACCGGGAAACCTGGGGCCTGGTCGTAAACGAGGGCTTTGCTATGGGACTACCTGCTATTGTAAGCAATTCCTCCGGATGCTCGGCTGACCTGATTGAGGAAGGAAAAACAGGTTATCTTTACAATGTGAAAAATACCAAGGAACTCCGGGACAAAATAATCAACCTGGCCCACATGTTGTATGCAGATGCCCGTTTTTTTGATTCAGGTATCAGCGCAAAAAACGAAACGTATTCGTACACCAGAAACCTAATTTCCTTTGAAGAATTTCTGAATAGCTAAGCATGGAATACGGGGAAAATACAATTGTCAGCGTTACCCGCTTTTTTACTTCCATGGGACTCGCGCTTGTATTCAAAATCATTAAACCTGAAATGGCCGATTTGTCAGTGGTTGGAATGGGCCTTTTCTTTTACTATGGTCAGAGTTTTTACTATAAACTTGGCAGAACCATTCCCATACGGGAATTGATAATTATTATCGCGCTGTTGCAGTGGGTAGTTGCACCCGTTCTTTCTTATCATTTTTTTAAGGCCAGCGAATTTTATTTTATGAGTATTGATGAAAACCGTTACATGAATTTTGTAGTCCCGGCAACTGCTGCATTGATTCTGGGATTACTTATCCCCCTTAGAAGAAATCAGCAGGAAGAAGAGCATTATGAACAGGAAGAAAATCCCGATTATTTTTTTAAGCGGGGACGGATATTGCTGATCTTAGGATTTACGGCCTTTATTCTCAGTCCTTTTGCTCCCCGAAGTCTTAACTATTTTTTTCTCCTCCTTTCCCATACCTCCATAATAGGTTCGTTCTATCTTTTAAAATCAAATAGCAAATTCAAATATCCTATGCTGCTGCTGGCCTTCGCTCCAGTCTTAATAGGAGCCGCGAACAGCGCCATTTTTCACGAAGTTTTTATCTGGGGAGGGTTTCTTCTGATCATGTTTACCTACCTTAATAAATCATCCATAATTGCCAAACCAATATTGCTGGCTTCTCTTTCGGTTTCAATTTTTATTATTAATGCGGTAAAACGTGAATTGAGGGAAACAGTTTGGGCAGATGATGATGCCCAGACCGGGCAAATTCAGGGACCAGGTGAGATGCAGGGGCCTATGGGTCCCGCAGAGAGACAAAACCATGGGGAAACGGGGACGTCTCAAAGCAGCAAGACCTCAAAAAATGCCGGAAAATTGTTCGGTTTGATGGGCAACCAGATTTCAAGTTCGGATAAGAAAAGCGACCAGGGCGATGATAAAAATCAGGGTTTTATAGACCGGCTTAACCAAGGCTGGATAATTGCCCGTATTATGTACGTTGTTCCCCAGTATCAACAGTTTGGAGAGGGGGAAACAATACTTGACGGAATTAAAGCTGCGTTACTGCCTCGTATTCTTGCACCCGACAAAGCGGTGTCGGGCGGAACAAAATATTTCGAAAAGTATACAGGCATGCCGCTAAACGGGGCGAGTATGAATCTGGGAATAGTCGGAGAGGCTTATGCCAATTTCGGAGAGTTTAAGGGAATGTTGTTTATGCTTATTTATGGCTTATTTTTTAACCTGATGTACATGCAGTTGGTCAATCGCTCAAGGAAAAATGAAGAATACCTTGTTTGGCTTCCCTTTGTTTTTTTCTATGTAATTAAGGCTGAGGAGGATTTTACCAGTATTTTTAACCAGTTCGTGAAATCAATCCTGGTGATGGCAATGCTTTTTTATTTAATGAAGAGAATGGTTAAAGAAGAGCCCTTTATTGAAATTCAGAACGAAGAAAATTAGGATTGAATGGGAATTCTAAGAATACTCAAAAATTTCAGAACGCATCCATTAACCAGGAATAAGGTTATTTCTGCCTGCTGGAGGTATATGAAATGGCAGTTGCATGTTCGCTTGTTCAATTACCCGGTAATCTACCCATTTGTGGGTAACACGCAGCTTATTGTGAGCAAAGGCATGAGGGCATCTACCGGAAACGTCTATTGTGGTCTTCAGGAGTTTGAGGAAATGTCTTTTTTACTTCATTTCCTTTCAGAGCGAGATTTGTTTGTGGATGTTGGCGCAAATATCGGAACCTTTACCCTGCTTGCCTCTGGCCACAGAAAATCCCGTTCAATTGCAATTGAACCTATTCCGGCAACTTTTGAACACCTTAAAAAAAATACATCTATCAATTCCCTGGAGCCCTTGGTTCATCTGCATAATAAAGGATTAGGGGCAGAAAAAAAAATGCTGAAGTTTACCAGCATGTGGGATACTTATAACAATGTAATAACCGAAGATGCTGTAAAAAACGAAAAATATTTTATTGAAGTAGAAGTAGTAACACTGGATTCAATTGTTGGAGACCAAAACCCTGGCCTGATGAAAATCGATGTAGAGGGTTTTGAATACGAAGTGCTGGTTGGAGGATCAAATACCCTTAAAAAGGAATCGCTCAAGGCCATTATAATAGAGCTTAATGGTACTGGTAAACGTTATGGTCATTCGGATCAGGAGATTCATGAAATTCTGGCCGGAAACGGATTTTCGAAGTACCGTTATTCCCCATTTGAACGAAAATTAACCCCTTCTCCTGACCTGACAGAAAGCAATGCAATCTATTTAAGGGATGTGGATTTTGTACGGAAGAAAGTTGAAGCGGCCGAGCCTGTAACTATTCTGAACAGGACGTATTGATATGCTGTATATTTTATGAAACCGAATTCAGAAGGAAGGTTAAAAAAGGCGCAAAAAACTTTTCGTAACGGTAATGCAGGTTGTAAAAAGCAGGAATGTTTTTCTGCAGAAAATCAGTTTTTGCAAGGGTTGATTTAATCATCAGGTCTAATTCGGTCTTGCCGTCCCAAAATGCACCCACACCGTTTGTTTCGAACTGACGAAAAGAATCCAGATTGCCTGCAATAACAGGCAATCCGTTTTTAAAATAGGTGCCTATTTTACCTCCCGTCCAGCCGTTGTTGCTTTCCTGAGGAATAGACTGATCGTACAAAACCAATCCCAGGTCGGCTGAGCTTATTGCATAGTTAAGCAGGGAAGAAGGCAGTGGTTCCTTTGATACCTTAATGAAAGGATGAGGTTTATTCTGAGCCATAAGACCCTGAGTTCTTCCGTGAAATACCAAATGATAATCCTTGTCCTTATATTCCCTGGTTTCTTCGTAAATCGTTCTGGCCAGGTTCCAATTCAAAGTCCCGATAAACAGAACGATCGGCTTTTCGTCTCTGATTTCAAATACATCCCTGAAATAATGACTCTGAAGTTTTTTAACTTCTCCCGAAGGGGAATTGGGAATAAGAAAATGCCTGTGGCTGTCAGAAAGCGAATTAACCTTTTTCTGATAAGTAAAACGATCCTCACCAAGGACTATACTTGCGAGGGCTGACTGATTCGCTTTTTTATCCAGCGACTTGGCCTTTCCCCAATTTTCCAGTTTATGATAGCGTGTCAGGGGATCGAAAATTTCATCGGCCAGATAAAAAAAAGGAACGCCCTGCTCTTTTGCCAAACGACATCCCAAAACAGCTCCATGAATGGGAGTTCCAATTATAGCATCGTATTTTAATTCGTCGGTAAACCAACGCCGGTATGTAAAGACCAGCTTTTCAAGTTTTCCTTGGGGAAATTGTCTGACCGAAATGTTCGGTTCAAAAAAATTAGGAGCCAGATTATAGGGATTGGACAAATGAAAAAGGTCAACCTGAAATTCGTTCTTTGCCAGGTGTCGGGCCAATTCTGTAAAGCAGAAATGCGCATCAACGTAAGTACGGTCAAAAAAAAGGGCGATGCGTTTCACAGGCTAAAAATACTCAATGAATTTAACCTGTGTTTTACTTTGCGAAAGAAATCACTTAGCCTGACCTGCCAACTTTCGTAATTCTTCGGAAAATACTGAATGATAGTGCCATAAGGAGAATTTCCCTGAGACTCCTTGCTGTACGTATTTATCCCTTCCCTCAAAAAGAAGGGATAGTTTAATCTCTCCCCTTTTACTCTGAATTTTTCGGGTTTAAGATAATTCCCATGAAAAGTAGGATTTCTGTAGGTTTCCATTTCTTTCTTTTTTACAAGCACAGAAAGCAGGGACTGATCGTGACGGTGCTCCACAAAGCCAGGCAACTCGGGCAGCCCACATTGGCTCGGATCATCTGTAATCAGGTTGTTAATTTCACAAGTCTTCAACCATTCGCTGACAAAAGAAACTGAAGAATCAGACTTGCGAACCAGCATAAATCCGGCCATAACCTGAAATGAATTCCAATAGGTCTCACTATCACTGTTCAAAACTGTAAAAACATCTCTTTTGGTAAACCAGCAATTGAGTACGGGCCTGTTATCGCAAATCAGGATACCTGTAGTGCTGCTTTTACACAACTCAACTAAAGGGCTAGGGTTTAGGGCGAATTTCAATCCGCAATCCAGGTAAACCAAAACATCTCCGTCATTTAATTTCTGTAAAGAATCCAGAATAATATAAGGTTTCCAGAGCCAATAACCTGATCCACGTGGTTGATCTAAAATCAACTTATTCTTCAAATAAAAATCGGTCTTCAACAATTGCGGCCTGTCCCAGGTTACAATACGCTTAATGCCGAATTTTTTAGCCGAAGCAACCGAAAGGCGCCTTCGCACTTTGAAATTTTCGTCTGCATAATTTACCAGGACAATCTGCATCAGTTTAAAAGATAATCGGCTACGGGTTTATAGTTCGTTTCAAAATCATATTTTAACCGGAAGGCCTCCAGCATATTGTTTCTATAGCGTTCGTAATCCTTAAGAATAAGAGAAATTCCCTGACAGATTTCGCTTTCGTTATTAAGTGCAACTCCACATCTGTATTTACCGATAAACTCATCCGTTGGCGGATTCGAAATTAAAACAACCGGAAGTCCGCATTTGGCGTATTGCGCAATTTTACCAGAAGACAGTATCGTAAACATCAGGTTAGCATTCCTTTGACTGTAAAGGGCCAGCCCTATATGTGCGGAGGATGTCAACAGATCTAATTCGTTCTGAGATAAATTGCTGAGTGAAAGCATAATTTTTTCAGGGCGGGTATTTTTACGGATATTGTTTAGTATAAACTCTGAATTGCAAAATCCGTGTAAGAGCAACACCCAATCCTTATCCCATAACGGATCGTTAGTCGAATTCGCCATTTCTTCAATCATCGCTTCTGAATAAAAAGCTCCGGTATAAAGAATTATTTTTTTTTCCTTTGGAATATTGAATTTTCTATACACATAATCGCTTTTATCGGCCAAAGCAGGCCCCATCATGGAAACGGGAGACAAAATGACGTTGAGGTCTGTCCGGCCCAGATCCAGGATTAATTTTTCTTTGCGATACTCATCCTGTACAACTGTAAAAACTGTTTTTTTAAGTGCTTTTCGCTCGAGTTTTCTTCGCAGACGGTTTTTGAATGTATTGTTTTCGTACAATTCGAGGCTGTGGTAATAGGATTTGTATTTCGCTGTTAATCCTGACCAGCCGGCGGCTATTAAGGCCTCCGGCTCGAAGGCGATTGCAAAGCAGTACGATTTTCCCACTGTTGCCGTTCTGATCCCCCTGGAATAAGAACGAACCTGAAGAAGCCATTGAGGGAAAATGCTTTTGTACAAGTCCCGGTAGACTGATAGGTTTATCCCTGACTTAGGTTTGCCAGACACCTGTTTGTCAGGAGAAGATTTCTCAGTTTCTGTTTTATCCGAAGCCGATTTTTTAACAGGAGGAAGTTTGGTGCAATACATGATCTTAATAAGCGGATGCTGTTGCTCAATTTCATCAAACACGTAACGATCAATCAGAAGATCGACTTTGTAGTCCTGTCGGGCCCAATAAAGGGCCGTGTTCAAAATGGTAGGAGAATAAGCAACCGGATAACAATAAACCAGAATTGCAATTCTTTTTTCCGCCATCGGTTAATTCATTCTTGCTATATAGGTAACGTACCAGGAAGAAAAAGAGGGGTCTTCGGCAGTCATCCATTTCTCGCTTCTGATCAGTTCCAGGCCTGCTTCTTTCAGAAGCAGCATCAGTTCAGGTTTGAACAGATAACGCATCCGGTGGCACTCTGAAAGCGTCTGGGTGGTATTTCGAACTTTATCCGAAACCTTTATGATAAAATTAACTTCAACAACATTTTCTTCTGAGCGCAATACCGGCTGTGTATCACGGATAATTAACAAGCTTTCGTTTTCAACTTCTTTTGTCCTGACCAAAGGCTTGTCGGTAAGCACGGCAGGACCATGCCAGACATCAAAAATAAAAAGCCCCCCTTTTTTAAGATGCTTTTTCGCCGTTTCAACAAATTGCCGGAGATCTTCGTTGGAGGTCTGGTAACTCGCCACATGAAAAAGAGAAATAACCGAATCGAATTTTTTGCCAAGGTTCACTGACCTGACATCGCCAAGATTAAAATTCAGCATCGTATGAGGTATTCCCGATTTTTGCAGGTTTTCATTTGCAATATGAATCATTTCTTCAGACCGATCCACTCCTTCCACCTGAAGTCCTTTATTGGCCAATTCTATTTCATGTTTCCCCGTGCCGCAACCCAAAGTTAAAATCGATGCAGTGGAGGGCTGATACCGCTTAATCAGGCCCAAAATATAATCAACCTCAGCCGAATAATCTTTATCCTTGTAGAGAAGGTCGTAGTAGTTTGAATAGTTTCCAAAAACACTCATAAGCTGTCGGCCTCTAATTAAGCACTTTTTTAAGTCCTTCCACTACTCTGCTCATCTGATCGGATGTAAGGGCCAATCCGCTGGGAATATAAAATCCACGGTTCGCAATTTTTTCAGCCACCGGATACGATTCATTTTTATACCATCCCTTTCCGGTAAAAACAGGTTGCAGGTGCATAGGGTAGAAAAAAGGCCTGGAGCCTATGCTGAGGCTGGCCAGACTTTTCATTGCCTGTTCGGCATCAAAAGGGATTTCATCCATTAAAACGATGGGGTAAACCCAAAAGATATTGTCAGCATAAACGGTTTTAAGAACAGGTAGCTGGATTCCTCGCAAAGAAGCCAGTCGTTCAGAGTAGAACCTTCCCATTTCTCTTTTACGGGCTATAAACACATCCAGCCGCTCCAACTGAGCCAGACCAAGCGCCGCCTGTAAATTGGTCATCCTGAAATTAAAACCAAGTTCATCGTGTACAAAACGCTTTTCTGGTTTGAAACAGAGGTTGCGAAGTGAGCGGCAATGATCGGCAATGGCCTTATCATTGGTTAAAACCATCCCACCCTCTCCTGTAGTGATGTGTTTATTGGGATAAAAACTGAAGGTGCTGATGTCGCCAAAACTTCCGCAGGGTTCTCCTTTGTATGTCTGTCCGTGCATTTCCGCAGCATCCTCAATCACTTTCAACTTGTGTTTACGGGCTATTTCCAGCAACGGATCCATATCCACCGGTAGTCCGTAAATATGAACGACCATTATCGCTTTTGTCCTTGAAGTAACTCTCTTTTCAATCTGACTAATTTCCATGTTCCAGGTAAGAGGATCAGAATCAACCAGAACAGGTATGGCTCCAGACCTTACAACAGCGGCCGCGCAGGAAATAATCGTAAACGAGGGCATAATCACCTCGTCTCCCGAGGTTATGCCAAGAGCTGCAACTGCAAGATCAAGGGCAACCGAGCCGTTTGATACGGCAACAGCATGTTTTCTACCCACTCTTGCGGCAAACTGTTCCTCAAATTTGCTGATAAAAGGGCCTTCGGAAGAAATCCAGCCCGTATCGATGCATTCGTTCAGGTACTTCTTTTCGTTGCCATCTAAAAGAGGCTCGTTTACAGGAATGAAGGCTGCTGATCCCAACTTAGTTTTTAATTATTGAGACTTTCGAGGTTTCTATACCAGCGAATCTGGTTTTATCTGTATCACCTGCATAAGGTCCCTGCTTCACTTCTATCATTTCAGTTTCTTCAAGCATTTCAAAGCCATGGCCTCCTGTAGCCAACAAAATTACATCCCCCCCTTGCAACACTCTGCTGCTAAGGTAAACCTGGTTATTATCATAAAAATCCACCCTGATTTTACCCCTTTTTATAAATAAAACCTCCTGGGTATATTGAACCTCTCTTGCCACAGGATTATGAACATGTGGATCTATTTTTTTACCTGCAGGATGGTGCATGTAGGCCAATTGCTGGGAAAGGTCATTGGGTGTAAAGAAGTGAATACCGGGTTCATTGAACTTATCCGGTATAATTATCGCCAATAATTGATTCTTACATTTAATCTCTTCTATCATTCTTTTAGTTTTTCACATTATCAGAACCAGTTTGATTTGCTAATGTAACTCCTAAAATCAGCATTCAGAAGTAATTTACAAATATAGGGCAGTTGAGCAAAATTAAAGGCCAGCATAAACGATAAATTCAAACGGTACTTTTCATTTCCTGTAATAAATGTCTTGCCTTTTTTTAATACAAGTTTAGGAATTCTGCTTAAAATCGTCAGGAACTGCTTAACAAGTGAAAGCACTCCTCCCTTTTCACTGACAAAAAGAATATATGTTTCACAAATACCGTTGTTTCGAAACCTTCTTTTCATGTCCTTCAGTGTGGCATTTTTATCAACAAATTGCAAATGATGCATAGTCGACTGCGGAGTCCAACCAAGCAAATAACCTTTTTTGTGCATTTTCCTGCACAATCCGGATTCCCCATCACCGATATAATCTTCACCAACCTGCTCTGGATTAAAGCCATTTAATTCTAAAAGTATTTCTTTTCTTATACTGAAACTTCCCCCATTGATAAAAATACCTTTCCCAACTCTTACCTCATTTCCGTAATTTAATTTCCCAAGGAATTGCTCATAATTTCTTACCCAGGCCGGAGGTTCCTTATCCCAAAGAATATCAATTTTTGACCCAACGGCTTTCACATCAGGAAACTTCTTGTAAACGCTGATTATTGAACTGATCCAATTCGAATCGTAAACGCCATCATCGTCACCAAAAAAAAGTATCTCGCCGTTTGATTTTTTAACCGGAGAATTCCGGACATAAACCAAGCCTCTCCTTTTCTCAATCAAATAACATATGTGAATATCATTTTTGAATTTTTCAATATACTCGTTTGCTACCGTTGCCGTATCATCAGTCGAATTATTATCAGAAATGATTATTTCAAAATCAGCGTGCGGATAATCCTGAATTACAAGCGAATCCAAACATTTTCGAAGTAAATAAGACCTATTATAGGTCGGAATAGTAACCGAAACTTTCATGGGACGAATAGATACCTAAAGGTAGAAAAAGGAGCATAAATAACCGCACCTGGCATTGATTAAACCCATAAAAAACTCAATCTTCAGATGATATATTTAGTATTTTCCAAAATAAATTTCAATCCATCCTCGACTGGACGCATTGGCCGATTCAGCAATTGTTTCATTTTCGTTATGTCTGGCCTCCTTCTGGTCATATCCCCCTCTTCTAAAGCCGGAAGATGGATAATTTTCGATTTACTTCCGCTAAGGGTTATGATAAGTCTGGCCAGTTGAATTATCGGCAATTCGATTTCACCACCAATATTCACAACATCGTTCACAAATTGATTTCGAAAAAAAGCAGTGGTGGTAGCCTCTATATTATCATCGATAAAACAAAATGTACGGGTTTGATTTCCATCTCCAAAAATAGAAATATCTTCATTTCTTAATGCTTTACCAATAAAGCGTGAAACAACAAAATCCTTACTCTGTTTTGGGCCAAAAGTGTTAAAAAATCTAAAAATTGTATAATCAAGACCAAATTCTTTCTTATAAGATTTAAGAAATGCCTCGCCGACGTTTTTTACGATCGCATAGGGCAATCGTGAATTCAAAGGTGTAGTTTCCTCATTTTGAGGGTATTCGACGGGTTCCCCGTAAACTTCTGAAGAAGAAGAATAATACACCCGTTTAACATTTGTGTTTTTTGAAAGTTCAAGAATATTACGAATTCCATTGATGTCATTAAGCACCTTTACCGGGTTTTCAAGGGTCCGCTTAACCCCAACCAATGCGGCATAATGAAAGACATAATCAAAACTATGCGAGCGAAAAATTCCTGCAATATCATTGCTGTCATTGACATCTGACTTAATAAATTTAATATTGTCATGTTTCGAAATAGGAATTTTATCCAAACTCCCGGTTAATAAATTATCAACAATAACCAAATGGCAATTGCTGTTCTCCGCAAGCTTTTCAGCAAGAGAACTCGCAACAAACCCAGCTCCTCCGGTAACCAATATTTTTGTCTGTAAATCCATTTTTTGATAGTTATAATTTTTTAGTTCAATCGATATTCAATACTCTTTATCAACTTCCAGGTATGAGATGGGAAATTTGAAACGTTCATTAAAACTGAAAAAACTTTGCGAAAGATCCGTATTTCAAATTTAGAGAAAAATAAAAGCCCTCTGAGAAATGACAAGACACTTAAGCGTCCAGAAGGGCCATAAACTACCTTTAAATCGCCTATTATTTTTTTAAAGAGCTCATTCTTAGAATGCGAGGATAGCACCTTGCTATTGAAGTAAATATCCAGTGTTAAACTATACAAAAACGTCGTTAAATAACGCTTTCTTTCCTCCGTAAGTTCATTTCTGTTTTTAAGTTCAAAAGCAATAGTAAAAACAGAAATGAGTTTTGATTCGAGTTTACTCAGGATATTTATGTTTAAACTTCGTAACTCAGTATGATCCCTTATAAAATTCAAGACATAAGGTATGTATAAATGCCGAACCCCTGAAATCAATGCCTTTAAGTGGAAATCCCAATCCTGCCAGCAGGATAATCGTTCATCCCAAACAATTTTATTTCTTAAGATAAATTGCTTTTTCCAAAGAGGAGAACTGGTATGAAAAACTGCATCATCATATAAAAACCGATCAATGTAGCTTTTGTCGTTAGGTAAATTCCAAAGTAAATGAGTATCCCCAATCCTATTGCTAAAATATTCATCCAGGCAAAAAACCATGTCAATTTGCTCATTCTTGTCGAAAACCTCCACCTGAAGTTCAATCTTTTTTGCATGAATTAAATCATCCGAGTCTAAAAACTGAACATATTCTCCCGAAGCCATTTCAACACCGTAATTTCTGGCTCCCTGAGCTCCTTTTCTTCTTAGGTTCCTTATATACCGGACAGGTATCTCATTTCCAGTAAAGGACTCAACTACCTGCCTGGTATTATCTGCTGAATAATCGTCAATGACCAGACATTCAATATTCCTGTATGATTGATTAACAACAGAGGCTATTGTCTCTTTAAGCAACTGTGCCCTGTTATAAGTAGGAATTACAACACTAACTAACGTTGCCAATGTATCTATCTTATTTTATGGAATCCAACGCTTTATCCGTTAACCTTGATTCAAACAAATGTTTGTTTCTTTTTACCTTTTCCAAAGGCCATTCCCACCAATTTAATTTGATCAATTTTTGTCTGATCTCATCCGTAAACCGGTACTTGATTATTTTAGCCGGACTTCCTCCCACAATTGCAAAAGGAGGCACATCTGAATTGATCAGACTATTGGCTGCAATAATTGCCCCATTACCGATTTTTACTCCTGACAAAACAATGGACTTGGCACCAATCCAAACATCGTGACCAATTTCAATAGAGCCCTTTGATGTAATTTCCTTTCCCCATTCATCATTAAAAACATGATGCAAAATAAAATACGTGGTAAGACGCTCCTGATCATGAAAATATTCCTGCAACAGCACTCCCTTTGCGATCGAACAATAATTTCCAATCGAAATCCGATTTACCCTTGCATGAATTTCCGTAGTAGGGCCATTAATAATAGAATACGAGCCAATGGAAACATTCCCGTCTATCAAAACAGAATACAATTTTGAACCTTCTGAAATTTTAACTTTTCCGGTTAGGGTACTCGAATACAATTTCGAAGCGGCACTAATCAATTCAGGAAATTCAATGCTGCAACCAGGACAGTTTGCCAGAATGTTGGACCCGGTCTTGACCTGAGCATTCTGAAAACGACCTACTCCTAAAAAACGCTTCAACTTTTCCTTCATCGTGTTGTAATCAACTTATAGACAAACTTTCTTAAACATATTCTGTATATAAGAATACTGCTTGCTCAAATAAGGTATATCTCCAAATTTATCCACAGAAGAAGGCTGAATGTGAGAGCCACAGGTTATGTTAATAAAAAACAACTTACGGGTAGAATTGGGTTGCTCTGATATTTTATGAAATCCATTACCTGCATCAAAAAGAAATACTTCTCCCTTTTTTCCGAAAATTTTATTGATTGGGAAGTTTTCCTCCACCCATTTATCTGAAATACTACTTCGGTCCATAACAGCTTTAAACCGGTATTTTTTATGGGATCCGGTGGCGTATTTTGTATGTGAATCATTTTCCGTGGTATCATTGATATACATAATCATAGTAAGCTGGTGAAATCCTCCATCTAAATGGTATCTGGATGATATTCTGTTTTCAATGCTTTCTGAAAACTGATCTTTGGTCAGTTGAAGGGAATTTCGGTAAAAAGGCTGACGTCTGAAATAATTATACAACAGGGAACAAAGGTCTTTGTCACACAAAAGCAGTTCAAACATAGGATCTTTGTAGGATACATACAAACTTGTCACCAGGCCCGGAGCTTTGTATTTATCACCATCTGTCTTATTCAAGTCAATCAGCATTTTAGTTCTGAATAATTCAGGATCAATTTCATTTTTCTCGTATTTAATAAAATAGTTCTTGTCAATATAATCAGCCAATTCAGGAAAAGCATGATTGAACTTAACAAATCCGTTTTTCCTGAATTCATCCAGACAATTTTCTGCAGCAGGACTCATCTTAACCGAAAGCCTCAGAAGATTGGGAAAATTAAACTTCAAAACATTGGAATAAAAACGGATTTTTGCTTTTATTCCCGATAAATAGTTTCTCATCCCAGACTTCAATTATAGATTAAGCAAATTTAAAACAAATTCCAATGACCTTTCCTTTTGTTCAGCAATCACTTCTTTCTCAGATTGAAGATTGCTGATAGCTTTTACGATTGTTTCAGAGAAAGGAGGGCAATATGTTACCAATCCTTCAGCCAGATATCCCCTGAATAATTCAGTACCCTTATTTGAAGTAATCAGGGAAGGAATGCCCATAGAAGCGGCATCGATTACCGCAGCAGACTCAGCTGTAATATGAATCGATACATATTTCAGTATGAAAGGTAATGGCAACAAGGTTGCGTCATTGATGATAACATTCTCAAGGGGTTTCTCCATATTGAATGCCTTTTTCACTTGCGCAATCTGATCTGTTTGACTGGGATGAATCCTTATCAGCCATAGCCAGTCCCCAGGAGAAATACCACAGGTCTGAATTAAATACTCCGGTATCGGGGGCTCTCCCGGAAAGGGCTGCCCGGTAAATAAAATAATGCGGGAATAATGTTTGGTATACTCATTAAACAAATCATAAGGTAAATTTAACACTCCGTAAATTCTACTGGTTTCATTTTTCCAGGATAAAAACCATGTGTTACCATAATCAAAAGCTTTGTGTTTGCTGGTTTTAATAGCCCATCTATTGATGTATTCAGCATCTGAAGCTGTCCATGTCCAGAAAACATCCGGCAAAGTTGAATATCCGCTGGCGGGAATTACCGTCCAGTTGCTATAGGCGGGCCAGGACTCCAAAACTCCGTGCTGCATATCGATAGTTTTAATCCCTGATTTCTGAGCTGCATGACAAAGGGCAAACCCAAGATCAAAATAGTAACACGTCAGAATTATTATCCTGGGCGAAAGCTGTTTTAGTATAGCTTGAAAAAAAAGCGAGGTGTAGTAAAGGCGATTTGCGGTTAATTCAATATTGTTTCTCAAAAGCGATTCCGGAAACTCTCCCACCGAATCATCCAGATAACTGATAAATTTCGCATAATTGCTTAGCTTAACGGGTAAGGGTTCTGTAAAATAGTTCCTTATGAAAGGCTCGGCATCAAGCACTTTTTTTAAATCAAGGTAGGAGTTAAACCATTTTGGCTCTTTAATACCAACACCATTTGGAAACTCAAACGCAAGGGATTTCATACCTTTTTTACGCAGCAACTCGTTTATAGGATCAAAAAAAATATTGTACCATTTCTTATTCAATTCAACAACAGTACTTGCCTGCGCCAAATACACTACATCTTTTTTTTCAGAAAAAAATGGATTCGAGCCAACAGTCAGAAATAAATTCAGATCCTTTCTTTTAATAGCATAAAAAAACGCAGTTAGTCTTCTTTTTTGGTTTCGTAAAAAAAACCAGCTCGTTTCAGAAGATGACCGCTTTTTAGAACGCAACTTAGTCTTAGAAACACCAGATTGCTTGCTTGAAAAAAAATAGGCCAATTCAGTCCTGATGTAAGGCCATAAATCAAGATCCTCTATTTTCCATTCATTTACCGGAAATTTTTTTTCAATTTTTCCTATGAAATCAGCACAATCCTTGTAGCTATTCATTTTAGTTCCCGGGATCAGTATCCTGCCATTTTTTTATAAACAGACATCATGGATTCCTGCTCTTCCAGGGTACAAAGATTTGAGTAATCACCGCCAACAAATTTTTTCAACTGTATATACAGCCCTGGTTTAAACTTTTCATCATACGAATAGTCAATCCCTTCCGCAACGGATATCTCAACCGAACCTAATTTTTGAATTTGCAATTTTTCAAGGGGTTTAAAAAGAAAACGACGTTGCTTTGTGAGCAGTTCAATTACCCAACGTCCCGGTGCCTCCCAATTTGCATGATAAGAGAATATGGCCCCATTCTCTGTTTCACCAGCTCCAGAATAAATGGATGAAGCAGGATGCCAATCCAGATGATTCTTCCCTTTCACAAAAGAACAGATCGTTTTGGGCTTACCCGCCAGGTAAAAAGCCGTATCAATTACATGAGTGGAATTTCCAAGGAACCAGAAATTATGCTCATATGGGTGTTTTGTCAGCTCTTTTATTTTGTGCGACCACTCGGTAAATTCAAAAACAAATGAAGTAAGTCCCCCATCTTGTTTAATCAGATCCTGAACAGCCATTACACTGGCATAAAACCTGCGATTGTACGCCACAAAAACGCTGGCCTTTCTTTTGTGTGCCAATTGGTTCAATTCAATTACTTCATCCGGAACAGAAACTCCGGGTTTTTCAACAAGTATTTTTCTCACTCCATATTCCAACAATAATTTAACCGTTTCAGTCAAAGATTCCAGACTTGCAGTCACCAAAACAGCTTCCGGTAAAGGCGGTTTTTGTTTTAAAAAATTATCCAAGCCTCCCGAAATACAATCAATACGTATTTCTGAACTAAATTTACGGACATTTCCCTTTCCTCTCCCAATACATATAAAATCAACATTTAAAGAATTCAGAACTTTGGCATATTCGATTGCCATTAATCCTGATCCTATCAGCCACACTTTTTCAGAATCTTTCATGTAATCGGAAATTTACCATTGTATTGGGGGTTCTTCTCCAGCCAATCAAACATCAGCCGGTGTACAGGCAATGAAGAATTAAGTGAAGGAAGTATGTTTTTGCCAACCAACAGGTTCTCCAGCCATTTTTTAGTCAAATCTCCCAAAAAGGGTGAACTTATGTTTATTTCATCTGCAGGCATGTAGTCGGCTGCGTAACGATGTAAGGACAGTTGACTATCCGGCTTGCGATAAGTATTTATACGCTTTTGTGCCAATTCATCAATGCGAATTCTTCCATAGGGGGCGATAATTTCCCAGCCTCCAAAAACCGAGCTTTGTGAAGAAATTGACAAAATCGCCTTTCCAAGAAGGCTGTTCCCGGAAAAAAAATTTATTTTGCACCATCCTCCAAAGTCATTGAACTGCTCTCCTCTTGGACTAAAAATAAGTTCGTCATCTATTTCCCCTGCTATCAGTCTGGCTTCATCGGCCCCAAGCAAAAAATACAATAAATCAAGGTAGTGGATTCCATTCCCGCCAATTCCGATCGTACCTGTGTTCACGGTTATCGTTTTCGCCCCTTTTAACTGTGGCAAATGCGCCAAGTCCCTCTTCAGTTCAATAAAGCAATCGTACAGTCGCATGTTCAAATTTACAGATGCATCCAAAGAATGCCTCTTGAAATAATCGGCGAGATTTATCACTTCCTCATAACTCTGACCAAGCGGTTTTTCAATCAAAAAGTGCTTTACACCTCTTTCCCTCAATAATTCTAAATCTCTAAGCCGGTCCTGAGCAGTTGAGGCAAGAATTGCAACATCGTAGGGCTCTTTATCGCCGCTAAAATCCTTGCTGTTAAAAAAAGTAAACTTCTTGCCATTAACGGTCCCTTGAATCTGCTCTTTTGCAGCTTCAAGGGCCTTATCAAACTTATCAACCAAGGTGATACCCGAGAGTTCAGCCATTCCTGCAATGCCTGTTGCATGCCGGAGTCCCATCCGCCCTGCTCCGATAATTACAACGTTAATACGGGATTTACTTATCATCCAACCCTCCTCCCCAGACCGTATGTCTTAATTGCCATTCCCCTTTGTCATTTTTTCCCCACAAATGAGGCGAGCGATAGTTGTCTGCCAGAGTCGTTTTAAAATAATCGGGGTCGATATCCAGGTATTTCATGACTTCTGCAAAATATTTGTCCGGAAATTCTCCCTCAAATCGCTTAGCCAATGCAATACCCTCTTCACGGGTCAGGTGTTTGTTCCTGATTTCCTGAGACGCATCGTAGGTAGTCCTGCCAATTCCAAATTTTATAAACGTCGTGTAATAATGAAGGTCATCGATCTTGTCATCGATACTGTTGTATTTACTATAGGTTCCCTGAGTTCTGAAAGGCCGGGCCTGAAATCCGGTATTTTCAACTGCATAATAATAAACCTCCTGAGGAGTCCATTTCAGGTAATAGCCCAGATAATGCACTTCTATTTTCGATTTATCAAGTTCTTCTGCTGTCGGTGGTAAAAAAGACATCAGGTCTGAAAGCCGGACCTTGTATTTTTCTTTTAATTCAGCTATCGAAACACCTCCCAAATATATTTCATCCAGATTTTTGAAAGAAAAAAAAGACTTGTCCCTTAAGGAAGAGGTATTGTCTGCAATCGGATTGCCATATTCGGCTTCGTTTTCACCGTAGAACACCAGGTTAATGCCAAATTTGGCTGCCAATTTAGGACCCAGATTCTTTTGTCCCAGGATAAAAGTCTGAAAAGGATGGAACAGATTTTCGATTGAGAGTTTTGTCAACAACTTCATTACTTTTCCGTTCCTGTTAAAACTGATATTATCGAATCCTCCGATATCAATCCAGTTTTTAAAATTGCGGTATCCATAGTCGGTATACAGAATAGGTGGCCAGGTTAGAGTCAACGGATTCATTCCGTATTTGTATTTCAGCACATGGGCCTGAAAGGCGCTGTCTTTCCCTCCGCTTCCCGGCACAAGACAGTCATAGCCCCCATCCGTCCTACGGTACTTATTCAGCAAGTCAACCAACCGTTCTTCACGGGATTTCCAATCAATGCTGTTCTTTTGCTCATTGGCCCGGCAGGCATCGCAAACACCTGCAGCGTCAAAACTCATCGTCACCTTTTTGCTGTCCCTGGTGTGCTTGAATTCAACTGTTGAGGCCGGACGCTGATTACTCATAAGACATTTTGTGCAAAATTTAACATCCTGCGGCAATCCGTAATACGCTTCGTGTTTTTTAGTCATAATCAAATCTTTTCTATCCAGTTCTTATAAATTTTCAATCCTTCCTTTGCGCTTTTTTCAGGATGGAACTGCGTAGCAAATATATTATTTTTGCTTATTGAAGAACAATAGGTTACATCCGCATAGCTGGTTTGGGAAAGAATTTCAGCCGTAGTATCAGGACACACATAATAAGAATGCACAAAATACATAAACTCTCCGTTTTTCAGATTTTGCAGTGGACTGGTCTTCCAGGATTTTTTTTCCTGGATTTGATTCCAGGCAATCTGTGGAACAAGCACTTTGCCTCTGTTTTTGCTTGATGTTGGAAATTTCTTAACGGTCCCCTTGACCAGATCCAGACCTTTAAAACTTCCAAATTCCTCGCTCTCTGAAAAAAGCAGTTGCAGGCCCAGGCAAATGCCAAAAAGTGGCCTTCCGGATGCGGCAAAATCCCTGATAGGTTCTATCAGGTCATACTTCTTCAAGCTGAGCATTGCATCCCCGAAAGCCCCCACTCCTGGTAGGATCAAGGCATCGGCTTCCTCTACCGTTTTTTTTTCAGAGCTTGTTTTGGCTTCAATTCCTTCATTCAAACAGGCCTGGTAAACGCTGAATAAATTGCCCAACTGATAATCAATTATTACGACCTTCTTGCTCATGTGACTCAAATCTTACTGCACTGCATTAATTTCTTGTAGGTATCCCGTTTTTCAAGAGCTGTTCTTTTATCTGCTGCAAAGAACAGGATTTTATTTTTCCAAAATCTTTTCCACTATTCAAAAAACTGACATTGCCTTCCTGTGAAAAATCCCCACCACCTTTATTTCCTTTAATGAATTGGTAATGAAGGACGGAAGCTATGGAAACCGCATCAACGCCTGAATCCCGGATAATATTAAAGACATCGTCAGATGAACCTGCTCCTCCATGAGCAATAACAGGAATGTTCACCAAATCAGCTATGGTTTTGGTCAGAACTGCGTCAAATCCCGATCCGGTTCCTTCTTTATCTACAGAAGTCAGCAGCAATTCTCCCGCCCCCATCTCTTCTGCCTGCTTAGCCCAAACCGTTGCCTCAATTCCGGTATACTCTCTTCCGTTATCGGTGTAAACAAGATATTTCCCATCTTCCTGCCGGATGCATTCCATTGCTATGACAATGGTAGACGAACCAAATTTTCGGGAAGCTTCGAGAATAAATCCGGGATTTTTTATTGCTGCAGTATTGATGGAAACCTTATCGGCACCTGCCCGCAATACGCTTCGAATGTCCTCAAGGGTTCTTATTCCGCCCCCTACCGTCAGGGGAATAAATATTTCCCGGGCAGTCCTTGAAATAATATCCTGCAAACTGTTTCGCTCATACAAACTCGCAACAACGTCCTGAAAAATGAGCTCATCTGCTCCGTTTTCGTAATAAAATTTCGCAAAATGTTCGGGCTTACCCAATACACGCAAGCCTTCCAAATGAATTCCTTTTACCAGATTAGGGCCTTTTATGTCAAGCCTGGGAATAATGCGGATATTACTCATGCGACAGGCCTTGAACCAGGGAAATCACCTGGTCTATTTCTTCATCTTTTATACCTGTTGAACAGGGTAGACTGACACAGTGATCGTATATTTTTTGAGAGACATCGCTCTCAGAAACAAACAATTCATCAGTAAACATAGGCAGTTTATTCATTGGAACCCACAAAGGACGGGCTTCAACTCCGTTTTCCTTGAGTCTTTTTAATAAATCTGCCTTTCGGTTTGTAGTTATCGTAAACAACCAGTTATTCGGCTTGACTGCGGCCTCACTTTTCTGAAAGCCTATGCCTTTGACCTTTTCTAGTCCTGAAATATATCGCTTGTAAATTTCAGTTTTGCGAATCAAAAAGCCAGGCAACTGCTCCATTTGCGCAACGCCCATAGCGGCCAGCAAATTTACAAGGCGATAGTTATAACCCACCTGATCGTGGTAATATTCATCGGGACTGGCTTTGGCCTGGGTAGTGATGTGTTTGGCCTGCATTGCCAGCTTTTCATCGTCTGTAACAATCATTCCTCCGCCACCTGTACTGATAATCTTGTTTCCATTAAAGCTAAAATTCCCCATTAATCCCAAAGTTCCTGTATGCTTTCCTTTAAAATAGCTTCCCAGAGATTCCGTTGAATCTTCAATTACGACAAGCTTATACTGATCGGCAATGGTCATTAGTTTGTCCATGTCGCAAACATTGCCCAGAACATGAACAGGCATTATCGCTTTTATTATTTTAGAATTTTCTTTCAAATGACAGGCTCCGTTTTTTACAATGGTCTGCCTGGAAAGAAAACGCTCCAGCAAGTCAAGATCAATCTGCCAATCAGACTCATCGATATCCATAAAAATGGGAGAAGCTCCGGTATATTTCACGGCATTGACAGATGCGATGAATGTAATATTGGGTACGATTACGCAGTGGGATGAATTCACTCCGGCAAGCTGTAAACTTACATGCAAGGCTGAAGTTCCGTTTGAAGTGGCGATTGCATATTTTGAACCCACAAAATCAGCAAGCATCTTTTCAAACCTGCCGACATAGGAACCCACCGAAGAAACCCAGTTTGTATCCAGGCATTCTTTAATGTATTTCCATTCGTTACCTGAAATATTGGGGACTGAGAGAGGTATCATCTATATATTATAAATCGAATGCTTGTACCGGCTTAAATTTTCTTTTTCAGCAAACCACTGAATCGTTTCACCAAGGCCTCTGTCAAAGGAATACTCAGGCTTCCACCCGGTCATTTTTTTAATTTTTTCATTGGAGCCAAAAAGACGTCGCACCTCACTATTCACGGGCCGAAGACGCTGATCCTCCTGAACTATTGTTGCCGTCGGGTTGATCAGAGCAATCAGTTTACGGCCCAGGTCACCAATGGATAGTTCAGTCTGAGTTGCAATGTTAATCTCCTCACCGATTGCTTCTTTGCAATTTGCAACAGCCTCAAATCCTGCTACGGTGTCTTTTACAAAAAGCAGATCCCTGGTCGGGGTAATATCGCCCAGTTTTATTTCTGTTTCACCATTGAGCAGCTGGGTTATGATGGTTGGTATTACAGCCCGGGCAGATTGCCGGGGCCCATAGGTGTTAAAAGGTCGCACAATCGTCACAGGGGTCTCAAAAGAGCGATAAAACGACTCGGCTATGCGGTCTGCTCCAATTTTTGTAGCACTATAGGGCGACTGACCCTGAAAAGGATGATTTTCATCAATAGGGACATAACGTGCAGTGCCGTATACTTCAGAAGTAGAGGTGACAATAACCCTTTGAATTTTGAGCTGACGGGCAGCCTGAAGCACATTCAAGGTGCCTTTTATGTTTACATCCACATAGCTGTCCGGGGAATGGTAGCTGAAGGGAATAGCGATTAAGGCTGCCAGATGGTAAACCACATCAATACCTTCCATTGCCACACGTACACCGTTCGGATCCCGGATATCGCCGGAAAAAATTTCAAGTTTCTTTCGCTTGTCTTCAGAAAAGCTGTCGATCCAGCCGTAGGAATTAAATGAATTATATAGGACAAAAGCTCTTACCTGATATCCTTTGTCAAGCAAATGTTCAACCAGATGACTGCCGATAAATCCGTCCGCGCCTGTAACCAATACCTTTACAGCCATATCTCTAGATTAAAATTCTGTTGTTTTTAATGAGGTATTCTGCAAAATCCCAGTCTTTCTGTGTATCAATATCCACCGAATGGTTTTCATCCATGATGTATTTCTTTACTTTTCTGAACCCGCTCATCCCTTCCGTTAAAAGGGAATGCGGGTTGATAACATACACAGATCCGTTGAGCATATATACTTTCGGGCAATCCTGCCGGCGCTTAAAGTTAGCTTCTTTTGACTTAATTAAGAAACCATTCCCGGTATCCTCAAAAAGGTTAAAATAGGGATTGGCATCTGATTCTTTTACAGAAACAACCATATCGCAATCCCCGGAATACATATCTAAACAGTTTTTCAGGTCTTCCTTTTTCCGGAAGGGAGAAGTGGGTTGCAACAAAACCAGACAATCATAAAAAAGTCCTTTATTTTTATAAAAGTTCCAGGCATGAACCAAAACGTCCTGTGAATTTGCCGAATCTGTGGCAAGCTCAGCAGGTCTTTTGAAGGGGATATGTAATCCGCAGGCCTCAACCACATTTATAATTGCATCATCGTCGGTTGATACACAAATATCGCTGTCGCCTGTAAAATTCCTTGCTATCTCTATGCTATATGTGATTAAGGGTTTTCCATTCAGAATTTTAGTATTCTTTCCAGGTAGTCCTTTACTTCCTCCCCTGGCCGTTATTACAAAAAGAGGCTTCATGTCAGAACTGAATGTGTTTGATGTCCTCCTTGGCCCGTTGGTAATCCTTATGGTTTCCGATATCGAGCCAATATCCGAGAATGGGAAAAGAAAGCAACCGCAGGTTGTTGTTGAGAACAACCTGCATCAGATCAGTGGCGTCCATTTTTTCCCCTTTGGGAACAAATTTCAGCAGTTCTTTTTTCATCAGATAAATACCGGCATTTGAATAATAAACGTAATTGGGTTTTTCAACAAATGAACGCACTTCACTTTTATCGTTGGTCTCCAATATCGCGTAGGGAACATTTATGTTATAGGGGACGGTGGCCACTGCCATAGCAGCATTAGAGGATTGAAAGAATTCAAAGAAATCAAGAAAATCAATATTCGTAAGCAAGTCAGAATTCATCACAAGAACGGTATCGTGCGCAGGTTCACCCATTAATGAAAGGGCCCCAATCGTACCCAACGGGTTCTCTTCCTGAATATATCGTATGTTGACTCCACGGGAGCTACCATCGGCAAAATGATCTTTTATCTTTTCAGACTTATACCTTACACTCAGGCAAATGTCATTGATATTGTATTGCTTTAATCTCTCAATGTTTCGTTCCAGAATTGGTTTACCGGCCAACGGAATCAATGGCTTTGGCAATTCATCCGTCAGGGGACGAAGACGTTCTCCCATCCCTCCGGCCATTATCAGGCAGGAAACGGGAACCACGCCTTTATAATTGTTCAAATCAACTATCTCTAGGAGCTTAAAATTCTTGTCCAGGCGGGGTACAAGTTTGATCTGCAATTTTTTAAATTTTAAAATTGTTTCAGTAGAAAAATTATCGTCATTTAAATAATGAAAATTCACATTCATTATTTCTTTGCCTTTCGATTCAATGGAGTACCCTTTAATAAGTGCTCTGCGTATATCCCCGTCAGACAAACTTCCTACAACCCTCCCATTGTTATCAACCAGAAACAGGTTGGGCTTTTCGAAAGAAACAATACGTGTATTTTCCTCTATTTTCTGCAGAAGTTCCCGGATGCTTACTTCGCAATTGATTAAGAGTAAATTATACAAGTTCATACGCTTTTTAGAATTTTGAGTATGCGGTCTGAAGCACCTCCCTGCCCGTAGGGGTTTTTAAAAGATAAAAGATTCAGTTGACCTGCCAATCTCACAGCATTACATATTTTTTCTTTTCTAAACGGCACCGTAATTACATTTTTACCTGATAAACGGCCCTTTTGTCTGTCACCTAAGTTAATCACTTTTTTCTTAAAGGCTCCGGCCTCGATAATTCCGCTGGAGGTGTTACCGATCATTAATGCGCAATTTTTCATGGCGGTATAATAGCCTTTCTGCCCGAGATTTTCATAACATTTCAGCTTCCCTGGATACTCTTTTTCAAACTTCAAAAGCCCTTCCCGTATCACATTCCCGGATGTATCTGCATTGGGTAAGGTACATAAGAACGGTAAATCAATAGCTCTTGCTGCTTTTAAAAATTCCCCAATGTTTAATCTGTTGTTTTCAGGATGAATCGTTTCTGGTTGTATGGTTGTGAGAACGAAAGGCTTTAAAATGTCAAAACCGAATTTATCTGAAAACTCTTTGGAAGAATAACACTTCTCATTCAAAAACCCTTCAACTCCCAAGGAACCAACATTGTAAATATTCTCCGGACTTCCGGTTATCGCTTTTACCCTATCCGAATATTCTTTTGTACTGACAAAATGAAGAGCAGACATGCAGGAAATTGCGTTTCTGAATGTATTATCTATCGCACCCAATGTAATTTCCCCCCCATGCAGATGTGCTATTTTAATATTAAACGGTACACTGGCGGTGCAGGCTGCAAACATTTCGTAGCGGTCACCCAAAGCAAACAAAATATCCATTTTGCTCCTGTATTTTTCCCATACCGGAGAAAATTTCCGGATGGTTTCAGCGATGGATAAATTTATATCATTCTCTTCGTATCCGGGTTTCAATGAACTTATTTTTTCAGTAATTCTGAACCCCTCCTTTTCTATTAACCGGCTGGAAAAACCGAACCGCTTATCCAGGTGCATTCCTCCTGCAAAAATAAACAGCTTAAAGGCGGTATCCTTTCTCAACTTCCTTACCAAAGGCAGGTAAATCCCCCAATCTGCCCTGGAAGTTGTTAGTATCCCAATACGTATTATCTTTTTTCCGCTGGATTTCCCCATATTTTGCAATTATCCGGTACATTTTTGACAACAACACTCCCCGCCCCGATCAAGACATTTTTTCCAATTTCGACTCCTTGCCTAATTACAGAATTGGCACCGACAAAAGAGCCTTCTCCAATTTTTACATTTCCACACAAGACTGCCCCTGGAGCAATGTGAACAAAACTTCCTACAACGCACTCATGCTCAATAATTGAACCCGTATTGCAAATAACAGCATCTCCGATCTCCGCCAGAGAATTTACAATTGCACCCGGGCCAATCATGAGACCTTTGCCTATTTTTACATATTCTGAAAGGGTGACCGAAGGATGAATTGCATTGGTGACGATAAGGTCATTCGAACACAAATAACTGAATAAGTGTTTTCTTTTTGAATTGTCTCCTACAGCCACGAAGAAATCTGACTTAGCTCCTTTTTTAAGTGTTTCCAATTCACGTTCACTACCCAGGTATGAAATAGTAAAAGGATTGAAGTTTTTTTCTTCCGTTTCGCAATAGCCTTCAATTCTGATACCCATACGCCTGAAAATATCGCAAACGACATAGGCATGTCCCGAATATCCTAGAATAATTACCGATTTATTCATGAACATCAAATAAGTTCGTCCGCTTTATAATTACGCAATGCCCTTTTACCAAGAACCGAATACCATTTCATGGGACTTATACCGTTGCCCGGCCGCTTAACAACAATGTTTTTTTCAGAAAACAATTCTCCCTTTGCAATAGTTGTTTTAGCCACGATACTTTTCCGGGCAATGACCCTGTTCTTACTTTCTGAGGGCGAAGGCCTTTTAAGACCTGTTCCCATAGCCATTTCAATATTTCGGATGCTCAACACCATTTGTTTGAGTTCTTCAGGCTCAAGAGATGCCTTATGATCAGGACCTTCCATATTCCTGCCTAAGGTAAAATGCTTTTCAATTACTTTTGCTCCCAAAGCCACAGCTGCAACAGGAACCTCAATTCCCATCGTGTGATCCGAATAGCCAATCTGAACACTTAAGGCTTTGGCTATGGAATTCATAGCTCTTAAATTAACATCCTGAAAGGGTGTGGGATATTCGGTATTGCAATGCAGAACAATAATGTTTTTTTTGCTGGTTCCATTTTTTGTTAAAATACTTATAGCGTCTTTTAATTCTTTCAGGGTACTCATACCAGTAGATAGAATTATATTCTTTCTTTTTCTTCCCACATATTCAAGAAATGGGAGATTGGTAATTTCGCCTGAAGGAATTTTGATGTAATCCATTTTCAGGCTCAGCAAAAATTCAAGCGATTCAATATCAAAAGGAGTTGAAAGGAACTTGATGTTTCTTCTTTTGCAGTGGTCCAACAGGATTATATGTTGCCGGTCTGACAGTTCAAGCCTTTTAATCATTTCGTATTGGGAATCCTGCTTGTCTTTTTTCAAATTTTTTACCTGATATTCAGCCATCCTGGCTGATTTGCTGACCAAATTACCGGCCTTAAAAGTTTGAAATTTAACATAATCTGCACCTGCTTTGGCCGCCACATCAATCAGCTTTTTAGCTATGGCAATGCTGCCATTGTGGTTTACACCTGCTTCGGCAATTATTATAGTTTTATTCATAGATCTAAACTAAAACGAAAGTATAATTAAAATTCCTGATTCGTTTTCTTGTATAAAATAAATCGCTTATTTACAAATGTTTCCCTGAATTGATCAGAAATGTCAATTATATCAGGAAAATCCTCCTTGTCAATAAGTATATAATCAATCTCATTTAAAGCCAATTCATTTGTTGAATTATTAATCAAATTAGTCAAAAAAGCTATAAAGTCAGGTGACCAAGCGCTTTTATTATCACCTACTAAAGGTATTCCTTTAATGCGCTGTACATGAGGAAAGTATATCAAAGTATTAATCAATTGCTGACCTTTATACAGTTTTTCAGATTTAATTTGGGTCGGTGAACATGAAAATGCATTAGAAAAGTATTCATTAAAATAAGTTAGCAGTTCATTGGCATCCCTTTTAATAAATTTAAGAGCCGAAATATATTTTTTTAATTCTTCCAGGGGATCTTCGAGCCATTCTGCACCCCGTATAAACAAATTTGAATGGGTATAAACGGGTAATAACTGCAGGTTAGAAACAGAGAAAGCTAATATGGAGGATCTGGGAGCTGTTTCCTTTTTAATAATCTGATAAATTTCCCATTCCTCTTTGGGCATACAATAGGCTCCCGATTTTTGAAGGAAAGCGGCCATTCTATAACAACCTACAAGCGGCGGATAGCAAATAAAAGGCAAAACTACCAAACTGAGTAAATTCAACTCAGAAAACCGCATTCCAAAATAATTAGATATAATATAAAAAGCACTGCAAATTGAAAAAAAAAGAAAATGAATTCCACCTCTTTCAATTAGCCTCAGTACTGATGCATCTACTCGAAAAAAGAATCCAACTGCGCTAAGCATCATCACTAAACCAAATATAATTGGAACAAAAACATATTGAAAATGGCAGACCTTCATCAGTATCAAAAACAAAACAAAAGAAATCGAAAAATAAAATTTCTTAACTAGTGAAAAGAAAATAGACCGCAAGGAAAAACCTTTTTTTTCATTACCACCGTAAGTCATGTTGTGAGAACCATGCAATACCTCCAAATTTGACTGTAAAATATCCTTTAACCTGGAAACGAGCCCAAACAGAAACAACAGAAGGATTGCTGCAGAAAAAGCACCCCCAATTACCATCAGTTGATTCCAATTATTAGTTTGTATTGAAGTTATGCCGATACTGCAAAACAATAAACTCAAAGAAAACAAAGTAGTTGACGGATAAACCAAAGGAATCAAAATAAAATAGATCAGAAAAACCAAAAAAACCAACGAGGATTGATGATCTCCTTCTGAAAATAAAATAAGGAGTATTGTAATCCAGGTATAAATACCTGCAACACTCATTATCACATATCGAAAATTATCATTAACCAGATCAAAAAAGGACTCTCCATCCCTGTTACAAACATATTTTTTAAGATAATTTAAGGGACTTACGCCTTTTCCTTCATTGAAGTAAATAATTATTTTAAACCAAAAAGTCGATAACAGGGAAATAACCAATGCAATCCAGGCGTAATGAAACATATACAGTGCCACTATAAAAATTAAAGAATATTGAATCAAAATTGAAAGTGCAAAAGAAACCAAAAACGAAATTCTTTCATCAGAAATAAAAAAACCAAGCAGAGCGGCAGTTCTGTAGGAAGTTATTCGTGTGTAGTCGATCGCCATGTTTCCTATCGTTGAAGAACAAGGATGATTGAATTTGAAAAAATTCAATCGGGCTTCCTGTACACCAGCAGAGTATATTCTATTATCCCCGCAATGCTTGACCTGATTGTTTACAGGTACCCAAACCGATCCGTCCGGAGTTTTAGAATAGGAATAAAGAAATGGATAAAGAATATAGACTAAACAGTATAAACCCCCCAATACATAAGGCCATAAAACCAACTCATTAATTATTGTCACTTTCGTCAGTTAAATCCGTTCACTTTCGCAACTTTAATAGCCCGTTGGAAATGTATTCAATCTCTTCATCGGATAAGGTTGGAAAAGAAGGCAGGCTGATAACATTTTCACTAATACTTTCACTAACTGGAAGTTTATGGTTAGTGTATATATTCAGCAAGGAAGATGCATAAAAACCGGGCCGGGTTTCAATTCCCAATTCATCCATTTGCTTTCTTACCATATCTCTTCCCTGAGGGAAGGCCTCTTCATTTAATCGTAAAGCAAAAGCCCAAATAAGAGGGTCAACATTGGAATTTATTTTTTGAATAGAAACGCAACTTACATTGGAAAAATGACTTACGTACTTATCGTAAACCTGTTTCCTGGTCTTTATAATGTCAAGTGCATTTTCCAATTGAGCAATCCCCAAAGCTGCCTGCATATTGGTAAGCCTGAAATTATGCCCGGGAAGTTCATGCCAATAGATCACCTTTTTACGGTTCATTCCATGACTGCGATACAACAGCATTCGTTCAGCAAACTCATCATCATCGGTAACCACCATGCCACCTTCCCCAGTTGTGATTGTTTTGGTTGCCTGAAAACTAAACGTATTGATTACCCCGAATGATCCAGATTGCCTATCCTTAAATTTTGAAAAAAGAGATTCCGCACAATCTTCAATTACAGCAATTTTTCTTTTCCTGGCAATATCCATAATCAAATCCATATCACACACATTTCCATAGGTATGAACAGGAACAATAGCTTTCGTTCTGTTTGTAATCCTTCTTTCCAAGTCGACCGGATCCATACACCATGTATTTTTATCAACCTCTGAAAAAACAGGCGTTGCTCCAACATGTATCGCTATGTTCGCGGCGGCTAAAAAACAAAACCCCGGAACAATAATTTCATCTCCGGGTTTAATTCCCAATGCCAGATAGGCAAGATGAATTGCCGTAGTTCCGTTTGAAACAGCTAAAGCATGTTTTTTATCACAAATGTCTCTAAACTTTAATTCCAACTCATCTAAATAGGCTCCGCCCGAAATCCAGGTAGATTCAATTGCATTTGTAACATACTTAGCCTCATTACCATAAAAATGCGGCTTCGCCCAGGGTATTCGTTTCAGCATTTTTCAGTAATTGTTTTTTTATACATATTCCAGATTTTCCCGTAAAACAAAAATGAGTCACACAGTGTCATTTTATTCTTCACATAAAAATTATTCGACCTTTCCATTTCCTTCCTGACCGTTACAACGTATTCATTTATTCCACAATCTAAAAATTCCTTGCCCAAAAGGCCGACCATTTCTGAACCAATTCCCCTGGACCTATTCTCTCCATCAGTAACAATTACCAATAATTCGGCATTGATTTTTGTTGTCGACTTCCCTTCATAAAAGATGGATTCAATTATTTTTGGAAGTAAAAATGGTTTTTTAAGTATCGCTGACAGCAGATATCCCAAATAAGTAATCGGCCTTGCTTTTATAGGGTTGAATAGCCTATCCTTTTTCTTTATACCCAACACAAAACCGTTTAACTTATCTCCTTCTAGCGAAAAAATAAGTATTGCATTGCCCAAACGCAACCAATCTTTATACAATGCCAATAGAAAGTCATTTCCCAACTTTGTAATAAATCCACCGTCGGATAAATGGCGAATATGAAGAGAAACTGCTTGCTCAACATAGTTATCTTCAGAATTGCTGCAAATATAAAAGCTCATTTTTATAATACTTTTTCTAAAATTTTCTTTAGTGCTTTGTCCGTTGTCAATTTAAGACATTCTGGCTTTGAGCACCACTTAAATTTTGAGCTTTGGGAATCCAGTACAATTTCAGATTTGCGAATATCGGTAACATAATAAAAAGTGCTTATTGCATGCGAACGTATTACTTCATTGTTAGTTAAACGGTAATTCAAAATAACATCAAAGGTCCCAATTTCCCTTTTTATTATACCGGTAAGACCACACTCTTCCTTCAATTTTCTCCGAACAGCCTGCTCTCTTTTCTCACCATGCAAGACTCGTCCTCCAGGGAACCACCATTGGCCCCTTGCCGGCTCATTCTCTCTCTTCAACATTAAAATATGGCCTGCCCCATTAAAAACAACAAGATCGATACAAGGAATAGGAATTGTTTTTTTTATTTTGTTGTAAAGACCTTTAGGAATCAGCATAAACTTCTTTGTCGATTATTTCTATGTCTGGCAAAGGAAATATCAATTTTCCACCTCCGGTAATATATTCCTTTTCACGAAACAAAAAATTGTCTCTGAAATGCCAGGGCAATACGAGATAGTAGTCAGGGCTCATCCTTTTCGCCTCAGACTCTGATATTATTGGAATCAATTGGCCAGGAGTATACGCCCCGAACTTATCTTCATTCACATCAGCGATAAAAGGGAGAAGAGTTTCTGTAATTCCGCAGTATTGAAGAACAACATTTCCTTTAGTGGAAGCGCCGTATCCAATTACTTTTTTGCCCTCCATTTTAAGGTTGGATAAAAGTAAAACGAGTTTCTGCTTTTGGGTTTGAATGGCCTTGCTAAATAATTCATATGTTGCCAATTCAGAATAGCCTTCAACCATTTCCTTATTTAAAAAATAATTTATCAAATCGGTGTTCTCCTTAAAACAGTTGGAAGTTCTTTTTGCAACCGTTACTGAAAAACTTCCCCCATTTATTTTGTTCAGCTCTATGTCAACAATGTGAAGTCCGGCTAAATCCATCATCCATTTTATTTGTTTTACACAATAATATTCCAAATGCTCATGGCAAACGGTATCATAGGCATTCGTAGCTATCATTGTTGGCAGATAACTTTGCTCAAAAATCCAAATTCCATTGTCATCTAAGATATCACAAACCGATTTAACAAATTTCATCGGCTCCTCTAAATCATAAAACATGGAAATAGACGTTACTACTTTCACCTTTTTATTCTTCAACACCTTCGAAAGCGAAGCAGAGGGGAAAAATTCAGGAATCAGATGAATATTGTCCGTATAATATTTTCGGAATTTTTCTGCACTGGGATCAACTCCAAAAAATTCAATATCCTTGTTGGTATATGCCTTGAGCAAAGTAGCATCATTGCTTCCAATATCAATCGCAACGTCCCCTTTTTTTAGCGTTATTATTTTTTCGATTTTCGTTACTTTATTCTGCAAATGCAAAACCATCGATTTATTAAGTCCTGACCGATACCCGTATGTATCACCATACATCTCACTTAAATTATACGAGTGCTTTAACTGAACCAATCCGCATACATTTTCGTTACCCAAAGGCATGCACTTGACCAATTCAAGAGGGCCTTTTGTAAGAACAGTATCTTTACTTTTGGGAAAAACACCCGTAAGGTATTGATCGCCAAGCCGGAGAATGGAAACTAAATTGGAATTTCCACAAATCCTGCAATTTTTACATTCTTTATACATCCTTTTTTATCCGTATTGAATAGGCCAACTTTATCACTTCTGTAAAATATTGTCGAAAGACTTTAAATAGCCGTGAATTACCTTCCCCTGCAATCCTCTTGCCATTTATTGCAGGAAACTGTAGAACCCCAATATTTTTTTTCTGCAAATAGTAAAATAATCTTATGCAATAATCCCCATAACCCCAAAATACCTTGTTAAAATCCACTGACACCAAAACTTCTCTTTTTATGGCAAAAAAACCGTACAGACTGTCGGTTATTTTTCCTCCTGTCATTAATCTGACGAAAATATTAAAAAGCCAGCTCAATTGAAAACGCACAGGATTCTCCATCACGCCTCCGTATAAATATCGCGAACCTGAAACGCAGTCGTAATAAGAAATATTATCAACCATAAAAGGAAGGTATTCAGGTTTATGATTAAAATCGGAATCCATTACAATAACGATATTCCCTTTTGATTTTTCAATACCACATCTTATGCTATTGGCAAATCCTTTATCGTGTGTTCTTAAAATGGGCACAACATTAGGAAATGACTTTTCAACCAATGCCTGATAGGTCCCATCAGGACTGTTGTCATCAACGACTATGATTTCGCGCTTGAAACGGATAAGTGCATTGTCAACCGCCACAACAAGAGCCAAAATATTTTCACGCTCATTAAAACATGGCAATATAACCGAAATATAGGAATTGGAATTCTCCATAAATGCTAAAGCCTTTCTATTGAATATGCTCCAAAGCTACATGAATTTGAGGAAATTCAATAAAGACAATGCATAAAAACTTCATTAAACCAGGAACTACTTCTCGAATTTCTCAATTAGTTCAAGAATCCTGTTTCCTGCTTTGCCGTCCAGACACCCCCAATATCCGGAGCACGCAGCCTGGGCATAAGCCGTGTCACTGTAATATTTTTTATCGTATGCCAATTGTTCAAGTGTTTTTAAAAAGTCGGTCTGCTCCTCGACCCTTAGAACGCCAGGAACCTCATTAAAATCAGTGTATTTGTATCTGTAAATATCGTAGTTTAACACTGGTTTTCCACAAGCAATGGCCCAACGAATTGTTGACGAAACACTTGCTACGAATATATCACAAAGGGGAATCAAATGAACAATATTTTCTTTTGCAATCCGAACTCCAAATTTCTCAAGATGTTTCGAGCTATCAAAATCAACAGACGGATGAAGTGAAATAACAACATTATATCCTCTAATACTTCCCAATGATTTCAGCCAAAACTCTACTAACTCATCGTACTTCTGAAAATCGCATTCAGGCCGCCCCCCAACCATATATAGCGAATCCGGAGGCAAGGCAGAAACAATAAGTGGTTTACCCATCTTAAGATCCATTCTTTCATATAGCTTTTCGCGTAATTGAGCTTTATTTTGCATAAACTGAGCTAAGCTATCATATACAGGAGATCCAGTCAGTTTCAGTTTTTCACTCGGAAGTCCGGCCTTCAAATAATAATCAAGCATGGCATTGCTCTCAACAGCAATACAATCAGCAAAACCACTATGAAATGTCCACGGTGCCGGAGGTGATACACCCAGCCACTCAAAAGCAAAAACCCTTGCGCCGGGAACTCTGATCAACTTGCGACCTTTATATTTTATAACCCAACTGGGAAATAAAAATCCCGCCAACCTGTTTGCACTGTTGTTCAAATAATGCCGTGGATTCTTAGAATAGACTTCTCTTTCTTCGAGACCATTGGTCATAGTGGAGGGAGTAATAATAGCTGCTACACCAAAGTTATGAGCAACTTTTATCAAAAAAGGAGTATCATTGCCAACCTGATCCCCTGCCAAAAGCAACAAATGAGGCTGATAAATCTTGAAAATAGCGACATATTTCTTTTTAAGTTCTTTAAGTTCGTGAATTAATGTCAATGCATCAGAAGCGAAAATCGTTTTGACATTTTTAGCAAGCCTCAAAAAAACAAATTTCAACGGTTTTTTAATGAATGAAGGCAGTAACCCAACGTTTTTACTTGTAAAACTTCGTCTCAAAATGGCAATTGATACCAGATTCTCTTCTGTAGTTATTATTTTTTTTTCAGTATTAACTTCAGACATTGCTGAAATCACAGTGCCATTTTCATCAATGCAAAAAATATTCTCTTTTAAACACTCTTTTAAATCATTTGATAGTGTAGGGTATTTCCGAAAAAGGAACATCGGTTCATAATTATTTGATTTTTGTAACAGAATTGCTTCCCTGAATAATTCGGTAAAAAAAGTACTCATATGGCAGAAAATCAAAACGCGCTTAAGCCTGGAAGTACTCGCACGATTTTTTTTTCTTAAAAACATACTCTATTTCTTAAAAATCAAAGTTACTGTTTTTCTATTCTTTTGTAGTTTTAACAATTACAAAATCATTAAATAGTATTAGTTTTGCTCAAATCCTACAGCATTAAATCCAATGGACAAAAACATTTTAAATTCCATTTCTAAAGACTTTGATGAAAATGGTTTTGTTTTTTTTAGAAACTTTTTTCCTCCGGATATTATCGAAAAAGCTAATAAAGAAATTGAAGACTATTTTTTAAACCACAAATCCAACCATAATGAGGGAGGCGGTTCAAAATTTATGGAATGGAAAAATCCAAGCCAACAGAAAATCCTCGACGTAATGATAGATGTGTATGGAAAATGCCCAACATTAGACCACCTTGTTGGGCAATTTCTTGAAGATTCAACATCTTCTGAATTTATTAAATTAGTAGCAGGCAATATAAAACTAAGAGGTTATAATATCCAGCGATTTACAGGCATTATTGACCCTCGACCCACAATAGGACCAGCACCGATGAATCACGAATGGCATAGGGATGCACCTGGAGAAATGAATATCGGAATTCTGTTAACAGACTGTCCTGGTCCAGATAATGGTGCCTCTGCCCTGATAAAAGGGTCTCAACGATTTCCTTATTGTCCCAGAAAAAACTGTTTACTAGGGCAAATTATGTACTATTATGACACAAGTCTAAATTTCTTTCTGAAGTTTAATTTATTTAACCGGATACTAGCAAGACGAATTCTAAAAAATGTAACCGGTGCATATGGCAAAAAGGGAGATGTTTACATATTTACTAATGATGTTTGGCATGGACGGGAGGCAAATCTATATGGAGCAAAAGTCATGAGGATGATGATCGGCTTTTTTCCGAACGATATTCCTTTTCCTGATAAGGTGAAAGAGTTACCACAGGAAGTATTAAAACAACTTCCCAGATCTTTGCAAAAAGTATTACTCCCTCAACCTATTAACGAATTCAAAAATACATTAATGCATAAAATTTTAAATGGACAAAAGGAACCCGCTTTTTTTAGTTTGTTTTACTTGGCAAGGATGGAGAGGAAAATTGCAAATTTATTACTTCGTACTTACAATTATATTCATTCACTAATCGCCAAAATTTCTAATAAAATCAAGCTGAACTACTGATTTAATTAAATCTAGTCGACTTTATATCCTATAATCCTTAAGAATCATATCAGCATACATCCTATGAGCAAGGACAGTGATATGAACTCCGTCTTTATTGATATACAAACTGAGTTCCCCGGTTTTGTTTTTGATTTTACTGTGTACATCTAAAAGACGTAATTTTTCATTATTCATATTTTCCACCACCTCCTTAATAAGGCTATTGTATTTTTCTATTTGAAATGAAAATCCGGGTGACTGCATTTCCGTTTCAGGATTTGTTGGTGCAATATTTATTAAATAAATCCGATCAAACGCTTTTGTAGCAACACTCAATAACTTAGCATAATATTCCAAGAAAGTGCGGGGAGGTACCATTTGCCATTTTATTCCAGCACGCTGAATCAATGGCCTGTTAGTATGTATTTGTTTTATCGCATAGGTTCTTGCTTTTTCCGGTAACGTGCCGATTATATTCCGTAACCAATACGGAATTGGCCTCGGAGCACAATCGCAAACTCCAATTTGAATTACCAATATATTGCCTGTACGACTGAAATAGCCAATTTTTTCAAGAAGTTCCTGATAAACCTGATTTATGGTTATTGAACCTCTTGAAAAATTATATAAATAGATTTTTTTTCCCTTCTTAATCTCCTCAATACTCGACCTTATAAGCTCAGGGTAAGTGAGGTAAAATGGAACGCCTTCCTTATTCCTTGGCAGGCTTAAAGAATCTCCATGTATCTGAATTAAAAAGTAATTTTCAGATTCTTCCAACATTTCATATTAACTATTTTGAACTCTTTCAATTTTCCACTCCAACCGAGGACGAATTTGCGCTGAGGGCCATGGTAATTGCCAGTTGCCTCTTACTCCATTTGTGTTTTTATCGTCAATGACCTGAAAGGTTACAGCATCATCAACACAAACATTCATGCCAGTATGCGGATTCAGGCAAATTAAGTATTCAATTTTAATAATCCCTTCATTAAGAAAATTGGGGGGAACCTCGCAACGTACCAAGTATAATCCAGGAGGTTGTTTTTTATCTTTCCAGGGAGAATCCAGATTGTCCATTGAAACGAATAGAGTTTGTCCGACATTATTTTTAATATAAAGATGGACGTTCAGGGAATATTTCTCTTCCATAACCCAATATCCGGCTTCAATTGTAATTGAATCCTTAACATCAAATAAATTTTTTACCTGGCCTTCCTTATTTAAAACCCGAATTGAATGCAACCTGACAATCTTATCATGGAAAGCGGGAGCACTTTCTTTTTCCCAAAACCGTTCTGAATATTTTTTTGCATCCATTGAACCATATTCGTCAAGTGCCCTTTCTACAGTTGAATCAATCCTGACAGATCCCTTATTTAGTAAAATTGCACGCGTACATAAAGTCTGAACTGCACTTAAATTATGGCTGACAAATAGTACAGTCCTGCCCTGGCCTGCAACATAACTCATTTTTCCGAGACACTTTTTTTGGAACTCCGCATCTCCCACTGCCAATACTTCATCTACAATTAATATTTCAGGCTCCAAATGAGCTGCAACAGCAAAAGCTAAACGAACATACATTCCACTACTGTACCTCTTAACAGGTGTATCTATATACCGTTCCACACCACTAAAATCTATTATTTCATCGAATTTGGACCGGATTTCTTTTTTACTCATACCCAAAATCGCTCCGTTTAAAAAAACATTTTCACGACCTGAAAGCTCCGGATGAAAACCTGTTCCAACTTCCAACAAAGAAGCGATTCGGCCTTTTATAAAGAGATTTCCCGTAGTGGGTTGGGTCACTCTTGAAAGGATTTTCAACAAGGTCGATTTGCCCGCACCATTTTTTCCAATAATACCGAGGACTTCACCCCGCTTAATTTCGAAATTTATATCTCGTAATGACCAAACATAGTCGCTTTTCCCGGTAACAGTTCGGTCGTTTTCTTCACCAACTAACAAATAAGGATCTTCTTTACCTCTTATTGAATGCCACCAGCGATTAAGATCATGCGACATAGTTCCAGTACCTACCTGGCCCAGACGATATTGTTTCGATACATTTTCAACCCTGATTACAACTTCATCCATCTTTCTTAAACGGTATCCATAAAGGTTCGTTCCACTTTGTTGAACATTATTAAGCCCATTATTAGCATTACACAAGTAAATCCAAGGCTATATATCAAATAGATGGACAATATTCCGTGATGAAAAATCGCAAAACGGAAAGCCTCCATCAAATAAGTAAGCGGGTTAATAACGATAAGAAATTTGTACGATTTATCAGCTATAAACGATAGCGGATATACAACAGGTGTTGCATACATAAGTAATTGGACTCCGAATCCTATCAAAACCGCAAAATCCCTGTATTTGGTAGTTAGGGAAGAAATGATAATACCCAGACCCAGTCCGAGAACGGCCATAACAATAAGTAAGGGTATAATCAATAACCAGGACAAGCCCAAATAAAAAGGCTCTCCTTTAAAAACTGAAAAACAGATCATCATTAGAACCAGCATTAAAAACTGAATTCCAAATTTCATCAGATTAGAAATAATTGAAGAAATTGGCGACACTAACCGAGGAAAATATACTTTTCCGAAAATTCCGGCATTACTGCCAAATGTATTTGAAGTGCCAGTGAGACAGGAAGAAAAATAATTCCAAAGGGTAATTCCGCTCATGTAAAAAAGAACTGAGTTTATTCCATCCGTCGGTATTTTTGCAATTTTAGTAAATACAAGCAAGTAAATGCCTGTTGTAATAAGAGGTTGGATGAAATGCCACAGAGGTCCTAAAATCGTTTGCTTGTAATTGGCAACAAAATCTCTGCGAACAAAGAGCATGATAAGATCGCGGTATTTCCAGATGCTTTTAAAGTCTAAATCAAAAACCGAGGATTTGGACCGAATGATTAAATCCCAATGTGAAGTAACCTCCCTACTTTTCATAGCTATTGTGACTATACTATTGCGATTATTAATTTCTCCTTCGACCAAAAATAGAGCCCAGAGAAAATCTTTTTTTATTTTTTGGCCGTTGGACTTCACTGTAATATCCATAACCATAACCCTGTCCGTAACCATAGCCATAACCATAACCATAGCCATAACCATAACCATAACCATAGCGACCATAACCAAACCTGTCCTGCTTGAGATCGTTAACGATTATACCCAGGTTTTTCGTTTTACCTTCAACAAAATGCTGGTTGATGGTACTTAATTGTTTTCGCTTGGTATAAAACTGACGCACCACGTACAAATTGACATCAGAATAATCTGTCAGCATAATTGAATCAGTAACCAGGCCAAAAGGAGCAGTATCAATGATAACGATATCATATTTTTCTTTTGCCTCTTTCATTAATTCTGAAGTGGCAGAATTCCCCAGCAATTCAGCAGGGTTGGGTGGCACAGGACCGGATAGAATGATATCAAGGTTTTCGAGATTGGTCATTTGAATAATTTCCTTAAAACTAGCCTTACGAATAAGATATGTACTGATCCCAATATTGTTATTCAACCCAAAATCCATATAGATTTTGGGCTGACGTAGATCAGCTCCCAAAAGCAGCGTCTTTTTTCCCGAAAGTGCATAAATAGAGGCCAGGTTAATGGCACAAAAGGTTTTGCCTTCCCCGCTTATGGATGAAGTAATAAGGATAGTAATCTTTTCCTTTCCACCTGTCAGGTAATTGATATTGGTGCGAATTCCCCTGAAAGCTTCTGATATAACCGATTTAGGGCTGTCAATCACAACGTTATTGATACCAGTCTTGGTATTATGACCGATAACCCCCATTATAGGTATTCTCGTAATGGATTCAATGTCGTTCTTATCAATAATTTCTGTGTTAAAATAAAGCAATAAAAAAATCAAACCTAAGGATATCATAAGCCCAATCACAATATAGGTCGTATAGGTGGTAGTTGGATTAATCCCTATATAAGCAACCCTATAATTGCTGGCCCAATCCAATACCTGAACTTTTGAAATATTGCCCGCTTTTGCCAACCCTGCCTCAGAACGTTTTTGAAGAAGAAATGTATACAATCCATTGCTGATGTCAAATTTGCGCTGAATGTGTTGAAAACGACGCTCAGCAGGAGGAACATTGGATAACTTTTCATTCTGAAGATTGAGTTGATCATTCAGAATAGTCAGCTCATCGTTCAACCTGCTTATTTTTGTTTTCAGGTTCTCTGTTAAAATCTGTTTGGTGCGCTTTATAGCTACATTGTATTGCTGAAATGAAAAACTACTCTCCGTTGCCATAAAGGCGCTTTCGGCCCTTTTACCGTACAAGCCCATCAATTCAGTAATCCCTGAACCAATAACTCCATCCGTTGATGCTTTATCCACAATAGAAGGGAGTATCAATCCTTTGGAATCATCTTTGCTTGTAATATAATCAAGCGTATAGGTATAATATTGAATTGAAAAATTAAGACCAATTTTTTGCTTTTCGAGATCCAAAATAGGCTCAATTAACGGACTAGTAGAAGATCCTTTTGCACCAGCACCAATTTCCAATCGCTTGTTATTGAGCTCGGTTTTAAAATACTGCAAATCATCCTCTGATAAATTCACCGAGTCCGAAATACTGTTCAATTGCTCGTCAATAAAGGCAAGGGTTTTACTAACAGTCAGACTGGCCTGCTCCACTCCGATATTGATATACGTATTGATAAGTGCATTAACAAAATCGATGGCCTTTTGGGAATTAAGACTGGTGGAGGATAGCAGTAAAATTGAAGCCTCTTTTGCTTCAACATTTACCCCCACATTACCCAGGTAACCTTGAGCCAGATCGTCCAGATTGTTTAGTTTGAAACTGTAAAGCTTCAGCATTAGGTCTTTTGAAAATTCCCGATTGGGCCGGACAGTTACCCAACAATCCCCCACCTTGAAGGGTACATTAAAACTGTATTCTGCGCCTTTGTCTTCTTCGAACTTGCGTTCTGAAATAAGGAATTTTTCAGGTGACAGATATTTCAGATAAAAAACCCTGTTGTAAAGAATGGAGCCTAGCGAATCGTATTCAACTTTGAAGGGAGAATCTTTATACAATTCTGTTGTTTTGACATTGCCTATGTCATTGTAAGTAATCCTGAAATCAGGCAATTTGTCCATTACGGCACGCATTACCGGAAAGGAACGAATCATACCGATTTCGTTAACCAAACGGTTTCTGGAACTGACAAGTTCCATTCCGGGCAAAAAGTATTCCTGCCCCCAGGAGGAATATTCGTCTTTTACCAAAATGCGGGCATTTACTGAATAGGAAGGAACATTGTAACGAACTTTGTAGTAGGCACTTGCATAGGATATGGCAAGTGCAATTACAAACAAATACCAATACTTTATGGCTTTGAATAAAAAAGACTTAATGTTGACGTTATTTTCTGCGGGAGCGTTTTTCCTGGTAGTATCCATAAAAAGCCATAAATAGCTTAAGCCTGCAAAGTTAGCTTTTTTAGTAATACATCTATTTAACTACCTTTAACGGAGCTATTTTTATGGTAAATCTGTACAAAAACAATAAATCCGTTCTCGTTTTTCTTTTCAGGGCCTTTTGCATTTACCTTGGATGGATGTTATTCTATTATGGTTGGCTCTATAACCATAGGGGTTTTGACGACCTCATTATCCGCCACCTGATCTGGATTTGCTCATTTGTCCTTGAAAAATCAGGATTCGATTCCTTTTATGGATTCAGAACCATCGGAATTCGTGGGAGCCAGGGGCTTATTGTGAGCCCGGTATGTGACGGACTAAGTCTTTTTGTCCTGTTTTCAGGCTTTATCGTTGCATTTCCCGGCAACGTACGATCAAAAGCTGTTTTTATTGCTTCAGGCCTGGTTATTATAGACCTGTTGAATTGCATGCGTATACTGGCGCTTGTATTAATTTTCAGGTTCTCACCTGAATCCCTGGAATTTAATCACAGCTATACCTTTACCCTGATCCTTTATCTTGCTGTTTTTGGAATGTGGATTCGTTGGATACGAAAATCAGTACCGCAGAAGAAAAATCAGATGGAATGAATAGAAAAATCGGATTTATTCTCGTTTTATTGCTTCTTTTTTGCCTGAGTTATTTGAGAGATACACTGATTATTGTCATTAACGCTCAACTGATCAGGGAGTCCCAGAACTACGCGAACACAATGGTTCCCGGCTTTTTAACCAACTATACACAGTCCGGTTTGCTTCGTATTAAATGGATTGCCGAAATTGCATTTTCCCTATTAATTATCGGATTCAGCATATTAGGAATTCATCTTTATTTCAGGAATAAAACCTACAGTATGGTACTGACTCTGTTTTACATGATTACCTGTATATACATCGTATTATTTGAATTTTTTTTCCGCTCAAAAAGTATGTCTTTTCAGGCCCAATCTCTTTTGACCCTTCCCGAAGCTTTGATTCACTCTCCACTTGTTCTTCTGGTGCTTTTTGCAGGACTCTTGATTGTTGAAAAACAAACTTCAATTTCCCCCGATAAATAGTGTTGAATTAACGATGAATACGAGATTTTTTTATATTTTTGAGACATTGCATTTCTTGTATTTTTTGGTAGGAACAAATTAAAAAAAAATGAAAAAATATTACCGATTAGCGACTATAGTCACAGTGTTTATAAACTTGAACGCTTTTGCAGGAAATAAATTCTGGGTTGGGGCAAGCAGCACGGTGTGGGGAACCTCCGCAAACTGGTCAACAACAAGCGGTGGTTCAGGCGGAGCCCCTGTACCCGTATCAGGGGATGTTGTAACATTCGACAATCACAGCACGCAGGCCTGTGTGATAAATGCAACTACAGTAATAAACCTTGGAGCTACCGGAAGTATTACACTTGCTACTGGGTTTGCCTACTCGCTTACCTTTACAATGGCTCCAACCAGTTTTACGGTAGGTAACTTCACCGTAAACGCAGGCACATTTAACCTTGCTTCAGGACCTTCAACACTTACTATTGATGGTAATTTATCAATAGGAGGCGGTACTTTCTCCGGAAATTCAAAAGCGATCAATGTTTCTGGGACTTTCACTCAAACTGCGGGAACCTTCACTTCTACCAGCAGCACCCTTACTATCGCCGGAAATTTTAGTTATCAGGGAGGTACTTTTACGCCTAACTCCGGAAAAGTTGATTTTACAGGAGGGCAAAATATACTTACGGGAGGGTCTGACATTAACATTGGTTTTTACAATCTTGAGTTTAGTTCTTCAAGTGGCACCAAAACCTTTTCAATCGGATCCGGAAGAACTATTACAGTAACTGCTTCACTCAGCTTGGGTGGAACCGGAACGATTGTCCTGAATAAATCTGGTGCTTCTGCTGCCATTTTAAGTTGCACCGGAACGGGTGTAGGATCTAACAGCGCTTTAACAATAAGCAATACAGTGGGGGCCGGAGGAGGTGGTACGGCAACCATTGAGTTTGCCGCGACATCAGGCACGCAGAGCATCAATGCCAGTTCTACTCCGGGTGACGGTTGTGTTCCGAATGTTGAAATTGCAATGGGAGTAGGTACTTCCCTGAATATTAACAATACGTTGTCTGTGCTTGGAAACTGGACCTGGGTAAGCGGGGGTTCTATTACAGTCGGAACTGTTTACTTTACTCAATCTGCTTCTTTTACGGGAAGCGGTCAGGTATTCTACGATTTATTTCTAATTGGATCTTCTGCAACAGCAACATTTAATCTCAACTCTGGTTCATTTGAGATTTCTGATTTGCTTTACATCCAGGGCAGCAATGCAGTTATTATAAATAGTGGGACGATAACGCTTGACGGAGACATCGATATTTCTAATACGGCTACTGGCGGAGGAGGTTCTGCAACAATCGTTTTAACGGGCAATGAAAACAATGAGACAACAATTACCGGGCCTGGCACCATGAATGAAGGTATTCTCCCAAACATTACCGTCTCAGAAGGCAATTCAAGCAATACTGTGACCTTGTCCGGAACCATTTCTGTAGGAGGGAACTGGATTTTCAACTCGGGAAGCCTTGATGCTACAAGCAACTCTGCCACCCTTGCGTTTGTAGGTACAAATAACCAAACTGTGACGAATGGCATTTCCAATACCTACTTTGATGTTGATTTTGACTCCCCTCTGGGAACTACAAAAACATGCACTATCAATTCAGCTACGGGGAATTTTATTGTATCTGACAATTTAATTTTGAGTGGCGCAGGAAGCATTGTTCTGAATCAAAACGATCCTTCCGACCTCTATATAGACGCCCAGGGAAACATTACAATTACGAACAGTGGCGGTTCCGGAGGAGGTACGGCTATGATCAACATTGATGGATCTCTTCAAACACTAAGCGGAAGCGGAGTTGCAAATGAAGGCACATTACCCAATATCGATATTTTCAATACCGGGCTCCTGTCTCTGGCCAGCACCATTACGGTTTCCGGAACATTTAGTATGGAATCCGGCTCCCTGGTCGACCTGGCATCCAGTACACTAAATCTTCAAACCAGCTATACCGACAATTCAGACCCGGGTAGTATTTCAACAACCATTTCATCAGGAAGCAGTACGATTAATTTTACAGGAAGCAGCGCGCAAAATATCAATGGATCTTCTACTACCATCAATCTTGTTAATTTAAATATCAATACAACCGGAGGAAGTACAGTTACCCTGGCCAGTGACATGAGTATAAACACAGTAAGCCTTTCCGGAAACATGTCCTTTACATCAGGCACTCTGGATGCAGGTCCGAATTCTCCCCAAATCAATTTGCAGGCGGGCGACTGGATCAATAATGGGGGAAGTTTTACTCCTGAAAACAGCACTGTGACTTTTAGCGGAGGAACCCAAAACATAAATGGCAGCGGCAGTACCGACTCCTTTAACAATCTTATCATTGATCCGGTAACCTCCGTGACCCTTGGAGGCTCTATCAATACCGTAAATATCAACGGGCAATTAACCATTGAATTAGGCAACTTTATTGCCAACTCTTCCACTATTACCGTTTCCGGACCCAATCCTTCATGGACCGATGCCGGATCGTTTACAGCCAATGGAAGCACCGTTATTTTCAACAGCAGCACTGCCAATCAGACCATTAATTCCACATCAGCAACGGAAACATTTAACAACCTCACTTCAAATGTGGGCAGTAGCTTCAGCCTTGCAGTAGGAGGAGGTGGTCTTCCTGCCACTATTGCCTGTACCGGAAATCTTTCTATAAACAGCGGTACATTTGCAGCACCTGTTTCGGCTCTTTCTATTGGTACATCCTCGGGAGGAAATGTAACGCTTGGTTCAGGCTCAGCGTTTGATATGGGAACTGCTACTATTACAATGAATGCAACCTCCGCGACCTGGACAGACAATGGTTGCACGGTCACTCCGGGAACAAGTATTGAAAATTTCAGCGGCTCAGGAAGCAATGCCATCAGCAGTACAGTCACAGGAGCACAATTCGGAGCACTTGATTTTTCAGGAACACTCTCTGCTCCTTCCCTCCTGCTGGTAGCCGGCAATTTTAACAACAGCGGAAGTTTCACAAACAACAACGGTACAGTTGTTTTTAACGGAACATCCACACAAACCATCGGAGGCAGTGCCGGAAGCATTACCTTTTACAATTTAAAAGCAAATACAAATGCCCACACAGTTCAGCTGGCCGCAACGACAACCCTTATAAATGAACTGGGTGTTACAGACGGAGCAACCTTCAATACCAACAACGAAATTACGCTATTGTCGACCACAACTCTCAATGGTAACACCTTTACCGGAGGAGGAACTGCAAACATAGGAGATTTAACAGCAAGCGGAGCTACCGGAATAGTTATCGGAAATGTAACCTACCAAAGATTGATCAACGGTTTTACGGCCTGGCAAATGATGGCCTGGCCAATTTCGGGTATGACCATTAACAACTGGACAGGATCTTATACAGCAGGGTCAACAACGCAGATACCCACTTCCGGATTTTCGGGCTCAACTGATCCCAGTAATTCTTTTGTTTCGGTAGTCACTTACAATAATAGCAGTCAGGATTATGTTGACGCAACAAGTACCGGCAACCCCGTTTCCACAGATGCCCTCCCCGGAGGCATAATGGCATACGTTGGAAATTCAAGCCCGGGAACAGTAATGACTCCAATTACTCTTAGCACGACGGGCTCCATTATAAGCGGGGCAACAAGCGCTTCCATTTCAGGAGTTTCAGGAAATTACAGCATGGTTGCCAATCCTTATCCAGCGCCAATTGCCTTTAGTAAATTTTTAACAACGAACTCCGCTGCGATTAACAATCTGTATTATGTGTACGACCCGCAGCAAGGTGGATTTGAGTCCTGTAACAGTCTCGGCGTTAGTTCCAGTGGCAGGCTGAATGGAACAATTGCAAACGGACAGTCCTTTTTTGTTTATGAAAACGGTGGCGGAGCTTCTGTCAGTTTTCAGGAAAGTCATAAACTCAGCACACAGGACGGAACTTTTCTTAAAGTCAGATCAGTTACCTACCAGGCCTTGCGGCTGAAAATTTCGGGTGCTGCTGTTCCCTATACCAATTCGACCTTGCTTGCATTTTCAAGTTCGTGGTCAGACACCTACAATTCAGACATGGATGCCAAAACCATGTACCCCTTTGAGCCTGATGCTCCGACTATCAGCTCTTATTCGTCGGATGGGGTAAGGCTATCCATGAATTTCATGGGCGATCTGACCAGCCCCCACAGCATTCCCGTCAGAGCAACGGTCGGGATTTCGGGTACCTACACCATAACAGCAAGCGGACTAAGCGATATTCCCGGTTCCTGCATTATTCTGAAAGACCTGCTGACCGGAACAACTACTGACCTTCGCACAGACAGTAGCTATTCGTTTACAATAAGTGACACTACAAACTCCCCCCGGTTTTTGCTGACGCTTTCAGGGGGCATGACCATTGCAACACAAAGTATCTCCCCCACCTGCAACGGATCCAGCAATGGCCTGCTTGTGGCAACACCGACCGGTACCGGACCCTGGAATTATGTATGGACCAATACCGGGACCGGGAAAACAGTCCGAACCTACAGTGGCTCCAATTCTTCAGACAGCCTTAAAAATGCAGGTGCCGGAAATTATTCAGTCCTGATTACCGATGTCGGAGGCTGCTCAAATTCTTCAACCCAGGACTTTACGCTTACTCAGCCCCCTGCAGTTTCATCAGTATTTGAAGCCAGCAATAACACGGTGAGTCAGGCCACACTCATTACCTTTACCAACAATTCTCAGAATGCATCGGGCTACCTGTGGAATTTCGGAGACGGAGATACTTCAACAGCTGTAAATCCGACCTATTCTTACAGCATTCCCGGAAATTACACCGTTACACTCACAGCGTACAATGCTTCCTGTGGCAGTCCGGTTGTAAGCTCCCAAACCATTCAGGTTCTGGGCCCTTTGGGAATTT